>Ga0307987_1001197_pt1 | contig 14550 bp, 9 predicted proteins | sample EllFjometagen181_FD_203157 | JGI IMG/M metagenome (GOLD analysis project Ga0307987, IMG submission 203157) | Marine microbial communities from Ellis Fjord, Antarctic Ocean - #181 | ecosystem: Environmental > Aquatic > Marine > Unclassified | place: Southern Ocean | collected 2014-10-08
CAACATGTGGTTACTGTCCGGGCAGATTTCTGCTTGAGAATGGTGACGAACAAAGTTACTCATCTTACTATTGTGAGTTGGGTAAGTATCGTAAACAACAATTACAGGAGGATTAGCGTATGAAAAATTATGATAAGCCTCAAGTAAAAAAAATCGAACTAGCTACTGAAGAAGTTCTGAACTCAGGTTGCGTTGATAGCGACTGTGAGTCACAAGTTCTTTTCAGATCAGGTGGTTCTTAATAGATACTTGGGTTAACCTAGTTTTGGCAGAAAGCATTTCATAGTGTTTTCTGCCATTTTTTTTGTTATAGACGAAATTTTAATCGATTTAGTGGCAGCATAATTTTATGAATAATTTTAGATACAAAATAGCAGATATTATATATAACATCAATTCTTCTGATTTTTCCATTCGTCAAGGTCGCAAAGAGTTTGATGTTTTTGAATATGCCGGAGCTACCAGTTATTATCCACCAATAGACATTAATCTTACAAATTCCCCAATTGAAATTCCGGAGAATGCAGAAACCCTTTTTGATTGTGGAGATTGGGCAATGCTTATTACGCCGGAAGACGTTCGCTATCTTAAGTTTTATGGTAATAAAGATACGGGCAACTTTTGGGTGGCTGAAATGCCGAACAGCAGTTTTGAAGTTGTTAATATTTATTACCCACCTGAAACATTTTCAAGTGATGGTTCATTAGAAAATCCAATTCGATATCCTTTGGGGCGTGAGATTGCTATGTATCGAGGTTTATCTCTTGGAGGAATAATGATACATGGTGGAGCTGCTTCGTACAAAGGAAAAGCTGTTTTGTATACAGGTCCTTCAGAGAGCGGCAAGAGTACCATGAGTCGCTGTCTGAGAGATTCAAAATATGATTTTGCTATGATGAGCGATGAGAGACCTGTGATTTCTTTGATTGACGGAGTATATCATGCTTGTGGAACCCCTTGGCCAAGTAGTGAGAATATTGTTGGTGATTATACTGATCCCTTGAAAAGCATTATGTTTTTAGTTCAGTCTCCAGAAAACAGACTTGTTCCAATAAGTAGAAAAGTTGCATTTGAAAGAATTATGAAAATGATCTGCATTCCATGGTTTGACAAAACATTAGTTTTCGATTTTATTAATATTATTGACAACGTTTTAGATAAAGTTGAACTTTTTGAAGTACATTTCAAGCCAGATACAGATATTGCTGATCTGATTGCAGGATATCTGGAAGACAAGGGTAAAGGGTGAAGGGTAAAGGGTAAACTTTGGAACAGCTCCGCAGGTATTTATGTAACGCACGCTTCCAGCTTGCAAGTGAAGACGCCTACAACCTAGAAGGTTATGCTACCTAAAGAATTCGTAAATCAGTATTGTTTTGTGCATTTGGGAGCGATAACGTCCTCGTTGTTAGAACTGTAGCGGCGAGTCACCTGAGTGACAGCAAGTAATTATCGTCGAAAAGGCCTGACAGCCTGGCGTAGCATTGATCATTGACCTCTGATTATTGATCAATGATTATACTTGCACACGGCAGTGTGACTGTGTACTGTATATTACGAACTATACACTTTTTCGTGGAAGATAAAGAAAGAATTAATTTAGAATGATTTTAGAAGTCGATAACATATCAGTACGATACAAGGATAGAGCAGGATACAATATTGCTGCTGAAGATGTGTCAATTTGTGTTGCCAAGGGTGAGTCTGTAGGTCTTTTAGGTGAGAGTGGATCAGGAAAGAGTACTGTTGCAAATGCAATTCTTGGCTTTGTTCCATATTTTCAGGGAACAATCCTTTTTCAGGAAAAAGATATCAGCAGTTTTGGTAAGGTTGATAAAAAGGTTTTTTGTCAATCTGTTCAACCCATATTTCAAGATCCTTTTAATTCGTTGAACTCAGCCATGCGTGTTGGACAAATCTTATCTGAAGTTTTGAAAATAACTAAGGGTATGAAGAGCAAAGCAGATAGGGATAGTCGTATTAAAGAGCTTCTTGATGTTGTTGGGTTAGCTACAGATTGTCTAAACAAATATTCTCATGAATTAAGTGGTGGTCAGTGTCAGAGAGTTGGTATTGCCAGAGCTTTGGCAGTTGAACCCAAACTTATCATTGCAGATGAACCAGTGTCATCTCTTGATGTTTCTGTTCAGGCTCAGATTCTTAATCTGCTTAAAGAACTTCAGGAAAAATTTGATTTATCATTTCTTTTTATTGCCCATGACCTTGCTGTTGTGCAATATATGTGTGAAACTATTCATGTTATGAAAGACGGGCGCATTATTGAAACTGGAGATTCATTATCTTTGCTAAACAATCCTCAGAATGACTATACTAAAGAGCTGGTTGCTGCTGTTCCTACACTACGTGTCTAATTGAAAATTGAGAATTGAAAGTTGAAAGTTATGGAATGCCTCCGGCGGTATTTATTTAATTCGACGACCAACGGTCGACGCTACAGTATACTATATGAGAGACTAATACTAATTTGTAGCGGCGAGTCACCTGCGTGACAGCAAGTAATTATCGCCGAAAAGTGCTAATAACTAAAAGCTAATAACTATTGCTGTTGGACGTTCATTAGCTCTTTTCTTAAATCTTAACTCGTAGCTCTTAACTCTTTCTTACCGTTTACCATTCTTTAAACTTGATTTATTGCTTCAAAAGAAACATAATAACGCCATGAAAATTGAAAGAAAAAAGACAACAAAGATTTTTTTAGGTGGTTTGCCTGTTGGTGGTGATTCACCCATCTCTGTTCAGACAATGACAAAGACTGATACCCGGGACATTGATGCCACTGTTTCTCAAATTAAATCTATTGAGAGAGTAGGCGGCGACATTGTGCGTCTTGCTGTTATTGATATGGAAGCCGCAAATGCTCTAAAAGAAATAGCAAATCAAGTTTCCGTTCCGTTGATTGCAGATATACATTTTGATTATAAGCTTGCTTTTCAGTCGATTGAGTCCGGTGTTGCAGGGTTAAGACTTAATCCAGGTAATATTGGCGAGGCTTCAAAGGTTGAAGCGGTCGTTAAAGCTGCCGCTGATAAGAATATTCCAATTCGAATTGGGGTTAATGCAGGTTCACTGCAAAAAGACATTGAGGCAAAGTATGGTCGGACACCATTAGCTCTTGTGGAAAGTGCTCTGGAACATATTAGAATATTAGAAGATTTGGACTATTATAATATAAAAGTTTCTGTAAAAGTTTCAGATGTACTTAGAACTATAGAGGCATATAGACTTTTATCTAAACGAATTGAGTATCCCCTGCATATTGGTGTTACCGAAGCAGGTACAAGCTTTGCAGGAACAATTAAGTCATCTATTGCTCTTGGTGTGCTGTTAAATGAAGGTATTGGCGATACTATAAGAGTTTCTCTGACTGATGAACCGGAGCTTGAAATTAAGACCGGACTTGAAATTTTAAGAAGCCTGGAATTAAGAGAGCCTGGTGCAACCGTTACATCTTGTCCAACATGCGGTCGTACACAAGTTGAGGTGAAGGCAATTGCTTTGAAGGTGGAGGCTCAGCTTGAAAAGTTTATGCAGGATAATCCGGAAGTTCAAATGCCCTCTGTGGCAGTTATGGGCTGTATTGTTAATGGTCCAGGTGAAGCTAAGGATGTAGATGTAGCATTATGTGGTGGCAAAGATAAATTTGCTCTTTATGTTCACGGTGAGTATAAATTAACCGTATCAAAGGATAATGCTGTTGCATCCGTAATTGAAGAAGTATCTTTAATAGCAAAGAGGACAAAGTGATATGAGAAACAAGCAGGGATCAGCATTAATAATTGTTTTATGGGTTGTGATTATTCTTTCTCTAATAGTTGGATCTTTCTCTTTTGAGGCTCAGATACAATCGCGAATTACATCGTTCTATCGCAAACGTGACAAAGCAGATGCTATTGCCCTTTCCGGAATACAGGTTGCTAGACTTTTAATTGCAAAAAGTAAAAAGATTAACCCAAACATGTCAGATGAGGAAGCAATATCCATTGCTATTGAAAAAGAAGATGATATATGGTTTCCGGATGCAAAAAATCTTGCACTGAATAATTCTGTTGTTGTTGAAAAGGAAATTGCTGGCGGAACTTTAAGACTTCATGTAACATCTGAGCGTTCACGGCGCAATGTCAATAGACTTAAAGCAGATGACTGGGAGAGAATATTTGAACTTACAAATGTTCCGGAAGATATGTGGCCGGAACTGATTGACAGTTTTTCTGATTGGGTGGATAAGGATGGAATTACAAGAATAGATGGCGCAGAGTCCGATGACTACTATATGAACCTTGAAGAACCATATCAGGCACGCAATGGATATCTGGATTCAGTAGGCGAGCTACTTCTTATTAAAGGATTTTCAAGGGCATTGGTTTATGGAGGTGTTATGTCTGACAGTGAAAATGATATTGAGCCTGTTATGTTTGATGGCTTTGCAGATATGTTAACTGTTTATGGCGATGGGAAAGTGGACGTGAACACAGCTTCTACTAGAGTGCTGATGACATTACCAGATGTTGATGACCTGGTTGCAGGAGCAATTATTGAAGAACGTGAAGGCTTTTTTTCTGAAGTTGAAGAGATTGAAGCAGAACCTTTTAAAGATGAGTCTGATTTCTTAGCAAGGCTGGAACTTCCCAATTCTGTTAAAAGTTATATAACAACTAAGTCTGGAACTTATCGAATTACATCAGAAGGTACAATGGGGAATATAACCCGCTCCATCTGGTGCGTTGCCAATTATAAGAAAAATAAAATTGAGTATCTGCGCTGGAGGGAAGACTGAGGAAAAGGGTAAACGGTAAAGGGTAAACTTTGGAAAAGCTCCACAGGCATAAAAGAATTATAAATGCGTGAGTTCGTGATACGTGGTAAGTGCTACGTGTTACGTACTCTGCGAGGCTAGGATGATAAATAAATGTGTAGATGCTAAAAAATTGGATAATTTGTTTTTTTTTATTGACTATTGTTCCGGATTTTGGCATATTTCAGCCCGTTATCCACGAAAAGCGGGTGTTGCTTAGTGGTAAAGCTCTAGCCTTCCAAGCTAGTCACACGGGTTCGATTCCCGTCACCCGCTCCATTCTAAGATTTTAGCTCTCAATTATTTAGGGCATCCTGTTTAATTCATAATTAATGTATTAGCAACTATTAATACTTTATTTTGAATACTAAAGTGCAAGGGTTTTAGTACATTTAGGCAAAAAAGCTTGCAGATGAACTATAATATAAGATTCATGTAATTTATGAATCTTTAATGCGATATCACGCATCTTTTTGCACTGCAATGAGTTATCCCGCCTTTGCGGGATCCCGCTGAGCGGGACCGCGAGCTAAAGACGAAATCATCTTAGCACAAAAATATACGAACCAACTTGTTGAGGCTGGAGCTTGCGACAGTAGCGTAGCGTCCTATCTTGTATTAAACAGTAAGCCCTTTTAACTGTTTCAAGGGTGTATTGTTTTCGGCAAATCTTCGGCAAATGGGCTTTTTTTGGTCGTATAGTCATATGTTTCTTTTTGCTCCCGCTGTAGCGGGAAATCGCGGTTAGGCGTTTAGCTATTTTGCCGATGCGTTATTTTTTCCCGTGCCGACTTTGTCGCCACGTAGGGGAACGTAGTCGGAAGAGCACATAACACGTATCACGCATTTATGTGTTTAACCATTGTTCCGCTACCGTTCTCCATGCTTCGCATGTTCCGCCATTGTTCCTCTTGTTTCATATAATATTACTCGTAATGGTTTGAGTGCAATAAAAAAAACCAAGGGTTTAATCTTCGCTTTTTTTGAGTGGTTTTTATGATTTTTTGTGCTGAATATTTGCATGGGTAGTGATTAAAAGGGCAATTGGTAATAATAAAAAATTATTATGTTTTAGCTTGAAAGAGTCAAATTATTTTGGTAAGATTCGGTGCGATTTTGAGATGAATATTTGTTACACGGCTGAAATGTAAATATAGTCGTATTTTATAGCGATTTAAGATTTTAGGATATTATTTAATGAGTTCTCATATTGAATGTGATAAACCACAGGAAGAGTGTGGAGTTTTTGGAGTTTTTGGAGTTAAGGATGCTGCAGCAGTAATTTCTAATGGACTTTTCTGTCTACAGCATAGAGGCCAGGAAGCTGCCGGTATTGTAGTTAGTGATCGGTCTCATACGAGAATACATAAAGGCGAAGGTCTGGTTCGTAATGTTTTCAATGAAGACAATATAGGTCATCTGCCCGGAGATGTAGGTGTTGGGCATGTTCGTTACTCGACTACAGGTTCGTCTCATGCACAGAATATTCAACCTTTACTGGTTGAGTGTGTTGATGGGTTCTGGTCTATTGCCCATAATGGAAACATAGTTAATGCCCCCCAAATCAGGCGTGAGTATCAGGAAAAAGGGTCTATTTTCCAAACAAGCACAGATAGTGAAGTTATGGTGCACCTGATTGCCGACCCTCAATATCGAAACGAAAAGTGTAGAGTAAGAGCCTCCTTGGCTCAGCTAGAGGGGGCTTTTTCTGTATTAATGATGAATAAAGACCAACTTTTTTGTGCCAGAGATCTTCAAGGTTTTAAGCCTTTGACTTTGGGAACGCTAGGTGGTGGTTTTGTTGTTTCAAGTGAAACATGTGCTATAACTCAGTTGGGTGGAGAAATCATTCGAGATGTTGAACCCGGCGAAGTTTTGACTATTGATAAAAATGGCGTTCGTAGTGATTTTATACCTGGGGTCAAAAAAGAGAATTATGCACACTGTGTTTTTGAATTGATATATTTTGCAAGACCTGATAGCTATATTTTTGGAAATAGTGCACATAAGATTCGTTTTTTCTATGGACAGCGTTTGGCAATTGAAAATCCTGTCGATGCTGATATTGTGGTGGCTATGCCCGATAGTGGTAACTCGGCTACCCAAGGATATGCCGAGCAAAGTGGTTTAACTTTAGATTCTGGATTTATACGAAACCATTATGTTGGTAGGACTTTTATTATGCCTGGTTCTAAGAATAGGTCTGACAGTGTTGACATGAAGCTCCAGGTTGTCCCTGATGTTGTAGATGGAAAGCGTGTTGTCGTTGTAGATGATTCGATTGTACGAGGTACTACAATGAAAAATCGAATTCAGAACTTAAGAGATGCTGGTGCAAAAGAGATTCATGTTCGAATATCCTGTCCTCCGATATGTTATGGTTGTTACTATGGTATTGATTTTCCTGACAAGGATGAATTAATTGCATCCCATCAGGATGTGGATAGAGTACGTGAATATATTCAGGCAGATAGTTTGGCTTATCTCAGCATTGAAAGTTTGTTGATGCCTTTTGATAATCCTGCCGATTTTTGCAAGGCATGCTTTGACGGAAACTATCCTGTTGGAATAGGTAATAAGGATTGGAAAAAGTCTTTTGAAAGAACTTGTTAATTGTAAGTTGCAGAACGCCTGCAAGCTGGAAGCTTACGCTACCTAAGGGAAATAGTCATTTTAAATGCTCTGACGGAGCATCTGAATGTAGCCTTGGGCGATAACCCTAGGGAAAAACGCCAACAAGCTGGAAGCTTGTGCTACCTTTGAAAGAACGTGTGGTAATAAATTTAAGAATAATTATAATATAGAGAGCAAAAAAGATGGCAAAACAGATATTTATAACAGGAGGTGTTGTTTCATCCTTAGGTAAAGGTTTAACATCAGCATCAATAGCAATGTTGCTTGCTAGACGTGGGTACAAGGTTGTTTTACAAAAATTGGATCCTTATATCAATGTTGACCCGGGAACAATGTCCCCTTATCAGCACGGAGAAGTTTATGTAACAGTTGATGGAGCTGAAACAGATTTGGACCTGGGACATTATGAACGTTTCACAGAAGTTGACTGCACACAAGGAAGCAACTACACAACAGGTAAAATTTATGACACCGTCATAAAACGAGAACGTCAAGGTGGATATCTTGGAAAGACAGTTCAGGTTATTCCTCATATAACAAATGAGATCAAAGCTTCCATTCAGAGCATGCATACAGATGATGTTGACATTGTTATGACTGAGATTGGTGGGACTGTGGGAGATATTGAATCTCATCCTTTCTTGGAAGCAATTCGTCAGTTTCGTCAGGATATAGGAAAAGATAATGGTGTATTCTTACATTTAACACTTTTGCCATACCTTGGATTTGCTGGAGAGATGAAAACTAAACCATCACAGCAGTCAGTTGGTCTTTTACGTTCAATTGGTATTTTCCCTGATATTTTATGTTGCCGTTGTGAAAAGCATATGGAAGAAGAACATAGAGATAAGCTTTCGCTTTTCTGCAATGTCGATCCTGATTTTATTATCGATGAAGTTGATGTTGCAAATACGATTTATGAGGTGCCAATTGACCTTACAGAGCAGAAACTTGATGAGAAAATACTCAAGCTGTTAAAGCTTCCTGTCAATGACATTGATCTTGATGGCTGGAGAAATATGGTTAAAAGATTGATTGAGCACAAAGAAGGTGAAATTGAAATTGCAGTTGTTGGCAAGTATATAAGCTTGAAGGATTCTTATAAAAGTATTTATGAGTCGTTGACACATGGTGGAATTGCAAGTGATGTAAAAGTTGTTCCAAGAATGATTGAATCAGAAGATATTGAAGAAAAGGGTGTGGGACTTCTTGAAGGAGTGGCAGGGATTTTAGTTCCTGGCGGTTTTGGAAGTCGAGGCATTCAAGGTAAGATGATGGCAATTGGTTATGCCAGAGAAAATAATATACCATTCTTTGGTATTTGTCTTGGAATGCAATGTGCCGTAATGGAATTTGCAAGAAATGTTTGTGGATTAGAGAAAGCAGACAGTACTGAATTTAGAGAAGATACACTTAATCCGGTTATTGACTTGATGGAACATCAAAAAGCAATACGGGCAAAAGGTGGAACTATGAGACTTGGTGCTTATCCTTGTGTATTAAAGGAAGGTTCTAAGGCTCACGAGGCATATGGCACATTAGAAATATCTGAACGTCATAGGCATCGATATGAATATAACAATTCATTTAGAGAAATAATGGTTGAAAATGGACTTGTTCTGTCTGGATTATCTCCTGATGGCGAACTGGTTGAAGTTGTGGAGTTACCTAATCATCCTTGGTTTGTGGCATCACAGTATCATCCGGAATTTCAGTCCCGCCCAATGAAGGCTCATCCACTGTTTAGAGAATTTATTAAAGCTGCGGTTAAATATCGTGATGATAAATCTGAAGAAGAATAGAAGAATATGAAAAGAACTGATATAAAAAAAATAATGTTGATTGGCTCCGGTCCAATTATTATTGGACAGGCATGTGAATTTGACTATTCGGGAGTTCAGGCGTGTAAAGCATTGCAGGAGGAAGGTTACGAAGTTGTTCTCGTTAACAGTAATCCAGCAACAATTATGACAGACCCTGAATTTGCAGACAGAACATATATTGAACCATTAACTTGTAAAGTGCTCACAGAAATTATTAGACGAGAGAGACCTGATGCATTGCTGCCTACTTTAGGCGGGCAGACAGCTCTAAACCTAGCACTTGAACTAGAAACTGCAGGTGTCTTAGAAAAGTTTGGTGTTGAGATGATTGGTGCCAGGGGTGATGTAATTAAAAAAGCAGAAGATCGCCAACTTTTTAGAGAGGCAATGGATAAGATTGGTCTAGAATCTGCAAAAAGTGTCTCCTGCCACTCTCTTGAAGAGGCATATGCAGCAAAAAAAGAGCTTGGAGATATTTTTCCACTAGTTGTTCGTCCTGGCTTTACTATGGGTGGCACAGGTGGTGGAATTGCTTATAACGAAGATGAATTTATTGAAATTGTAAATCGCGGTATATTTTATAGTCCTTACAATGAAGTTTTGGTTGAAGAGTCAATTCTTGGTTGGAAAGAGTATGAAATGGAAGTGATGAGAGATAAGAAAGATAATTGTGTAATTATCTGTTCTATTGAAAATCTTGATCCAATGGGTGTTCATACTGGAGATAGTATAACAGTGGCACCTGCACAAACCTTGACAGACAGAGAGTATCAGGCTATGCGTGATGCATCAATTGCTGTCCTTCGGGAAATTGGTGTTGAAACTGGCGGATCAAATGTTCAGTTTGCGATTAATCCTGCTGATGGCAGAATGCTTATTATTGAGATGAATCCTCGTGTATCAAGATCCAGTGCTTTGGCATCAAAAGCAACGGGCTTTCCAATTGCGAGAATTGCTGCTAAGTTGGCTATTGGTTACACATTAGACGAAATACCTAATGATATAACACAGGAAACTCCTGCATGTTTCGAGCCTTCAATTGATTATGTCGTAACTAAAATTCCTAGATTTGCATTTGAAAAATTTGCCGGTGCATCTGACAGACTGGGAACACAGATGAAGTCTGTGGGTGAAACAATGAGTATTGGTAAAACATTCAAGCAGTCATTCCAGAAAGCATTTAGATCTCTTGAGGTTGGTAGGGCTGGTTTTGGTGCCGATGGTGTTGGAGAGAAGAATGGATTACCTGAACTTTCAGAAGAAGAGTTAATTGCAAAGATACATGACGTGACTCCTGAAAGAGTTTTTTATATTAGAGAAGGTCTCAAACGTGGTTGGTCAGTTGAAAAAGTTTTTGAAATAAGTCAGATTGACCCTTGGTTTGCAGGGCACATGAAAGATATTGTTGAGTATGAAGAAGAAATTAAATCAGCAGTTAATCTTGATGGCTTAGCTGCCGACAAAGCGCTGTTTCTTCAAACTAAAGAACTTGGTTTTTCTGACAAGCAGATTGCATATCTTTTGAATTCAACAGAAGATGAGGTCAGGGCTGCACGATTAAAACTTGATATTAAACCTGTCTATAGTCTTGTGGATACATGTGCGGCAGAATTTGTTGCATTCACTCCATATTTCTATTCAACATATGGTGATGTAAATGAAAGTCGCACATCGGATAAAAAGAAAATCATGATTCTTGGTGGTGGACCAAACAGAATTGGCCAGGGAATAGAATTTGATTATTGCTGTGTGCATGCATCATTTGCTTTGAGAGATGCTGGGTTTGAAACTATTATGGTTAATAGTAATCCTGAAACAGTTAGTACAGACTATGACACCAGTGATCGACTGTATTTTGAACCACTTACGCTTGAAGATGTTCTGAGTATTTATGAAAATGAAGGTTGCTGGGGCGTGATTGTTCAATTTGGCGGTCAGACACCTCTAAATCTTGCAGCAGATCTGGAACGAAATGGTGTTAACATAATTGGAACAAGTCCTGCAAGTATTGAAGCTGCTGAAGATAGAAAATGTTTTAAGGAGTTAGCTCAAAAACTTAATATTCGCCAACCAGAGAATGGTCTTGCAACTAACGTAGAAGAAGCTGTTGAAGAAGCAAATATAATTGGATATCCTGTTTTGGTAAGACCTTCTTTTGTTCTTGGTGGTCGAGCAATGGCCATTGTTTATAATGAAGAAAATTTAAGAAAGTATATGGTTGAAGCTGTAGAAGTTACTTTGGACAGACCAGTCTTGGTTGACCAGTTTCTTGCTGGAGCTGTTGAAGTAGACGTGGATTGCATTTCTGACGGAGAAACAAATGTTATTGGTGCCATTATGGAACATGTGGAGCTTGCTGGAGTTCACTCTGGTGACAGTGCCTGTATGATTCCATCCAAAACACTCTCTGAAAGAATACTAAATGAAATTCGAGAGAAAACATTTGCACTTGCAAAAGAACTTGAAGTTTGTGGATTAATGAACATTCAGTATGCAGTTCAGAATGATGAGCTTTTTATTATTGAGGTAAATCCTAGAGCATCAAGAACAGTACCTTTTGTAAGTAAAACAATTGGTGTTCCTCTTGCTAAGCTTGCATCTCTTGTTATGGCTGGATATAAATTGAAAGAACTTGGCTATACTGAAGAGGTCGTTCCCAGATATGTTTCAATGAAAGAAGCTGTATTTCCATTTAATAAATTCCCGGGAACAGATGTGATTCTTTCTCCTGAAATGAAATCAACTGGTGAGGTTATGGGTATCGATGCAAGAGCGGGGCTCGCATTTATTAAGAGTCAAATGGCTGCAGGTAATGCCCTTCCTAATTCAGGAGATATATTTTTGAGTATTAGAAATCAGGATAAAGATGAGATGTTACCATATGTTCAAAGACTTAAAGCTCTTGGTTTTGAAATCTTTGCAACACTTGGTACAAGTACAAAACTTTGGCAAGATGGAATTAAATCTGCTGGAATCTTTAAAATATCAGAAGGTCATCCAAATGTTGTAGACTTAATTGAAGATGATATGATTGGTTGGATTATCAATACTCCTACCAGTGGTGAATCACCATCAATTGATGAAGTTAAAATGAGATCTCATGCGGTTATCAGAAATATACCTATTACTACAACACTAAAAGGTTTAGAAGCTGCAATTAATGGATTAGAAACTTTAAAGACTAGTGGAAATTCAATTGATGTATGTAGTTTGCAGGAATACCATAGACATTTTGAACTGTCAAAACTTCCGAAGAAGGAGAATGCTTAATGAATGACGTTACTTGGAAAACTATGCGCGAGAAGAAAGCATTTCTCGCTTTGGAAGATGGAACAATAATGAGAGGATACTCCGTTGGCGCTTCTGTTGATGGCTTGGGTGAAGTTGTTTTCAATACCGGCATGACTGGATATCAAGAAATCATTACTGATCCTTCATACTCTGGACAATTTGTTACAATGACATATCCGGAGATTGGTAATACGGGTATAAATGTCGAAGACATTGAATCATCAAGAGCTCAACTCTCGGGTTTCATTATGCATGCTGCAAACTCAACAAGTAACTGGCGTGCATCTGAGGGTCTTTTTCAATACCTTAATGACAATGGTAAACCAGCGATTGCCGGCATTGATACCAGAGCTTTAACATCAAGATTAAGAGATAAGGGAACTTTGAAAGGGTTCTTATCTGTTTCCGAAACTGTTTCAGAAGAAGAAGCTCTAAAAAAGTGTCGTGAGTGGTGTGGACTTGATGGACAGGATTATGCAGCTAAGGTGTCTTGCAAAGAGCAGTACAAATGGGATGTTGATGAAATAATGACTACGACCTGGGGAATGCCTAATGAACTAGTTCCTGCTGACTTAAAAGTTGTTGTTTATGATTTTGGTATTAAATACAATATATTAAGAAATTTAAGAATCTCAGGCATGGACTTGACTGTTGTGCCATGTAAGACACCAGCTGCCGATATCATTGCAATGAAGCCGGATGGAGTATTCTTCTCAAATGGACCTGCTGACCCTGCTGCGGTTACTTATGGAATTGATGCTGCAAAAGAGCTTCTTGGTAAATTTCCAATTATGGGCATATGCCTTGGTCATCAAATACTAGGTATTGCAACAGGTGCAAAAACTGGTCGATTAAAATTTGGTCACCATGGATGTAACCATCCTGTAAAAGATTTAAGAACAGGGCTTATTGATATTACATCACAGAATCACAACTTTTGTGTTATGGATGACTCGATTGATACTTCAAAGATTGAAATTACGCATATAAATCTTAATGATAATTCAGTTGAAGGTATTCGTCATCAAACTGAACCAATGTTCTCTGTTCAGTATCATCCAGAAGCTGCGCCGGGTCCACATGATCCAGCTCCTCTCTTTACAGATTTTGCTGATTTAATCAAAAATAGCTAGAAAATTAGTTGTTAGTTATACTGCGTTACATGGTCACTGAGTTACTTGGTTACTGAGTTACTTGACGTTATTGGGGAATAACGTTGTATTTGGTGTCCGTTAGGGCAGTCCCAAAACTGTATCTACGTGCCCATGGGAAATACAATGGGTGTCCTACATCATACGCTTATTTTATTGCATAACGGCTGTAGCCGAGTCCCTTGGGCTCGGAAAATTGTAATGTCAAACCAAAGGTGAAACCCTGATGACTGAGTTAATAAATAAAACATTTGAAGAAATTAGACAGGAATACCTACTGTTGCTTAAAGAAAAATCTGTTTCATCTGTTACGTTCGCGATGGATGAATCAGGCACATCATTTAATTATGACTTTGCTGTTCAGACCTTTGGAGCTTCATTCATAGATGATCTTGCTCAGGAGCTCAAGATGTCTTACATAACTCATGTATATAATTTCACAGGGGACTGGTGGATGTATGCATTCATAAAGTATGTAGTTAAGACCGAGCAGGTTGACCTGTGGAATGATTGGAAACAACAGGGTGATGTCTCTGATGGCGAGAAGCCAAAAGATAATATATATACACATTTAGAAGGTGCTGTTTTTAATGGTGCCAAAATGAATGGTATAAAGTTGAGGCAGACAAATTTAACCAACGCTCTTTTTTATAATGTTCATATGGAAGGTGGGGAACTGATTAAGGTTAACCTCAAGAATGCTAGATTCAGTGGAGTCTATCTTACCCGTGCATACCTTCAAACGGTAGACTTTTGTCGTTCAAGATGGAGCCGAATCAATCTTAGAGATACCAGAATATTTGATTCAAATATGTTTGATATGAAATGTCAATATATA
>Ga0307987_1001199_pt1 | contig 14537 bp, 12 predicted proteins | sample EllFjometagen181_FD_203157 | JGI IMG/M metagenome (GOLD analysis project Ga0307987, IMG submission 203157) | Marine microbial communities from Ellis Fjord, Antarctic Ocean - #181 | ecosystem: Environmental > Aquatic > Marine > Unclassified | place: Southern Ocean | collected 2014-10-08
CTTGTGTCATATTGTGTTAGATTATCAATATTTATACACGAATGTAAGGTGAAAATCAAGCAAAAAATTAACTTTTTTAAAGATATTTCGGGTAGTTATGAGTAAATATTTTTTACGAGCTTATCAATAATAATAGCGTATCAATATGAAATTTTTGAAATTTTTGCTGGATGAATCACCTGAAAAAGCATTCAAAATCATCATGGCCTCTTTTATATATGCCATGGTTGCCGGCATATTTCCCGCCCTTATCCTGAAAGCGGTTTCCGACGTATTTTCAGGGAAAAATTTTTTTTTATATGTCCTTTTGATCCCGCTGGCCATCGTCGTCCAGATTGTGGCCATCCGATTTTCCGAAGTTTCCACCTTTCGACTTTCAGAAGATATTCTTGAAAAGCTCATGATGCGAACATTAAACCGCATTCGCAGAGATAAGCTGGAAGACTTTGAAAATCGACGCCATTCTGAAATCCGCATAAATTTAGAGGAAACAAAATACATAACAGATGGAATTATCCATAACATGAGGATATTTCAGGCGGTTGTGATACTTTGCGTATTGGCAGGCTATATTTTTTCAACGTCAAAAATAGCGGGCGTCCTCTTTCTTTCGGCGGCGTTGCTGTTTGTGTGGGTGTATGAGGTTTTGGTGAAATTCACAAGCGGAAAATTTTCTGAAATAGCGGATAACGAAAGAGAGCTGCTGGAAAATTTCAATCACTTTTTAAGAGGGTTTAAGGAAATAAAAATTGATCATAAAAAGGGCAATGATATTTTCTTTAATTACCTTCAGCCATTATTGAAAAAAAATCAACACCTCAGAAGGGAAGTCATATTCATGAAGGGCGATATTGTGGTCTTTACATTGGCCATGGTATTTCTTCTCATTGGGGCCGACCGATTTATAATATCCGCTTCTCATGATTCGGAATCCATCATGGGCATTATTATTGTGACTCTGTATGCCATGAAGCCATGCGTCATTCTAACCACTTCCCTGGCCATGATTGATCAGGGGCATTTGGCGTTGAAGCGTTTTAGAAAGCTTGTGCCTGAAGAAAAAGACGGCATGGAAGACGGCATGGAAGAGGGCACGGAAGACGATCTTTATCGTCCTGAAGTTGACGATTTTTTTGGCGCCATCGAAAACATGGAATTCGATAATGTGACCTTCGCATATCAGGGGAACAATGGAAACGGCGCCTTTTCAATCGGGCCGATAACGGGAAAAATCAACGCCGGAGAAACCATCTTTTTTACAGGAGGCAACGGAAGCGGCAAGACCACGTTTATGAAGGTTCTAACCGGTCTTTACCCACCGGTGTCCGGGACGATTAAAATAAACGGCGTTTCTGTTCTCCTGTCTGATCACACCTATCTTTTTTCAGCGATCTTCAATGAATTTCATCTGTTTGATTCCCTTTACGGAATAGATCATCCAGATAAAAATCGCATCGACGACTTATTGGTCTTAATGAAGCTGAAAGGAAAAACAGATTATATTGATGGATATTTTACGAATCTTGATCTTTCGTCGGGACAAAAAAGACGACTGGCCATGATAGTCGCCTTATTGGAAGATAAAAAGATTTGTGTTTTCGATGAATGGGCCGCTGATCAGGACCCTTTTTTCAGGCGGTATTTTTATGAAGGGCTTTTGCCTGAACTTAAAAAACAGGGCAAAACTGTGTTTGTGGTCAGCCACGACAGCCGATTCTACCATCTGGCTGATCGTCTGTTCACAATGAAAGATGGGAAAATCGTCGTTTCGACAAAAAAACAGAAAATGGCGATTCAAGAACATAGGCAAACAGAGTCCAATAGGCAAACAGAGTCCAATAGGCAAACAGAGTCCAATAGGCAAACAGAGTCCAATAGGCAAACAGAGTCCAATGGACAAACAGAGTCCAATGGACAAACAGAGTCCAATGGACAAACAGAGTCCAATGGACAAACAGAGTCCAATGGACAAACAGAGTCCAATGGAAATATGTTCCAGGATCCCTCTGATGCCAGCGCGTTTTTAAAAAAAGAAGAATCTGATCCGGATGCCGCTGGAAAAAAGAAGAATCAGGAGGGCCTGTTTCTCATGGCTGGTTTTAAAGCATTTCTTCCCGATATCAAGAAGTTGTTATTTTTTATATTCATCACTGGCATTCTGATTGTGCTGACGTTTAAAACGGGTCTGAGTTCTGTTTTTTCTGAAAATGAAGGATATCTGACCTTTGTTTTTTTATTTTTATTGGTTTTTTCAGTTCATATAAGGCGGATAGTGCATAAGCTGTCCGCAAAAATCATTGAAACCTTTAACATGAATATAAGGATATCGTTAATAGATAAAATTCGCAAGATTTCCATGCCGTCCTTTGAAAAAATAGGTGTGGGCCGCATTTACAATGTGTTTACCGCAAACGTTAAGGCATTGGGCGACGCGTCGTTTATGATCGCCACCTCGTTTCTTTATTTGCTGAACACGGTTCTCCTGATTATATACTTGGGGTTTATTTCTTCAGACGCATTCCGGTTGATTTCTTTGTTAATTTTCATTACGGCCATATTTTACTGGTGGAATCAGATTGTGGTTAAAGACGCTTTGAAACGACTGGACGAAGGATCCGTCGCATTTTCAAAAAGTTTGGGGCACTTTTTTGACGGTTATAAAGAACTCCGTTTAAACGACCGAAAAAACGACGCTTTTTTTTATGAGGGAATTAAAAAAACATATTCTTTAACCAAAGCCTCAAGAAACGCTTATTTGAAAAGCATCACAAGAAACGGCGCGTTGATTTATGCCTGCTGGGCATTCATGCTCGGATTCCTTCCCTTTCTGGCTCTCTTTGTGAATATTTCCCATGATACGATGCTAAAGTGTTTGGGAATCCTGGCCTTTCTGCCGGTTAACTCGTTTGTGATTATACTGCCCCCTGTCATTTTAGGGGCGGGATCCTTTAATAATCTGCGTCAACTGGAAAGCGACCTGGACCGCTCAAAACAGGATATTTTAGATCCATCGGATGACAAAGAGATTGAATCTTTTAACGGCCTGTCATATCAAGACATTGTGTTTAGCTATAAGGATAATGGCCGCTTTGAAAATGGTAATTTTTTTGTGGGTCCCGTGAGTATGACCGTGAATCCGGGAGAGATTGTTTTTATCACAGGAGGAAATGGCAGCGGAAAATCAACGCTTATGAAGATGATCACCGGACTCTATCTTCCCGATAAAGGCCACATTGTTTTGAACGGTGAAAATGTTGACATCATGAGACACCGATATCTTTTCAGCGTTGTTTTCAGTGATTTTCATCTTTTTGATCGCTTGTATGGCATGCGCGATATAGATGAACATCGGGTGGCCGAACTTCTTGAATTAATGAAAATAGACAATAAAGTAAAATTCGAAAATGGGAAATTTACCACTTTGGATTTGTCAACGGGTCAGAAAAAAAGATTGGCCCTTGTCAGCGCCATTATGGAAGACAGCCCCATTTATATTTTTGATGAATGGGCGGCGGAGCAGGACCCTCATTTCAGGGCCTATTTTTACGAATCCATTTTGCCTTCATTTAAAAAATCTGGAAAAGCGGTCATCGCCGTCACTCATCATGACGAATACTTTCACACCGCGGACAAGATAATTCATATGGAATATGGGAAAATGAAATGATTAAAAAAAATATCGCAAAAAAACATGTGCCAATTCTTATGATCCCCATTAGACGATGCGGCAGCCATGCCATCCGCCTCCGTTTAAATTTTTCTCCTGATTTTTACTGCCCTTATCCCTTGCATATCGTCGATTTCATGCCCCTGATAAAACTGTATGGGGATTTGAGCCATGATGATGTCTATTTCCAGTTGGTTGTGGATTTGATCGGATTGCAAAATGCGACGATGGTGAAATGGGAACAGGTGGCGTTGGACCCTGTTCTAATATTTGAATCTGTTAAAGATAAACCATCCCGCGGCGTTCATGTCATTATTTGGGAGATGCTGTCACAGGCCGGGGCGCGGCACAATTCAAGAGTGGTGATGGATAAATCTTTGGATAGCGTCCATTATGCCAAGGAGTTAATGGCTCTTGACGATGATTTATTATTTTTGAATGTGACACGGAATCCCCACGCTCAAATCAGCAGTATGAATTTGTCAATCATTTATGAGTTCGATACGTTGGCAAACACGATGGTTTGGGTCAAAGCCTATGACGCGGCCAAAGAGCTTGTGGATAAATACCCGAAACGGGTATTGACTGTGCGCTATGAAGATTTTTTAAGTGATTCGGAATCCGAGTTGCGGAAAATTTGTCAGTTCGTTGGGATGGAGTTTGTCGAATCAATGTTGTGTGTGGAAAAATCAAAAGAAGCCCGGCATATTTCATCCTTGTCACAGTTATGGGAGAGCAATACATCCGCTCCGATTATGGGCCATATTGATAAATTCAAAAAACATTTGACTGAAAATGATCTTCAAATCATTGAAACCCTTGCGGGGCATCACATGGACCGCTATGGTTACGATCGAATCACAACCGGGGCGGTCAATATTTCCACTGAAATGATGGATGCTTCCAAAAAACAGAGCGAATTAAAGAAAAAAGAGGCCTGGGCGGCTCTAAAGAAAAACAATTACAAAGATTACCTGCTTAGAAAGTTTCGAGGCGACTATATTGATATGATCAAACGTCGCTTGTTGAAAGGGGGGGCCTAAGGCCCGCTCAAATAGAAATTCGGATGGCATTTGAAAGCTCCCGGCTGTTTCAAGGGGGGAAAACCGAAATCAGGTTGCGCCCATTCATCAAAAAAAATGCGCCTGCGGTCATTTTTATCTATAATGGATTCCGCCGGATTCTTTGATGATTTTATTGACAACCTGTTTACTTCATGTTCTCAAACTGTGTTTTGTATGACGGGGTTGTTATCCAGATGAGTCTTCTTTTTGATCAAACCACGTTCTTCCATCAGATCAATCAGGCGACTGACCGCGGATCCCACCTCCTCTTCATGGGATTTGATTGTGATATGGGGGGTTGCCGGAGGGTCGTATTTTCCTGAAACACCTGTGAAATCGTTAATCCCCCCAGCCAAGGCTTTTTTATAAAGTCCTTTTGGATCGCGCATGATGCAGACGTTTAACGGGCAATCCACAAAAACCTCAATGAATCGTTTTTCCCCGATCAGTTTTTTGATTTTTTCCCGGTCGGTTTTGCTTGGGGCAATAAAGGCGGCGATGGCCATAATTCCGGCATCCAGAAAGAGTTTGGTCATTTCCCCGATTCTTCTGACATTTTCAGAGCGGCCAGCGTCGGAAAAATCAAGGTCGCAACACAGCCCATGTCTGACATTATCCCCGTCAAAGACGTAAGTCATATATCCCATATCATAGAGACGTTTTTCAAGATGATGAGCCAAGGTCGATTTTCCTGAAGCGGAAAGGCCTGTAAACCAGATGACAGCGCCTTTGTGACCTTGGCGTTTTTCACGATCATTCCGAGTGACATACCCCTTGAATTGAGTGATGTTATTTTTTTGAGAATTATTCATGAATTGAGTTTTGACAATTATTCATACATTGAGTTTTAAAATATTTAGTATTTGAACAACAAACAATTTGGAAAACATTCGCACATCTTTTTATTCTTGTCAAGTGAATGAGTTTCAAATAAGATATATATATTTCCCCTTTTCTTTTTCAAATGCCTGGGGTAATTTTTTTTCAAATAAATGGGGTTCGGTCAGTTGTGATCGTTATGATTTTTTGATATTAAACGCCAAACTGTTTTTGTCTGGCCTTTGATTCGCCGTCTTTTAATTTGCTTCGTAAACCCGGCTTTGTCGGGCGTGTCTGCTTTTTTTTTATTTTTGACGCGCTTGATTTCAACTGTTTTTATATTATTTTTATGTCAAAAATTTTCAAGCTAATTTTTTTATCAGAAAATGATGAAATAAACATGCGAGCGGTATATGTGGCGCTGACCTCATTCATGGCGGGCGCGGTTTACGCCGGGTTGGCGGCTCTGATAAATGAAGTCGCTGAAAAGGTCATCATTGGCGAATCAGTGGAGAATGAACTCGCTTTTTTTCTGATCATGTTGTTTTTTTTTCTGTTTACGAAATGGCTGTCCTTGTCATTGGGCGTTGTTTTGATTTAAGAGACCCTTGAAAAAAGTCGCAACGGAATAGGGGAGTTGATCAGGCAAAGTGAACTGGCGCAAATAGAGGCGTTGGATAAAGGCGAAATCTTCACAAAGATGACTCTGGACGCCAAACAGTTGTCGCACGCATTCGGTTTTGGAATAAAATTTTTTCAGGCCATTATAACCATCGTCATTGTTTTTTTGTATGTCTTCTTTTTATCTTTCAAAACAGGCCTTTTTTTAACCTCCTTGCTTTTGCTGGGAGTTATTTATTTCCGCTTGCACAGAAAAAAAATTGACAAAGCCTATCATGACGCGCTCCGCTCGGAGTCCAATCTGTTTGAACGTTTTTGAGATGTTTTGAATGGATTCAAGGAACTCAAACTCAATCTGGAGAAAAATGAAGATTTTTTCAGAAATCATTTAAAATGGATGATAGAAAAGACAAAACGTCTGAGGGTTTTGGTGGGAAATGAATTCGCCATGATCAATGTGTTTATTTTCGTTTCGCTTTTTTATATCGCCCTTGGCTATATTTTGTTTTTTCTTTCAACCGACATGTCTTTCACAACCACCTTTAAGCTCATCTCCATATTCGCTTTTATATGGGAACCCGTCAATGTCTGCTATCTGGCTGTTCCTGAAATAGTCAGGGGTTCGGTGTCTGCCGAGAGGTTGATGGATTTAAAGGACAAACTGGAAAATTCAGTCTCTTTGGAACCTGTTTCAGAAAGGGAAACGATTGAATTTACGAAAATAGGGTATGAAAATTTTTTTTACCATTATCGGGATAGACAAGGAAAAAAAGCGTTTTCTGTGGGCCCCGTTAATTTGACCCTAAACCAGAGTGAAATTGTCTTTCTCACCGGGGGAAACGGGAGCGGAAAATCGACGTTTTTGAAACTTGCGGCGGGACTGTATGAGCCATCGGCCGGTTTTTTTTCCATTGACAGATTAAACGTCTCCATAAAAGACCACAGGCATCTTTTTGCGACGCTTTTTACAGACTGCCATATCTTTGACGATCTGTATGGCCTTGAAAATGTTTCTGATCAAAGAGCGCGGGAATTGATTGGCCTGATGGAGCTTGACGACAAAGTGACCTATAAGGACGGGCGACTTCATCACAATGGGTTGTCATCGGGTCAAACAAAACGGCTGGCTTTAATAGTGGCTCTCCTGGAAGAGAAGCCGTTTTATATCTTTGATGAATGGGCCGCCGAGCAGGACCCGTTTTTCAGAAAGACCTTTTATGAGCGGATACTCCCTTCTCTAAAATCAGAGGGAAAAACAATTCTGGCGGCGACCCATGACGACCGATATTTTCATATCGCGGATCGCATTGTAAAAATGGATTTTGGGAAAATTGACGAGGCCTAGGATATAACGATGATCGCTGATTTGCTTGATGAAAAAAAAAGGAGAAATCAAGAGCTATTTTTTTAATATGGTCTTGTATGTCTGTTTTGATATGGGCTGTCTTGTGCTTGTGAATGAGCTTATGACGTTTTTTTTTCAAGATCGGGATTTCAGGCATCTGACGCTCTTTATTCTTTTGTTTGCTCTGATGATACGATTTTGTGCCATTGGAAAAAAAAAAGCGGTCGTTCTCATAGAGGGCTTCGTGAGCGATATCAGAGAACGGATCATCGACACAGTCAGACGCACGGAGCTGGAGGCGTTTGAGAAAATTGAAAAATCAAAGCTTTATAACGCAATCACTCTGGATGCCAGAGCCATATCTGATATTATTGATATGCTCACGTCATCCATTGAGATCATATTGCTTGTCATCTGTATTGCGATTTACCTCGCGACGGTATATGTGGCGTCATTTCTATTTGTCGCGGGCGCTTTGGTCGCGGGAAGTTTATTGTATGCGTATCAGATCATCGGTTTTAAAACGTTGATTCATCAGGCCAGAGAAAAAGAAAAAGAATTGTTCGACGCGACCGGCGATTTGCTTGATGGGTTTAAAGAACTGCGGATCAATAAAAAAAAGAGCGATGATTTTTTTCACCGGAGTTTTGAAAAAAAGACCGACATAACCAGGATATACAGAATAAAAGCGGAAAAACAACTCATAAAAAGCAACGTGTTGTCCGGTTTCTTTGAGTTTATGGTGTTTGTGCCCATTTTGTTTGTTATCCCGGCGTTTCAAGAGATCCATCATTCCGTGATTATGATCACGGTCACCATGATTCTTTTTATACCTTTTTATGCCCTAAAGGAGACCGTGCCATATCTGATCCGGTCATGGATCCCTGTGGAAAGAATTTTTGCTCTTGGCAAAGAGATTGAAAATATGGCGATTAAATCGGATGTCTCCAGTGAAAAGGACAAGATGGAAACCTTTGATGAAATCAGATACAGCGCCCTGGGGTTTAAGAACACCAATGGCGATGGAAAATCTCTTTTTTCGGTTTCAGACATAAACTTGTCTGTATATCCGGGTGAAATTATTTTTGTCACAGGCGGCAATGGCAGCGGCAAATCGACCCTGATAAAAATGTTGACCGGTCTGTACCTCCCCCATCAGGACGCGTGGATATTGATGGTTCAAAGATTGAGAATATAGCATCCATTCGCTCTCTTTTTTCAGCTGTGTTCAGTGATTTTAATCTGTTTGAAAGGCTTTACGGAATATCAGATATAAACCCTGACCGAGTCAAAGAATGGATTGAAATCATGGAATTGGAAGATAAGGTCCAGTTTGAAAACGGACGCTTTACAACCTTGGATTTATCCACCGGAGAAAGAAAACGATTGAGCCTTGTGGCCGCTGTGATGGAGGAAAAACCAATCTGTATTTTAGATGAATGGGCGGCGGAACAGTCTCCCCGTTTCCGAAAATATTTTTATGAATCCCTGTTGCCCCGATTTAAAGATCTCGGAAAGACGGTCATCGCCGTGACCCATGACGACATGTATTTTCATGCCGCAGACAGGGTGTTGAAACTGGAGTATGGCCGTTTGGTTGAGGCATGAAACGGAGAAAGTTCAAACAGATTCGAATCTTTTTACGACGCCATCAAAGATTATAAACTCGTAAAAAAGGTTATATGGCTAAGTCAAAAAATTCGATAACCAAGGCGTAGTGTTTTTTTGTGAGTGAGGCCATACATGTTGTATGCCGAACGAATAAAAAAATACTACAACGCAGTAGATCGGATTTTTTACGACGCCATCAAAGGTATTGGAGCCAATATGTTAGAATGGGATATTAATCAGTCAAAAGAACTTTATAATATTGAGCGCTGGGGGGAGAAATATTTTGACATTGATCACAATGGTGAGATGACTGTCGCTGCAACCCCGGCAGGGCGCCCGGCGATAAGCTTGTATGCGTTGGCGAAAGATTTGATCAACCAGGGATTTTCTTTGCCAGTTCTGATCCGTTTTCCTGATATTGTGAGTCAACGTGTGGAACGATTATGCAATGCGTTTCAGATGTCCATGGAAAAGGAAAAATATCATGCCAATTATATGCCGGTATATCCGATTAAAGTGAATCAGCGGCGTCAGGTCATTGAAACCATCGTAAATACCGGGCAAGCCGGACTGGAAGCGGGCAGCAAATCAGAATTAATGGCGGCGCTGGCTTTGGCTCCCAGTGGCGGCGTTGTCATTTGCAATGGTTATAAAGATCGCGACTATATACGAACAGCGTTAATCGGGCAGGAAATGGGCTTGAAAACCTATATCGTTATTGAAAAAACCGCTGAATTAAAGGTGATTATTCAAGAGGCAAATCAGCTGGGGATAACGCCGCGTTTGGGTCTGCGAATACGATTGGCTTCTATTGGCAAAGGGAAATGGCAGGATAGTGGCGGAGAAAATTCCAAGTTCGGGCTGAATGCCTCTCAAATAATAGATATGATTGATCTCATTGCCGATGCTGGCTTAATGGATTCTTTGCAATTAATGCATTTTCACATCGGATCACAGATTCCAGGGATCAATGATATTCAAAAAGCGCTATGCGAGGCGAGTCGTTTTTATTCCGAGTTGATTTCTTTAGGCGCGCCTGTTAAAATTGTCAATATGGGAGGAGGATTAGGGGTCGACTATGAAGGCATGCTGTCAAATCGCCCGTTTTCAGTGAACTATACCATTGAGGAATATGCCAATAATGTTGTTTATGAATTTAAAAAAATATGCGCTGAATTCATGTTGCCAGAGCCTGATATTATAACTGAAACCGGAAGAGCCATAACCGCCCATCATGCGCTTTTAGTGACAAATATTATTGATGTGGAGCCGATATTTGCTGCAAAGACCGTTGAACCCGCTTCCGAAAATGACCCTGCCATTATTCAGGATTTATGGCATCAATTAAACAATATCAATTTGTCTTCAGCCATGGAGGTTTACCATAATGCGGTATCCTGGTTAAATGAGACGCACACCATGTTTTCTTATGGGGTGATCAATATCAGGCAACGCGCCCATGCCGAAAAATTATTTTACACGATTTGTCTGAAAGTCAGAGCGTTGCTGCAAACCAATCCCAATGGTCGCGCCTGTCATCAAACGATTGCTGAGCTTAATGACAAATTGGCGGACAAATATTTTGGCAACTTTTCTTTGTTCAAGTCAGCTCCAGATGCCTGGGCCATAGAGCAATTGTTTCCCATCGCGCCTTTGAGCCGACTTAATGAATACCCTGACAACCGGTCGACATTGCAGGACTTAACTTGTGATTCTGATGGAAGATTTAAAAAATATGCTCATTGCGAAGATGTTGACGCCAGCTTGCCGACGCATTCGCTTCTTCCTCATGAGCCATACTTGGTGGGCATATTTTTATTGGGCGCTTATCAGGAGGTTTTAGGCAGCATGCATAATTTGTTTGGAAACACCCGTTCCGTTGATGTCCATATCACGGAAAATGGCGGCTATGAAATCGTCTCGAGGTTTAAAGGGGACACCGTGCAAAAGATGCTTGCTGATGTTAATTTTGATGCCGGGTCATTATTGGAAACGTATGAAAAATGTTTGCGGGCGAATTCTTCAATTCCAGAACAGAGGCAGTTTTACATGCGGGAATTAGAGGTTGTATTGAATGGCTATACTTATTTTGAGGGATAATCATATATGAAAAATGATTTGTTTGATAAAAAGATTAACCCATGTCCGGTTAACTCGCATAATGAATGGGATCCCCTGGAGGAAGTTATTATTGGCGATCTGGATGGAGCGATGTTTCCCGCCTGGAACGTCATTAATAAAGCGACTGTTCCACAGAATGAATGGGCAAAAATTGAAAAAAGAGCGGGCGGCCCGGGCGTCGCCTATCCCAAGGAATGGGTGGAGGCCGCTGGCAAAGCTTTGGCGGGTTTTGTTGATATTCTGGAGGGAGAGGGAATACGCATTCGACGCGTTCAAAAGGTCGATTATGGATCTTCTTTCAGCGCTCCTGACTGGCAGGTTGCCAGTGGATTTTGCGCGGCCAATCCGCGTGATCCATTTATGATCATTGGAAATGAAATTCTCGAAACCCCTATGGCTGACCGGGGACGATATTTTGAAACATGGGGCTATCGGGAGTTGTTTAAAGAATATTTCAAAGCGGGCGCCAAATGGACAGCGGCTCCCAAACCGCAGTTGACAGATGAGCTGTATGACTGGGAATATACTGTTCCTCAACCAGGTGAGCCAACGCGTTTTATGGTGACTGAGTTTGAGCCAGTCTTTGATGCGGCGGATTTTGTGCGCTGTGGGAAAGATATTTTTGCCCAACGCAGCAATGTCACTAATGCATTGGGCATTGAATGGTTGCGGCGGCATTTAGGGGATGAATATCGGGTTCATGAAATAGAGAATCAATCATCTGAAGCGATTCATATTGACACTACCTTTATGCCATTGGCGCCAGGAAAGGTTTTGGTTAGCCCGGAATATATTGATATTGATAATCTGCCCTCTGTTTTAGAGGAATGGGATATTTTAGTGGCTCCAACACCGGTCCTGCCTGAAGATCCCATGGGCGCTCTCAGTAAATGGATTTGCATTAACGCGCTGATGTTGGACGAAAAAAGAATCATCGTTGAAAAACGCCAGGAGCCACTTATCAAAGCCTTGAAAGATTGGGGATTTACACCCATACCATGTTCCTTTGAAGCGTATTTTCCGTTTTTAGGGTCGTTCCATTGCGCCACGCTGGATGTCCGCAGGCGGGGAAAATTACAATCCTATTTTAATCAATAGTGGTGGAGGCAGGAGATCGGAAATGTCATATTGATGGCGTCGTAAAAATCTGATCTACGGCGTTGTAGTATCTTTCTGCTCGCACATGTATGGCCTCACTCGCAAAAAAACGCTGCGCCTTGGTTACCGATTTTTTTGACTTATCGAATATGAATTGGCCATTCAGCATCTTTTACGAGTGTATCAACCTTGAGAAGGAAAAATAGAGATGTTTGATTCGGAAATACCATTTGTAACAAAATATTTTCAAACGCGTCTGAAAGTTTATGATCAGTTTGATTTTAGTAAGTGCACAACAGACGAACTTCACGATATGGCGTCCGAAGCCTCATCTTTGCGCAAAATTCTTTTTGATTATAATGAGGAGGGATATACCGAGCTTTCTGACAGCTTGAATAGCGAATTTGATATATCTAACCGGTTGGGGAATTTTTTGGATGAGGCCTTGCCCCTTTTGGGGGGCAAATCGGAGCGAGAGCTTTTTTGCCTTTATGCCGAGCCTGTTTCTTTAAACATTCTTAAACAGTCTCACTTCAAAGGAGGCCCTGAATTTGAGCTGATTGAATATCTTAGCCACCTGGACAGTTTGGCGGACCAGCCTCCTGATATTTCGAAATGCTTTGAAAATAAAAATCAAATGAAGCTTTGGCTGGCAAAAACTAATTTTGTGTTATCGGAAATGTCGGAATATTTGCTCTGGATTATAAAGCGTCTCCAGCAACGCCATGATGCCGTGCCGGTTCTTATGTTGCGTGACACTCTGCTGATTTATTTTGGCATTATGTGGGCAAGACGTCAGGGAGTGTCGATAAACAAGCCTGAGCCGCTTCTTATGAGTCGAAAATTTGTGGGGGCGGTCACAGGCAGTGAAGATATGTATCTACATATTTCAGGTTATATTTTTCATACTCTTTTACACAACAATGTATTGAGCGATCTGACAATGTTTCGCGACGGCTTTATAAAAAAGACCCTTTCGGACAAGAGCATCGATAGCAGATTCGTCAAAGCCAGCCGCGACTATTTAAGTTCGTTGACCCTGAGCGCCGCTCCTCTTATAATCGAAAGCGGAATACATGGCGTTTTTCCATTATGGCTTCTTGCGTTGAATAATAACAAAGGTGATTTTCTGCTTTACAGCACAGCGCCCTGGCTCTATCCGATCTATAAGGATATCTTGTTCAGACAAAACTATAATGGTTTAAGGGATATTGAAACCATTGTAATACATGAACATCTGTTTCAGATTAAAGATTATTGCAATGGAAAAGTAATCGTGGAGGAAGCGCGCAATCCTGTGGTCATGAATCTTGCCCTTTACGAGCTGTGCCTTTTCAAGAAGCTGGCAATGCAAAAGCTGAGAACGTTAGATTGAACATATTAAAATAAGGATTAAATGATGATGAGTTTAAATTTAGCCATAAAAGAAGCAAACAACAAAGGGGTGTTGGGACTTATGGTCTATGTAATTCCGAATTTTCCTGATCCTGACATATATCAGGAAACTCTTGAGATACTGAATGACAACCCTTATGTGACAATTATCGAAATCACTTTTCCTGTGACTTCCTGTTTTTCTGAATTTGCCAACACAACCATCCAAAATGCGCACAGGAAGGCCGCGCTGTTCGCCGACGGGGCATCTGTTCTGGAAACTCTCCAGCCATTTAAAAAACCGACGGTCTGTGTCCTGTACCGCGAAACATTCGAAAAATTGGGGTATGAAACAATATTGAAAAAAATTCAGGGCAAAATAGACGGACTTCTGTTTGAATGGGATATTCCCGATATAGAAAACTATGTTCAAGTATCTGAACATTACGATGTTGAACTGGTTCAGTGCGCGGGATCATGGATGACGGAGGATGAAATGAGCCATTCCCTCTCTCTGGCAAAAGAAGAGCCGATTGTTTATCTGGTTTCGGCCCCTGTGACAGGAGGTGAGATTTTTTCCGCAGAAGAGATTGCCGCATGTGTTAAGAATATTAAAGAGCATCGTCCTGACGCTATGATTGCCGCAGGCTTCGGTATTGGCAACGCCCGAGATGTTGAGATGATGTCCCGAATCAAAGGGCTTGACGCTGTCATTATCGGCACGGCTTTTCTTAAGAAGATGGAACAGGGAACGACGGAAGTTTTGGCTTTTCTTGATGAAATTACTCCTGCGCTGAAAATGTAGACAAACAATTTT
>Ga0307987_1001200_pt1 | contig 14536 bp, 13 predicted proteins | sample EllFjometagen181_FD_203157 | JGI IMG/M metagenome (GOLD analysis project Ga0307987, IMG submission 203157) | Marine microbial communities from Ellis Fjord, Antarctic Ocean - #181 | ecosystem: Environmental > Aquatic > Marine > Unclassified | place: Southern Ocean | collected 2014-10-08
CTGGCCAGGCCCTTTGATTTTGCTGTAAAACTCTGGAATTCAGGGGGCATTTTAGGCAAAAGCGACTCTCGAATGAAAGGTCTGGGTGTAATTGTCGGTTCCTGGCTCACATTTTTGGACTAAAAATGTTCCAAGCTCATGTGTTTCGCTTGTTTTTTCAATAGCCTCAAGCTCATCAGAATATGCGCCAATAACCTCTTCATCCTTGATAACAATAAACCTGCCGTTGTATTTCTTGACAAGGTCCTCTTGGTTGTCAATATAAAAACGAAACTCTTTTTGTAATGGATTTGACATTTTGACCCCTCCTTTCCTTTAGACGATTAGTCATCCCACACGCTGTTTTCAGCGTCAAGACAAAATGTGAAGAATTTCACTCGTAATCCCCAAAATCTTTCGTTGTCCATGTTTGGGCATGGGCGCTAATGCAAAACCCGTGAATTATCCACAATCAAGCTCAAATGCCTGGCATTCCGTTGAACCCTCACAGTCCTGTTTTTCTACGCCATGAGCGTCGATCTCGATTACATTGGATTGTTCCCCTGTTAGCATCTGTATGTTGGCTAATTCCTTCGCCACAAGTGCCGCCCTGGTATTTAGGTTTCGCTCCTCGGCTTGCATTAGCTTAGTTTGCTGTTGCGCAATTTTAATAGCTTCATCTGTAAGTTGTTTCCTATCGGCGTAATTCTCAACCCCAGAGATTGAATCAAGAAGATCAGATAGCCCGCTCAGGTCGATCACCTCACCAACATCAATGGGTTCCATAGCTTCAATCGCTTTTTTGAAACCATCGCCTTTGAACGGTACAGCACCCAAAATGACTTCGCTGTTTCGAGAAATGGACAGGACCTGGATGAGACAGGGAGGGACATCATGGAATCAGTGGATCAATTGGCAAAAAAAGCATTTGGGCTTCAACCCACTGCACGGATTCGTCTGGTTGAAGCGATTTTGTTTTGCCTGGACAAACCCGATGCGGACATGGAACAAAGCTGGATAGCAGAATCAGAGTCCAGATATGAGGCCTATAATCGAGGAGAAATTGAGGCGGCTGATTGGGATGAAATTAAGAGGAGGTATGAGCGTTGAAGGTTCGATTCGTATCTTTACCATCAGTTAGAAAAGCCGCATTTGAACTTTATTCAATCCAGTCGTTTTCTCGATTCGCCGGAAACCTCTTCTGGTGCAATTACCTTTCTTAGATGGTTGACAAAAGATTACAATAAATATAGTAAAAGAGCGACTGTAGAATAGTCGCTCTTTTCTTTAATCAAAAATCAACACATCAGACCAACTGGCAGAGAAATTTATGAATCTTTTTTTTCTTTCCATATTGATAATCGCTTCCGGGGGAATTTTAGCCCTGATATTCTGGCGTCAATTTACGCTGATGAAGGCAATCGGTGTTTTTGGGATCAGCGCCGGATGTTTGCTCGGATTGATCGATGCCTTGTCCAAGCTGTTCAATCCCGGGCAGTACTCATTTTCCGTTAACTACCTGAACACATTGTCCCTGTCATTTAAAATTGACGGCCTGTCGGCTTTTTTCCTGGTAGCCATTTTCGCTGTTTCACTACTTTCCGCAATCTACAGCTTTCATTACATGGACAAACCGGAAAAAGCGCTCAGAACTGCCGTCAACTACCTGTTTTTCAGCCTGTTGATTGCTTCCATGGCGTTGGTTGTGACAGCGGAAAATATGATCGCATTTATGTTTTCCTGGGAAATCATGTCCCTGTCATCTTTTTTTCTGGTCATATACGATCATCAATCGCCGGAAAACCGGAAAGCAGGGTACCTCTATTTTGTTTTTTCTCATGTGGGTGCCATGTTTATTCTTGCGGCATTCGGTGTCATGTACGGCTATACCGGCAGTTTTGGTTTCACGGCTGCCTTGCCCGAATCGGCAAAAATCCTGGTTTTTATCCTCAGCTTTATCGGGTTTGGTTCAAAGGCCGGTGTGTTTCCATTTCACGTATGGCTGCCTCACGCACATCCGGCAGCGCCGAGTCATATCTCTGCCGTCATGTCCGGTGTCATGATCAAAACCGGTATTTACGGTATTGTGCGGATGTACTGGGTGCTTGATCTGCACACGCCGTTATTCGGTGAAATCGTTTTGATCGCCGGGATGGTTTCCGGGATACTGGGTGTGGTCTATGCCCTCGGCCAGCATGATCTCAAACGACTGTTGGCCTATCACAGTGTTGAAAATATCGGGATTATTCTGATCGGAATCGGGATCGGAATGATCGGTGTCTCATTCAATAACCCGATCATGGCAGCGCTTGGGTTCTCAGGCGGTCTGCTCCATGTGCTGAATCATTCGATTTTTAAATCTCTCCTTTTCATGGGGGCCGGGGTTGTAATTCGAAAAACAGGCACCCGCTCCATCGATGCTTTGGGCGGGCTTTTAAAAAATATGAAAATTACCGGGGTCACCTTTCTCATCGGTTCCCTGGCCATTTCCGGACTTCCCCCCTTTAACGGATTCGTGAGTGAGTTTTTGGTCTATTTGGGCGGATTCCAGGGCGTGGCAATGGATAAAACTCCCTTTGTGCTGAGTCTTCTGGCCATTGTCAGTCTCGCTGTTATCGGCGGCCTGGCCCTGGCCTGCTTCACAAAGGTCATGGGTGTGGTCTTTCAGGGTGAACCGAGAACCCCCGCAGCTGAAGACGTAAATGAAAAAGGGCCTGCAATGCTGGTTCCCATGCTGGTGCTGGCCGGCGCCTGTGTTGTTATCGGCGTATTCCCCAGAGCATTTGTTCTCATGGCTCTGAAGGGAGTCGAATCTCTGGGACTTGCGTCCGGCAGTGTTTCATTAGCGCCGTTTGTTCAGATAACCGGAAATATTACGCTGGCCGTGGCGATTTTCTTTGCAGTCTTCCTTCTGATTCTGGTCCTTCGCTGGGTTTTGTACCGGGGCAAGACCGTTGGCCGATCCGGTACGTGGGGATGCGGATTCACACAACCCACCGTCAAAATGCAGTATACGGGCTCCTCCTATGCGGCTTCCATCCTGGCATTTTTCAAACCGGTTGCGCCGCTTCACGAAGATCATCCGGCCATACGGGGCCGGTTCCCGAATAAGACCCACTATCACAGCCATGTGGATGATATCGCCGAGCTTCACATGGGAACCGTCATTGTACGGCCGATCCTGTGGCTGTTCGACCAACTGCGATGGATACAGCACGGAGATATTCACCTGTATATCGGTTATATCCTACTGGCGATCGTGGTACTGTTATTTTTTATTTAATCGCAACCGGTGAGAAAATTTTATGACAAAATCCATTCTTCTTTGGGGCCTCGCCATCATTCTGGCACCGTTTTTTTCCGCGGTCATCCTTAAGGTCAAGGCTTTTTTCGGCGGCAGAAAAGGGTCGCCGCTTTTGATCAATTATTACACCCTCATCAAGCTTTTCAAAAAGGGATCGGTTTACAGCACCAGCACAACCTTTCTTTTCAAGCTGGGGCCCATGGTTTCCCTGTGTGCCGCGGTCACTGTGCTGATGTTCCTGCCCATTGCAGGACAGCCGCCGGTTTTATCCTTTAACGGCGACATTATTTTCATTTTATACCTGTTGGGACTGGGACGGTTTTTTACCATTGCGGCTGCCATGGACACGGCATCCCCCTTTGAAGGGATGGGTGCGGCAAGGGAGGCGTATTTCCCTATCATATGTGAAGCCACCATGTTCATGATCTTAATTCTGTTCTACATCCTCACCGGTAAACTGCAACTGGCCGCCTATTTTTCCGGTGGCCATCCCCTGGGACTCTGGCAGGCGGCAGGATCGCCGCTTCTTTTCGTGGTCATCTCTTTTTTCATCATCCTTTTGACGGAAAATTCCAGGGTGCCGGTGGATGATCCGGCCACCCATCTTGAGTTGACCATGATCCATGAAGTGATGGTGCTGGATCACAGCGGACCCGATTTGGGATTCATCGAAATGGGATCTTTTTGCAAGCTGTTTTTCTACTCAACCATTGTCGCCAGCCTGATTTTCCCCTTTGAACTGGGTCATCCCGCATTAAATATGGGTGTGTTTTTTGTGGTGCTTCTGCTCGTATACGTTGCCGTCGGCGTTATGGAATCGGTCATGGCACGTTACCGAATGGATCGCGTTCCCAAATTTGTTCTGACCTCCTTTGCCCTGGCCTTTTTTGCAACCCTTATCACCCTGGAGTTTGTAAAATGAACAATCCGGTTGATGTCATATTGTCTCTTGTACTGCTGTCTTGTCTGTTTTCATTCGGGTCAAGCCGTCTCCCGGGGCTGATCAAAGTCCTGGCGTTTCAAGGGGTGGTGGTCTCCATTGTGCCGTTGTTTGTGGACCCGCACATGACGGGTGGCGGAATCCTGTTTACCATGGTTACATTGACAATCCGTGGCATCGTAATCCCCTTATGTATTTATCTGGCCATCAAGAAAGTCGCGATTCACCGGGAGGTTGAGCCCATCATCGGATACCATGCCTCCATGCTGGCAGGTTTGGGACTTATCGTTGGGGCAACGTTTGTCAGTCATCACTTTCACGTCCCGGCCAGCCGTGCCGGCGTACTGCTGCTGCCCACCGCCATCACGGTTCTCGTTTCCGGAATGTTTCTTTTGATGGCCCGGAGAAATGCCATTGCCATGGTTCTGGGATATATTATGATGGAAAACGGTATCTATCTGGTGGGGACAACCTTCTCAGCCCATGCCAGACATATCGTTGAATTCGGGATCCTTCTGGACGTCCTGGCCGGTGTCATGATTATGGCCATCATCCTTCAGAATATCAAACGAACATTTGATGATGTGGATACGGCACTGCTTAGAACATTAAAGGAATAGGTGTTATTTCATGCTTGAATTGGTCTTTCTTGTCCCGTTTTTTGCCGGCATCGTTGCGTTTTTCCTTCCCCGGAATCTTGGACGTCCGCTGCTGGTCATCATTGGTGCCATACACCTGTTGCTGTCCGTTCTCATCTGGGTCTATCGACCCGACTCCATGTTTCCGGAATACTTCGGGGTATCGCCTGAAGGTCTCTTGTCGCTTCTGGTGATATCGCTGCTGTTTTTTTTGATTTCCATTTACACAACCGGTTATCTCAAGGCGTCAAATATTAAATCCGAACATATTTTTACCGGGTCCATGCTGCTCTTTTTGTCCACCATGACCCTGGTAACCCTCTCAGACCATATCATGGTCATGTGGATTGCCATCGAAGCGACGACACTGGCCAGTGCACCGCTGATTTATACCCACAGAACTGCCGCATCTCTTGAGGCCACCTGGAAATATGTTCTGATCTGTTCCGTGGGTATCGCCATGGCGCTCTTGGGCTCGGTACTGATCACCGTTTCCATGGATGTGGGGAAGGTGGATGTACCGGTCTCATTTTCCGCCCTTACGGCCGTTGCCAAAAGCCTTGATCCCATGTGGCTGAAGGCCGGCTTTGTTTTCATTCTTGTGGGGTACGGCACGAAAATGGGACTGGCGCCCATGCACACGTGGCTTCCCGATGCCCACAGCGAAGCCCCCAGCCCGGCATCCGCCCTTTTGTCCGGTGTTTTGCTGAACTGCGCTTACTTAGGGATTTTTAAAACCAACAATATCATGGTCGCTGCGGGCCTGGGTGATTTTTCCGGTGCCATCCTCATGGTCTTCGGCCTGATATCCATTTTAGCGGCAGCCACCTTTATTCTAAAACAGACCGAGTATAAGCGGATGCTGGCCTATTCGAGCATCGAAAATATGGGGATTATCGCTTTCGGAACGGGCGTTGGGGGGCTGGCCGCCTATGGGGCCATCATATGCCTGATCCATCACAGCCTGATCAAATCCTCCCTGTTCCTGACCTCGGGCAACATTCTATTGGGCTACGGCAGTCGGCTGATTAAGGGAACCGGGAACCTGGTGAATCGCATGCCCAAGACTTTTGTGGCGTTTTTTGCAGGATTTGCCGGAATCTCCGGATTTCCGCCCTTTGGTATTTTTATCGGGGAGTTATTTATCATTGTGGGAACGTTTCGTGCCGGTCACTATGTGGGTGTCGGCATATTTATCCTGAGCCTGTGTGTGATTTTTGCCGGTTTTGCCAACCAGATGCTGAAGATTTCCTTTGATGATACGGATGCGACGATTCAATTGACCGAAAGCGCCGGCATGGTCTGGCCCCAGTATACCTTGCTGTTGACATCCTTGCTGTTGTGCTTCTGGGTTCCGGACACCCTGTACCAGACCATTATCCATGCGGTCACGTCCACCGGCGGAGGATTTTAATGAAAACGGATTTTTTAGAGATTTCTAATGGTGAGGCCATCAGTCGCAATCAGATTCCGCACCTTTCCTTTGATGCTTTTCATCAGGAAGCGCTTGATATTGTCGGAAACGGCGGCAAGGTGGTCCACTATTTCGCTTATTCCGATGGCGGTTCCGTCAAACTGCTGGCCGTATTAAGAACAGATACCCTGCTGGTGGCAGGATGTGATGCGCCGGAGGCCTACCCGTCATTGAGCAATCAATGCGAACCCTTTCACATGTTTGAGCGGGAAATGGCTGAGCAGTTCGGTATCCGGCCCGAAGGCCATCCCTGGCTGAAAATGGTTCGCTATCATCCCAACTGCCGGAATGTTCCGGATGTTTTCGGCAACAATTACCAGGAAGACATCCCCGGAAATTACGATTACTACAGTGTGGAAGGCGAAGAGATTCACGAAGTGGCTGTGGGCCCGGTGCATGCAGGCGTAATCGAGCCCGGGCATTTCCGGTTCAACTGCATCGGGGAACGGGTTCTTAATCTGGAAATCCAGTTGGGATATCAACACCGGGGCATTGAAACACTTTTAACGCAGGTGGATGCCAAACGGCTGCCGGTGCTGGCAGAAAGTATTGCAGGGGATACTACCGTTGGACACAGTCTGTGCATGGCCCAGGCCATGGAGGCCTTGTCGTCTGCTGGACCGGATGCCGGTGCAAAGATTATCCGAACCATTGATTTTGAACTGGAACGGATCCAGAATCACGTGGGTGATTTGGGCGCATTGAGCGGGGATGTGGCGTTTCTGCCGCCTGCAAACTACTGTGGCCGCATGCGGGGTGATTTCTTGAATATGGCGCTGCTCCTTTGCGGGAACCGGTTCAGCAAGGGATTTATTCGACCAGGCGGTGTGCTTTTTTCCATGGACAATGAAGTCCGTAACATTTTAATCGAACGGATTGTTGAGATTAAACCGCAGGTGAAGCATGTTATCGAGCTTCTTTTTTCCACATCCAGTGTTCGTTCCAGATTTGAAGGTTGCGGCGCTGTCAGCAAATCCGACGCTGAAAAACTGGGTCTGGTGGGACCCGCCGGTAGAGCCTGCGGCATCCCCTATGATGTGAGGCGCTGTTTTCCCACTGAGCATTACGGCAACCTGGATATCCCTGAAAATGCTGAGCCCACGGGGGATGTTTATGCCCGGGCAAAAGTAAGGGCCGACGAAGTTATGCAATCCATTGATCTTATTCAGTCCATGTTGAACGATCCGGTTGAAACAAATTGTGTGGGGTCTGGAAATGTTTCACCGGCACCCTCATCCTTTGTGGTTACGGTGAATGAAGCCTGGCGTGGGGAGGTGTCGCACTGTGTTTTGACGGATGCAGAAAGCAATATCCTTCGCTATAAGATTAAGGACCCCTCGTTTCACAACTGGAACGGATTGTCCATGTCTTTGCGGGATACGGAGATTTCTGATTTCCCCCTGAACAACAAGAGTTATAACCTGTCTTACTGCGGGTTCGATCTATAGACAAACTACAATCAAAGAGAAACCACAATGCTCAATACACTGAAAAATAGATTTGAACAGGGCTACAGAACGAGCCGATACCCGCTGGAAAAAATTGCATTATGGAAGCGCTATCGAGGCATGCCGCAGATCAATAAAAACGCCCCCGCGGACCTGGTTTGTCAGTGTGCCGAAGCGTGTCCCCAGGATGCCATTGATGCTGAAAACAGATTAATTGATATGGGTCGTTGTATATTTTGCGGAACCTGTGAGAGAATTTCGAAAGGTCAATTTATCTCTTTTACCCAGGACTTTGAAATTTCCGTTGCCGAAAAAAAACATCTACTGACAGACGGTACGCTTTCATCTCTGGCTGACCATTCAAAACAGCATTTTAAAAAGCTTTTTGGAAGGTCGCTTCAGCTTCGTCAGGTGTCCGCTGCAGGGTGTAATGCCTGTGAAGCGGATTTAAATGTGTTGGCAACACCTTTTTTCGATCTTGCCCGGTTTGGCATCAACTTTGTGGCATCACCCCGCCACTCCGATGGTATTGTGGTGACCGGTCCCATTTCGAGGAACATGAAAACGGCGCTTCTTAAGACATACGAAGCCGTACCTGATCCCAAAGTCGTGATTGCCGTGGGAAGTTGCACCCTGACAGGTGGCCCGTTCAGGGGGAGCCCCGAAATCACCGAAGGCCTGGACAGCCTGTTGCCTGTGGACCTGTTTATCCCGGGTTGTCCGCCCCATCCCCTGACCAATCTGCATGCACTGCTGACTTACTTTAAATAAGATTGCTTCTAAGGCTGAATAAGGATGGTCGGATACAACCCTTCCTTATCTCCTTTTGGGTATGGCTGAAGGGTGTTGAACGAAATTTTCTGGTTCCGCTGAGCATGCCCCCTGTTAACCTTTCCATCGAAAAGAGCGCCGTTCAGTTCCAGAATGTGATGAATCCGTTCTTTGAATGCGGAAACAAAACCGTCGCCGCTCCCTTCAAATATCATGTTCCCTTTAGACAGCGTGGTTTTCACTTTTGATAAGATATCAAGGGCGATGCTGTTGACTTCAAGGTCGTTCTCATCTTTCACAAGCCCCCAGACCAGATGGTTTTCCGGGACAATCAGCGGTTTCCGGATATCGATAATGGTATGGGGCATGATGATGGTGCCCCGGCCCACGGTAAGCCGGGAGTTTGGCTGACCCCTTAGGAAGGCGTTAAACCCCACGAACACATTTTTATCCAAATCAGCTTCAATGATCTTTGCGCCATGAGCGGTGATATCAAACCCCTCAAGCCGGGAGTTGATGATGTAGCACTGTTCTTGCACGTTGGCGCCTTTTCCGAGCCACGTATTTTCAAGGTAGGCACGCTGGGCGACCATGACATTTTCGCTGATATGGATTTTGGGCTTGATTACCGAATATCGGTTCAGAGAGCTGCTTTCAGGAACCCATGCGGGTCGTTTGACATTGACGACGTTAAAGATCTGCTCAAAATCTTTTTTACGGTCCTCTACGAAATCCATGAATATCCCCCGAGGCGGGAAACCTTCGGCAAAATAAATGTAATCGTTCAGACGGTCGACGGGATACCGGTACAGGAAGTTGAACGCATCAGGACTCCGTACCCAGACAGTTCCGGGAGCGATGTTCAGGTGACTGACCTCACCGGCCTGAATGTATGAAAACGCACCGATCACGCTATCATGCATTGTGGTCAGGTCAATGGTTGAAAAGGGTCCAAGGAAAGATCCTTCCATAGGGGACCCGTGGATATTGGCATAATGGGTTGAGATGGTGTCCCGGATAAAGAATCTTTCCAGTGTCTCAGGGTCATGGGAAAAACAATGAACCAGCGTTTTGATGAGAAAGCTTTCCTCAATTTCAATCTCCTCATCCGCGTCAACAGGGATTTCAAAATCCTGATACTGAAACAGATCGCCTTTTTTCTTGAGTTCATCGCCGCGGATGTCGCTTTTGTAAAGGAGCGAGTTTGTCACCTGGCATTTCCCCAAAAAATGGCTGCCGGACAAGTTGGAATGCTTGAATTGAAAGTTGAGTGGGTGGTGGGGCGTAATCCCGTAAAACGCATAAAACTTGGCCATCTTATCCGGTGGAATAAGATTTTGAACAAAGGGCTTTACATCGTAGTGATGCTCTCGAAGGTTAATATTGACCCGCTGGATAATCCTGTTAAAAAGCCTTTCTAATTCTTTCATCACTTATCCATATCCCTTAATTCAGATCCTTTCACTCTGAAAAACGCCACAGGAAGCAGTCTTACACAAGCATTTTTGATTTGTCATCATTTTTCTAATACGCTCAAACAAACCGATTTTCCTGAGAAACCTCTCGACCCAATCCTGATCCATCCCGCTGATGTTGTGTGCATTTCTCCATTGACACGCAAAGGGAAATCCCGTAAACATTGAAAACTTGGTTTTCCCTCTCTTTGAGCGGTAGCTCTTCGAGCCGGAAGCTGGGTCAGGATGCTTTAATAATATTAGACGGGAGGTTTTCTGTGAGCGAATATCGCGTTAAGGAATTAATGGTGCCATTGTCAGAATATGCAACAGTTCCGGTGGGTTCAACCCTGTTTGATGCGGTCCTGGCCCTGGAAAAAGCCCAGGCGGAGTTCGACCACACTAAATATAAGCATCGTGGTGTCCTAATTTTAGATAAAGATAAGCGCGTTGTTGGAAAATTGGGTCAATTGGATGTGCTGCAGGCCCTTGAACCAAAAGATGAGAGTCCGGCTGAAATTAACGAACTGAGCCAATTCGGATTCAGTTCCAGTTTTGTCCACAGACTGCGCAAGCAGCAGCGATTGAAGGCAGCGCCTTTGAAAGATCTTTGTAACAACGCCTCCAAATTAAGAGTGGAGGATTTCATGCAGGCCCCCTCTGAGGGCGAGTTTATAGAAGAGGACGCTTACCTTGACATGGCGATTATGCAGTTGGTGACGGGGCGCCATATATCACTGCTGGTAACCCGGAAAAAGGAACTTATAGGGATATTGCGCATGACCGACACTTTTGCGGCGGTATTCCACACCATGAAAGATTGTGAAATCGATAAGGCTATCATAAGGGAACCATCATGAAAAAATTGGAAAAACTGCTGGGCCGGATTATTCAAAGAATTAATATCAATTTGCGGGAACTTGATTACGACGTAAGTCCGTTTATCAAAGATCTGGTTCCACTGAATCAGATGGATAAATTCTATGCCTTTTACGGCATTACCCCCAACCATCCCCTTGATTTTGTGTTCAGACATTCCAGTCTGGCCGGTAGTTACTTCCTTGGAAAAATCTGTGCCAGAAACTCGATCCTCTATAAAAGTGATATCCGGGGTGACGAACTAAAACACCAGGGTGATATGTTCCATTATCAAAAGTTTGAAATCCCCATTACCAGAGATGAAGGCATTGACATCGAAGACAGTTTTCTGATTAAAACCCTGGTTCACAATTTTTCACATGATCCGGAAACCTTGGAAAAATTTTTTATCAGAGATACGGTTTCAACCCATTATGCCAATATTCACGGCTCTCCCATGGATGGGTGTTTTTTGGGACCGTTTGCCACCGTTGATTTGACCACCATGCGGGATTGCGTTATCGGAACCTTTTCCTATGTTCAGGCCGGTGAGGTTGATCATCTTAATGTAGATCCCGGCACCGTGTGGGTTCGTAGTCCCGACGCGTTTAATTTTTTGTACCGCTATCCCCTCAATAAATTAAATCATTACCTAAATTTTATTGCAGGCAGGCAGCCACAGGGGTTCATTATGGACTTTGTGGAAAACCGAAAAGAGGCTTTCCAGCGCGTTTTTGATGTGGTTAATATTGAACAGTCCATTCCTGTTCCCGACAGTGCCTCGTTGGATCGTTATGCGGTGATCAAACCCAAGACGGTCATCAGCGAAAACGTTCTGGTGGCCCAGCGTGCCTACCTTCAAAATGCGTGGCTCGGCAAAGGCGCCAACGCACAGGAACAGTGCTACATCATCAACTCCCGGCTTGAGGGATTTGATATCACGGCTCATGGTGCAAAGATCATTGAAGCTGATTTGGGTAAAACGGTGTTTGTGGGGTTTAACTGTTTCCTAAGGGGTCGGCCGGATTCCCGGCTTACCATAGGCCAGGACTCCATTATCATGCCCCATACCATCATCGATATTAAACAACCATTAACCATACCGCCCGGTCACCTGGTCTGGGGGTTGATTACGAATTCGAAAGAGCTTGAAACCAACAGCATTGCCCTCAAAGACTTATCCAAGATCAGTGATGGCCTCATAAAGGGCAATATGTCTTTTGAAGGGAGTGGCGCCGGCTTTGTTACCGCCTTCAAAGAACGTATTCATCACATTTTAGAGGCCAACGGGGCCTTCTTTGATGGTGAAAAAAACAGGGGCCATGCCCAAAAGAACCAGAACATCTCCTTCAATACGATTCAGCCCTACCCGGACGGCGAATTGCAAGGGCTGTATCCGGCCATTGTAATTCAACCCTGACCCGGTCTTGCCCCTCTATTTGCGTCAACGGCTGTTTTCCTTTACTGATTCAAGGGCTTCCCATCGCTGGTAGCTTTTTTCAAGCTCAGTTTCAAGAGATTCGAGCCGCTCCTTGGCCCTTGCGATCTCGGCGCTTTCTTTTTTGTAAAACGCCGGATCGGATAGATCTTTGAAGATCTTCTCATGTTCCTGTTCCAGGGATTCAATTAGAGAAGGAATCTCTTCCAGTTCCCGGTTCTCCCGGAAGGTGAGCTTTTTTGGCCCTTCCCGTTTTGATTTGGGTTTTTTGGCCCCATTTTTTCTGGGTTTCGGAGGGTTTTTTGTTTCGTCCTTTTTTCTTTGTTTCACCCAATCGTCGTATCCCCCGATATATTCTGCAACCAGTCCGTCCCCTTCAAAAACAAGGATGCTTGTGACCAGGTTATTCAAAAACGCACGGTCATGACTCACCAGAAGCACATTCCCTTGATAATTCAACAGTAACTCTTCCAGCAGTTCAAGGGTTTCCGCATCCAGATCGTTGGTGGGCTCGTCCAGCACCAGAAAGTTGGAAGGCCTCATGAAAAGTCGCGCCAGCAAAAGCCGATTCTTTTCTCCTCCTGAAAGGGTTTTAACGGGACTTCGCATCTGATCCGGGGTGAACAGAAATTCCTTGAGATAGCCCACGGCGTGTCTGCTTTTACCGTTGATGATGAGGAAGTCTCCACCCTCCGTCACATTGTCAATGACGGTTTTTTCCGGATTCAATTGTTCTCTTGTTTGGTCGAAATAAGCGCATTCCACACGGGCGCCCAGCCGGATATGCCCTTCAGAGGGTTCCAGCTTTTTTAAAAGAACCTGAATGAGGGTCGTTTTTCCACAGCCATTGGGTCCCATGATGCCCACCTTATCGCCCCGCAGTATGGTGGTGGAAAATGCCTTAAAAATCGGGCGGTCATCATAATGGTACGTCACATTTTTCGCTTCAAGGACGCGTTTTCCGGATCGCTCCGCCTCCTGGGCCTTCATTTGTACCCGGCCGGTTTGTTCGCGCCGAGCGCGCTTCTCCTCACGCATTTTCATAAGGGCGCGCACCCTTCCCTCATCACGGGTTCGGCGGGCCTTGATCCCCTTTCGGATCCAGATCTCCTCTTTGGAAAGCTTTTTTTCGAACTGCCGGTTATGTTCTTCTTCAGACTCAATCAGCGCGCTTTTTCTCTCAAGGTATGTTCTGTAATCACATGCCCAGCTTGTGAGATGCCCCCGGTCGATTTCGATGATTCGGGTGGCCAGCTTTTCCAGAAATACACGGTCGTGACTGACAAAAAGGAGGGCCTTGGGGTATTGAAGCAGAAAATTTTCCATCAATTCAATGGAAGGAATGTCCATGTGATTGGTCGGTTCATCCAGCAACAGCAGATCAGGCCCTTCCGCAATGGTCTTTGCCAGGAGGACCCTTCTCTTCATGCCGGCGGAAAGGGTTTCAAATTCCGCGTCAGGTGCGAGTTTAAGGCGGGTAATGACTTTTTCGATCCGGGCTTGAATTCCCCAGGTATCCTGAGAATCCTTAGAAAGGATCTCTTTTAGACCGGAAGATACAACGTCAATGATGTTTCCCCGGATCTGCCCAGGTACTTCCTGGGAAAGGGTTCCCACAGCCATGCCGGGCTTCCGGAATATCTCCCCTGAGTCCGGTTCGATCCCATTGTTGATCAGGTTTATGAGCGTGCTTTTTCCCGCGCCGTTTCGACCCACCAGGCATATGCGCTCACTTTGTTCGATTTGAAGGCTGACGTTATCAAGGATCAAAGGCCCGCCAAAAGCCAGGCTGATGTTTTGAAGGCTCAGTATGGCCATGGCATTCTCATATTTTTATTTCCATGTCTCTTTCATAAAAAAGGTGCAGATCAGCGCCAAAACCGACGAGATGAACAGCACCAGAAGTAATGCTGAATAGCCCTCAAGGGCATATCCACCGGTCTCTGTTTTGGGGTACATATCCAGGATGCGCCCTAAGAGGGGCATGAAAACGGCACCCCCTAAGAAGGGGAACAGATTGACTGTGCCGACGGAAGTGCCGGCGATTTCCACGGGGAAGAGTTCCTTGGTGGTGGTAAAACCGATGACCACGATGGAAGAAGCGCAAACTGAAAGCACAAAAAAAACCGCATATAATGCAGGCTTGGGCAGTCCGGCAGGGACCAGGTAGAGAAACAGGAGCAGACATGCCAGGATGCTGGTGCAGATCATGAAAGGTTTTTTGCGACTTTT
>Ga0307987_1001204_pt1 | contig 14520 bp, 10 predicted proteins | sample EllFjometagen181_FD_203157 | JGI IMG/M metagenome (GOLD analysis project Ga0307987, IMG submission 203157) | Marine microbial communities from Ellis Fjord, Antarctic Ocean - #181 | ecosystem: Environmental > Aquatic > Marine > Unclassified | place: Southern Ocean | collected 2014-10-08
ATATATGTTGACATTTTCCAACAATAAGAGTCAAAATAGGTCTCAATGATTGAAAAAGGCAACAATTAAAAACTGGGCTGACTTTGCTGCACAAGCAAAAGTTCATGATAAGTTGAATAAAGAGATAAAGTCAAACTTACATGTTTTGGATTGATAAAGTATGATGAAAAACAAAAAGTTTTGTTTTTACGTTTTATGGGGTGTTTATTATACTTGATTTATTATAAATCTTTTGGGATGCTGTTAAAAATTGTCTGGAAAGGTTCATGAACGATGGATGCAGGGCGAATTGAACAAGGTTGGACATATGGAACAGAACGTAATGATAAACTAAAGCAGACCCCATGCTTGGTGTCGTATGATGAACTGCCCGAATCTGAAAAGGAATTTGACCGTGCTACGGCATTGGAAACCATTCAGGTATTAGAAGAGTTTGGGTATGAACTTGTTAAGGAACAGTTGAAAGTCTTTGATTATGGATAATTTAAATAATTCAAAATATAAAGTAGGTGATACTTTTGATATAAGTCTTCCGGGCGGACAAAAAATACGCTTTTGCTGGATTCCGCCAGGAAGTTTTCGGATGGGGTCACGGGGATATCGTTTTGATGAAGAGCCGGTGCATGATGTTAAAATTACACGAGGGTTTTGGATGGCGGAGACACCTGTGACACAGGCTCAGTGGATGAATTATGTAACTGACCAAGAGAAACAAGGTATTACTCGATATGAATTTTGGAATCAAGGAAAGTTTTCTTTTGAAAATTCAGATTATCCCGCAACGGATATTAATTACTGGGAGGCATGGATGTTATGCTATTGGTTGAATGAATATTTTCTTGAGCAATTACCTTCTGGATTTATTACGGGTTTACAAACGGAAGCGGAGTGGGAGTATTCTTGTCGAGCAGGAACCGAAACTGAATTTTATACAGGAGATGGAAAAGTTGCATTGGAAAAGGCAGGATGGTTTCGTGATAACTCAGATAATCAACATCAGTCTGTAAAGCAAAAAGAAAAAAATGCATTTGGGCTGTACGATATGCATGGTAATATTTTTGAGTGGTTTGCGGATATTTGGGATGCTGAGGCATATAAAAAATGGGAAATAGGTTATGAAAATTCTAGTTCAAGGGAACTTTTAAATATGGCGATTTGTAGAGATGGTGAGAGTTTTGAACAAATGGGTATTTGGCGGCCTAATTTAAGTGACGATTGCTTGATTCTTGGCGGTTCTTGGGACGTCGAGGCTGTGTGGTGTTGTTCCGCCTTTCGCAGCTGGGCGAAGCCGGACTATTCCTTTTATGATCATGGGTGCCGTCTTGTTTGTGTCCGCAGGTTGCCAGAGGTGGGCGAAAACGGAGCACCGGACCTGGATGCGGAGGAGGCCGGCGGAACGCCGAGCGGAAACAATTTAGGTGGAGAAAGAGTTGGGGTATAGGATTGTTAGGGAATGATTGAAAGTATTGGATTATGGATAATTTAAATAACTCGAAAAAACATAAAGTAGGCGACACATTTGATATAAGTTTGCCTGGAGGAGAAAAAATACGTTTTTGCTGGATTCCTCCTGGAAAATTTCGAATGGGTTCTCGTGGTTATTATTCGAATGGAGAGCCTCTGCATGAAGTTAAAATCACACAGGGGTTTTGGATGGCGGAGACCCCGATTACACGGGCTCAGTTGATGGTATATGTGTCGGAGTTGGAAGAGAGCAGACACCGGTTTTTGACGGCGATGGTGAAGATTCCGGTTACACGGACTCGGATGCGGAAGCTAGACTATATAGCAGATATAGTAGAGAGAAGAGTTGCCTCCCTAGGTGATTTTGGGGAGGAAGAAGATGTGTTTGGGGCGGAGCAAAAGATGTCTTTTGTAGGTCATGCAGATTATCCCGGAGAAAATATGAGCTGGAGGGAGGCATGGAAGTTTTGTGATTGGGTGAATGAATCTTTTCCTGATCAATTACCTCCTAGTTTTATTGCCGGTTTACCAACGGAAGCGGAGTGGGAATATGCTTGTCGAGCAGGAACCGAAACTGAATTTTATACAGGAGATGGAAAAACTGCGCTGGAAAAGGCAGGATCGCCTCAAAATTCTGACACATATTTTGAAACATATCCTGTAAAACAAAAAGAAAAAAATGCATTTGGGCTTTATGACATGCTCGGTAATGTTTTTGAGTGGTGTGCAGATGTTTGGATAGAAGAGGCATATCAAAAACGGGAAACAAATTGTGAAAATCCTCGTTCAGAGAAACGTTTGAACATGGTGGGTTGCAGAGAGAAGGAAACTTTTGAACAAATGGTTATCAGGCGTTGTAAATTACATGAGGATCGCGTGTTTCGCGGTGGCTCTTATGGCTGTTGTTTCGTGTGGCATCGCCCGCCCTTTAACATTAACGTGTGCGGGAACCGTTTTTCTATAGTGGGCTGCCGGCCTGTTTGTATCTTCAGGCCGCCGGAGGCGTGGAAAATCGAAAAGCCAGAACTGGATTCGGAGGAGGTTAATAGTTGTCGACGTATTGGACCGATTAATAAGGAAATATTAATATATGATTAATACTAATATATTTAAGCAAATACAAATTTACCATCTAGGAAAATAAGTCAGGAGAATAAATCATGAGTGAAACAGAAAAAAAGTTTGATAATCGTGTGTTTTTTTACAAGGATCATTTAGATTCTGAGAATAATATTTCTTATGATGATCTTAAGAAAAATTGCAAAACAATTCAGAAAATTGTAATTGGAGAACTGGATAAAGGTTCCGATACAATTCAACTTTCAATAGATGAATTAAAACTAATTTTTTCATGTATGAATTTAACCCATCTTTACTTGTGGAATTGTGAGTTTGAGGAGTTGCCTTCTTTTAGCCAACAACTAAAAGTATTGGATTTGCGAAATTGCAAAAAATTAAAAACCATTGACTTTTTGCCAAGCTCAATTGAAACGATTGATATTGGTGGGTGTGAGAGTTTGAAGCAAATAGGAAATGATGATGAGGTTTGGGAGCATGACAGTAATATTGCATTAAGATGGTGTCATGTTGATGGTTGTGATACATTAAATAATGATACTATTGAGTATTTAATTCGTAAAGCTAAAAAACTTGAAGAATTTACAGCAACAGATTGTCTATCTTTGAGTTCACTTCGCCTTCCTAAACAGAATTTTGAATTAGATAAAGAAGAACAGGCTATGATAATACAGGAGACTCGCCACCCCTTATTTCCGCCATACCATTTGAAAAGGTTGGTTCTCGATGGTTGCTCAAATCTTGTACAAGTACCAGATTTGTCTGGCTACCGATATTTGCACCATTTAAATTTAAATGAGTGCGTTAAGTTAACAGAGCATCCAAAAGTTTTTTCGGAAGAGAAAATGATAGGAATGCCCCCGCTTAATTATGGAAAACTATCCTTTGGAATTAGGTATTTGCTGAATTATGGTTGTGATGATATGAAAACATATGGAAACACGGGATTGGATGTGCGTGCGGTACATCGTTCTTCTGGTAAAGAAGAAAATGTTGCTGATATTTTTAGAGCTATGAATTTGCATAATGGTGATGCTCAAGAGATGCTTGGAGCGAAGTTGTTGCTGTTGGGGAGTGGACGTTGTGGTAAGACAACTTTTGCTAATGCGTTGCGTTGTTTTGATGAGAACCCTGTTGCAGAAGCGGATCCGTTTAAATATCAAGGCTCGACGGAAAAAGTAAAGCTGATAAATTGGGAAAACACGAAATTTATATTTGAGAATAATGTCGAGAAAAGAGGAAATGTGTGTATATGGGATTTTGGAGGTCAAGAAATATATCATAATACGCATCAGATGTTTATCTCAGAAGGGTCAGTGTTTGTTATTGTAACAACAACACCAGAAGAACATGACAAGCGGGTTAAGGAGGATTTGAAGAGGGGTAAGATTAAAAAGGAGAATGAGGGGGCGTGGAAACTGCAAAACGAATATAGAGAGCTTAAATACTGGTTGGATTATATTCGAGACGGCTTAGGCTTTTCGGACCTGACCGAGTTTTCAAAAAAGGGAAGAGTCTTAATCTTGCATACAGGAGATGAGCCTGAAGGCGGCGTGGAGAGTTATTTGAAGAGGCAGGCAGGCTCGTATATTATTGGCGGGAATTCTGGAATCCCCATTCACAAACTTAATACGAAAAGACCAGCGGAACAGCGTGAAAAAAGATGTAAAAGTGTCATGGAGCGCATCTATTTAGATCTACGCAAGTTCCTCGGTGATGCGTCGGACCAAATGGGTATTTCTGTAAGTTCTCACTTCAAGACTATTAGCGAGCAAATTCTAGTAGCAAGCCGTGATTTAGCAGAACGCAGATTGAAGTCCTCTTTATATAAGAACAAACAAACACTCATCAACCCTATTTTAACACATAAGGAGTGGAATAAGTTTGTTTGTGGTATGTTTGATGGTGGGGTACCAGATATTATTGCTGATGGCGCTAAAAGATTTTTGCATCATTCTGGACAATTGCTGACATTGGAAGCAGGCAAGAATAGTGTGGTAGTGTTGGATCAGCAATGGGCGTTAGATATCATTTATTCGTTCACTGACTCAAGTGATGCCCGAAAAGAGATTCAAGAGAACTGTTTTACCCCTATCGAAGACAACATATTTCGTACCCACTTGAATAATGTGAATTCAAAGTTCAGAGATCTAAATGAAACTTTACAAGGTCATCTTGTGAATCTAATTGACTATTGTGGTGTATGTGTGCAAAATCCAACTGGTAAAACATGGATTGCTGTGCAACGAGAGTTGCTACCTGAATATACGGATGAGGTATATTTTCAATCTGATGATCGAGAGCTTACGATCGAAGATTTTGTCATAAAAAAATGGATGGATACAAAGAATAGCACAAATGATGAGGGAACATGGGAGAATCATTGTTTTGCTATTAAGGGAAATGAAAAAGATTTGCTTGGAGCAAGCGATTACCGAGCCGTATGTGCGTTCATTATCAGAAGAATGCACGGTTTTATTTTCGATCAAACTGAAGACTTTAAAAAAGACTATGATTCATTTGGTCGCCAGTCTTTCGATACAGAGTGTGTCGCGTGGCGAACCGGCATATTTTTTGTATTTACAAATAAAGGCATTGGCAATAAACAAGAACAACTAGCTCTGCGCATTGACTGGAGCCCATTGAAAGCCATTTCTTCCATAAAGTTTGATTCGTATGAAGGTGGTATTTTCTTTCAACTTTTAACTCCTGCCAAAGAAGTCCATGGCAAAATACTTGAAGATTTACTTTTAAAAAATGATGGACCTCTTTCGGTGTTTAGCGAAGAGCATTTTACGCGTGGAAAATGTGAAAATGATGCTCGCCGTCATTCTTTGCTTGATTATGGTTTTCCTGCACTGCCAGGATTTCACAGAAAGGATAAATACGAAATTGCTATTTCGTATAATAGCGAAGATTCTGCAATTGCGAGAATGATTTATGATGCATTGAATGAGGGAGGGAAGAAGGATGTTGTATATATATATCAAGAAGGGGCTCATGACTATATAAGCGGTGCATATGACGTATTAAAATACGCCCGTCAACTGGTCATCGTCGCTTCCAAAAATTACTTTACTCCAATTGTCACAAATAATGGAAAAGTAAATAATCGTTATTGCCCTGTTGAGCTGGCTGATGCGATATTGTGTTCTCCTGCTGGAGAGAATAGACGATCTTATGAACACCTCAGCTGGGTTCTTGTCGATTTGACATTTGAGCAGTTACAAGAACAGATTCCTAAACGATTTAGCGAGCACTTAGCTTATATTGATGAGAGGTTCGGGAATCTTACAAAAGAAGAATCCACAATGCATAAACGAGAACGAACAACTTTTCATCAATGCCGTAGTATGGATGCAGTACACAAGTTTCTAGAACATAGAGAAGATTTTGTTAATAATCTTACATCTTGGAATGGGGCTGAGAGCTCACTTGAACCATTGCTTAAAAAATTGAAATCCAATATGCTTCAAGGTGGTCAGTTATGAAAAATTCAATTTCCCTGTTCAAACAGAGATTATAGTTCAACTTAACCGGTTTGTACGAGGTTAGGAAGAGATGTCAAGAAGGCAGGACGTAGAATTAGTTCTGTTGATGAGATTTGGAGTTAATTTTGGCATTTACATTTAATAAGGTGTTTTCTATACTTTCATTTGTTATAGATATTTTGAGGGCTGTTAAAATTATTTTAAAGATATGAAAAGGCAATAAAATTAAAAATTTTATGATACGGACACCAGAGACGGTGTCCCACCCGAGCAAAAAGATAACGGTTGATCTATAAAGAATTGGATGCAGGCTTAGCCTGCAACTTTTGACAGAATCCAAAGATGGGGAAGGATAAAAACATGAGAGAGAAAGAAAATCAGTATATTCAAAAGAATCCAAACTATCTAAAATTATTTGCAGATGTAAAGGAGCGGGTTTGGAAAGCTCAATATGCTGCACTGAAAACGGTTAATAAAGAGCTGGTTGGTTTGTATTGGGATATTGGGCGAATGATTGTTCAACGGCAGGAAAGTGCAAAACATGGAATGGCTATAGCCGAGCAACTTGCTAATGATTTGAGAAGTGAATTTCCTGGAATCGGTGGATTCTCCCGAAGAAATGTTTTTTATATGCGGCAATTTTACCTGCTCTACTGTGATGATGAAAAAGTGCAACCATTGGTTGCACAAATAGGTTGGACTCATAATCTTGTTATTTTTCAAAGATGTAAAAATCCTCTACAACGGGAATTCTACATTCGCATGACACAGAAATTTGGTTGGTCTAAAGACGTGTTGATTCATCAGATAGAAAACCAGAGTTATGAGAAATCGTTGCTTGGACAAAACAATTTTGATAAGACTCTTACTCCCGAATTTAGTATGCAGGCAAAACAGGCTGTTAAGGATGAATATACTTTTGATTTCCTGGAATTGGGAGAAGAGCATAGCGAACGTGAATTGGAAAAGGCAATACTTACCAGAATTGAATATTTTTTACGTGAAATGGGTGGTGTATTCTCGTTTATGGGTAGTCAATATCGACTTGAAGTGGATGATGAAGAGTTTTTTATTGATTTATTGCTCTATCACCGCCGTTTAAAATCTCTGGTCGCAATTGATTTGAAAATTGGAAAATTCAAGCCTGAGTATGTTGGCAAGATGCAGTTCTATCTAAGAACTCTGGATAAACAGGTGCGAATGGAAGATGAAAAAGCTTCAATTGGCATTATTCTTTGTAAAGAGAAGAAGAGGACAATTGTGGAATATGCTCTACATGATTCAAGTAGTCCAATAGGAGTTGCAACATATAATATAACTCAAACTCTTCCAAAGGAATTGCAGGATGAATTACCTTCCCCGAAAAATATAGTTAAACTACTGGAAGGTATTGACTCGTAAGAATTAAGCTACTGCCAAAAATTATCTTAAAGATACGAAAAGACAATAAAATTAAAAATTTTATAATACGGACACCAGAGACGGCGTCCCTCCCGAGCAAAAAGATAACGGTTGATTGTTGGATGGGAGGGTTAGCGTCCTCGCTGACCAAAAGTTAAGTAAGGAAAACTATTATGAAAATGCATGAAGAGCTGGAAAATGAAATTGGCTCAACGAAGGTTGTGAGTGGTAGTTGTGCTATGTGGTGGCTGGGGCAGATGGGGTATGTACTGAAATTTGATGATGATAAATTAATATATCTGGATGCATATCTGACTGATAATCCAAGAAGAACTGTACCTCCTTTGCTGACTGTAGAAGAAATTGGCGATCCATTGTTAATTTTAGGTTCTCATAATCATTCTGATCATATTGATAGACCAATTTGGAAAGAGATTGCCAAAACGAATAAAGATGTAACATTTGTTGTTCCTGAAATTCATAAGGCGGGGATTGTTTCTGAGCTTGGTATTGATGCTGAAAAAATTGATGGCTTAAATGATTTAATGTCAATAGATTGTGATGGAATAACTATAACTGGTGTGGCATCTGCTCATGAGTTCTTGGACAAAGATGAAGATAGTGGCTTGTACCCGTTTTTGGGGTTCATTATTGAATATAATGGAATTACAATTTATCATCCGGGCGATACTTGTCGATATGAAGGTCTTTTTCCCAAAATTAAAGGCTTTAAGCCGGACGTTATGATTCTTCCTATTAATGGACGGGATGCTGTCAGATTGGAAAGTGGATGTATTGGAAACTTGACATATCAGGAAGCAGCAGATTTTGCTGGTTATGTTAAACCACAACTGACAATCCCTGGTCATTTTGAAATGTTTGCTCATAATGCAGAAAATCCAGATCTTTTTGTAGAATATATGCGTGTGAAATATCCAGATTTAAGCGTAACAATTCCGAAACACGGAATAAAATTAGTTATAAATAGAAGGGACGTCGTTAATGAAAACTAAAATATGTATATTGTTGGGTATTAGTTTGTTTGTACAGGTGGCTTTTGCAGGTCTTAGTAGAGGGGGACGTTATAGTTATAATTACCAACCAAACAGAAACAGCGATATATACTTAGTGAAGAAGGCAGAATATGTCTCTTCAACCCTGACTATAAACTGTAAAGAAAAAGAGCTGAAGGATTGTTTGAATGCAGTTAGGTTAACTCGACAGTTATTGATAAAACAGGCGGAAAAGGTTGACTTTATTATCATAAAGCAAGGAATTATTAATGTTTCAAAGCTATCTACTAAAGTATTTAGTTCATATGCACCTAGTATAAGTACTGAAATGCAACTTATTGTCTTGTATAAATTAACAGATAAAACTGATTTATATTCAGCAGTTTGGGAGATTAAAGAGATGGTTGACTCTGTGAATTTGCCCGATAAAACATCTATAAGTATTGGCAATGCAAATTTAACAATAGAAAATCCAGAAGGGTATAGAAAAAAATTGCTGCAGAAAATAGGGGAAGACGTTAATCTAATAGGTCAAAGCATTGGAACGAATGGAAAGGTTAGAATTTCCGGTTTAGACAAACCTATTTCTGTGAGGCAACGTAATAATGAAGAAATAGAGCTTTTTATTGATTATTCCTTAAGTTTTGAATCTGATGTAGAGAATGAGCGTGCAGAATAATCACATAAAAATTAGTATTATTGAGTAAAAAGCAAATTCTTTGCCTATTTTGACAAATAAAGATGGACAAAATATCAAGAAAATGCTTTAATATCAAAACCTTGGTTGACAAATAGAGCCGTGTTTCGGTAAAGCACGGCTTTTTGATTTGTAAGTTATTGAAAATAAACAGTTTAAGAGTATAGGATATACAATGTTTTGGACAGGTATACAGATAATGCTTGTTGGAATGGGAACCGTTTTTGGGTTCTTGGTTCTAATGGTTTTGGTTATGATTTTGGCAGCATCTTTTTTGAAGAGATTCCCGGAAGCCGCTCCTGTAGCAGCCCCTAAGAAGTCTACGGCAGGTGTTGAAGCAGAAGTTGCAGCAGCGATTGCAATTGTTAAGTCAAAAATTGGTTAAGAATTAAAGTAATGTGATATAAACTCACAAAGGTCTAACGATCAGTTGCTATATTAAGCGTATGAATTTATGGATGATTACGAATGGTGATTGTGGAAATTTAAAAAAACTTATATAAAATAAGAGGTGAATTATTATGGCAAAGAAGCCTATTGATGTGATGTGTACAGCTTTCCGTGACGGATTTCAATCTGTTGTTGGTGCGAGAGCTTTTACGAAAGATTTTATTCCAGCTGTTAAAGCTTCGTGCGATGCTGGTATTAACCATTTTGAGTCTGGTGGTGGTGCAAGATTCCAGTCGCTTTTCCTATATTGTGGTGAAAATGCATTTGATATGATGGATCAGTTCAGAGAAGCTGCTCCAGAAGCTAACCTTCAGACACTTGCTCGTGGTATTAATGTTGTTGGTCTTGATAGTCAGTCAAGTGATGTTATTGATATGCATGCAAAGATGTTCAAAAAACATGGTGTTACAACTATTCGTAACTTCGATGCATTGAACGATGTAAACAACCTTATTTATTCAGGTCAATGTATCAAAAAGCATAATCTGAAACATGAAATCGTTGTTACAATGATGGCTCTTCCTCCGGGATGTGAAGGTGCTCATGATGCAAATTTTTATGAAGGAATCGTTAAGCAGATCATTGCTGCAGATGTTGAGTTTGACACAATCTGTTTTAAAGATGCTTCAGGTACATGTACACCAGCAGTTGTTTATGAAACAATCAAGAGAGCTCGTAAGCTTCTTGGTCCAGATATGCCAATTAGAATGCATACACATGAAACAGCTGGTACATCTGTTTTAGTTTATAAATCAGCTCTTGATGCTGGTGCTAATGGAATCGACCTTTCAATGCGTCCAATGTCGGGCGGTACTGGTCAGCCAGACATTTTGACAATGTGGCACGCTCTTCGTGGTACAGAATATGATCTACAACTTGATCCTGATAAAGTTAGAGAAGCTGAAGCTGTATTTAAAGATTGTATGCATGAATACTTTATGCCACCAGAAGCTACTGCTGTTGAACCAATTATTCCTTGGTCTCCAATGCCAGGTGGTGCTTTAACTGCTAACACACAGATGCTTCGTGATAATGGTTTGATGGACAAATATCCTGAAATCATTGTTAAGATGAAAGATACTGTAAGCCGTGGTGGTTTTGGTACATCCGTAACACCTGTTTCACAATTCTATTTCCAACAAGCATTTAACAATGTAATGTTTGGTGATTGGGAAAAGATTGCAGAAGGTTATGGCAAGATGGTTCTTGGTTACTTTGGTAAAACACCAGTTTCACCAGATCCAGAAATTGTCAAGCTTGCTTCAGAGCAATTGAAACTTGAGCCAACAACTCGTGATCCAAGAGCAATTAATGATGAAGACCCAACAAAAGGTCTTGCAATTGCGAAGACAAAGCTTGAAGAAGCTGGAATTACTGATTTATCAGAAGAAAACGTATTTATTGCTGCAACATGTGCAGATAAGGGAATTCAGTTCCTACAAGGTAAATATACAATTGGTGTTCGTAAGAATGAAGCTGCAGCTCCTGCTGCAACAGCATCTGCTGAAGGTCCAGTTGCAATGACGGTTAAGCTTAATGGAAAAGATTACAACGTTACTCTTGAAGGCGAAAAAGCTGTTGTTAACGGTAAGTCATATGATTTTGGTGTTTCAGAAGGAACAGTTGAGCAAGCTGGTTCAGCTCCAGTTGCTGCTGCGGGTTCTGGCGAAATGATTAAGGCTCAAATGCCTGGTAACGTTATTCGTTTGGAAGTTGCTGTTGGTGATTCAGTTGAAGAAGATCAACCACTTTTGGTTGTTGAAGCCATGAAGATGGAAACTGAAATCAAGTCAAGAGCTGCTGGAACAGTAGGTTCAATACTAGTAGATGCGGGCGACAAAATTGTTGCCGGACAAGATCTTATAGAAATTGTTTAAATAACAGAGGAGCATAATTAGATATGAACCTAATTAATAATTTAGTTAAATTTTTGACTATAGGTTGTGCAGTTGCTGTGGTAGGCATAATGGCTACTACAGCACAGGCAAGCACTACTGCCGAACCAACTTCTGATGTAAAAGAAGTTGTTCAGGCTGGTGACGAACTTGAGATGGATATCGGAAGAAGTTTTAAACAGCTTTGGAGTGAAACTGGTATTAAAGGTTTCATGGGAACAACTACAAATTCTGTAGCAACAACAAACATTACGTTTGCTATAGATCCAACTACTGGTGATGTCGTTCCAACCACAGAAATTCTAGCAGAAAGTCACATTAATGCTGGTTGGAAAAACTTTGTAATGGTCATTGTTGGCCTATTGCTTCTGTTTCTTGCTATCAAGAAGGGTTTTGAGCCTTTATTGTTAGTTCCTATTGGTTTTGGTTGTATTCTTGCAAACATTCCTGGAGCACAATCAGCTATGACGGCTCTGCCAGATCCTGCAACAGGAGAAATGGGTAGTTTTCTTGGTATCATATATTACTATGGTGTACAGAGTGGACTGTTTCCTCTACTAATCTTTATGGGTGTTGGTGCCATGACAGACTTTGGTCCGTTGATTGCTCATCCAAAGACAGCTCTTCTTGGTGCTGCTGCTCAGTTTGGTATTTTTGTTACCTTGCTTGGTGCTGTTGCTCTTGGTATAGCTTTCCCACAAATGGGATTTGGTGAAGGTCTTGAGTTAATTAAGACTGCATGTTCAATTGGTATCATTGGTGGTGCTGATGGTCCGACTGCGATTTATACAGCTCGTTTGCTATCTCCTAAGTGGCTTGGTTCAATTGCAGTTGCTGCATATTCATATATGGCATTGGTTCCAATTATTCAGCCTCCAATTATGCGTCTTCTAACAACAAAAGAAGAGCGTCAAAGAGAGATGCGTCAGCTTAGACATGTTACAAAACTAGAAAAAATCATGTTTCCAATAATAGTTTTGACACTTTGTGCGTTACTACTGCCATCAGCTACACCATTGATTGGGGCATTGATGTTTGGTAACCTAGCAAAAGAGTGTGCAGTTGTTGACCGGTTGAGCGATACAATGCAGAATGCTTTGATTAATATTGTAACAATTATGCTTGGTCTTGCTGTTGGTATGAAGCTTTCAGCTGATCATTTCTTGAATATTGGTACAATTGGTATCTTGATTCTTGGCTTGATTGCCTTCTCAATTGGTACATCAGCTGGTATTATTATGGCTAAGATTATGCATAATTTTTCAAAAGAACCTATCAATCCTCTTATTGGTGCTGCAGGTGTTTCTGCTGTTCCAATGGCAGCTCGTGTTGCCAACAAGGTTGGTCTGGAAGAAAATCCACATAACTTCCTGTTGATGCATGCAATGGGACCAAATGTTTCTGGCGTTATTGGTTCTGCAGTTGCTGCAGGTGTTTTGATTGCAATTTGCAATATGCTTGCAGGTTAATTTTTTGTGATACTAGGTTCTCCCAAAAGAGAACCTTTTATAAAATAGATAAGTGGCCAATGCTAAATAATTAGTCGTTGGCAGGATTATGTAACTAATGAAGTTACAAAATCATTTAAAATAATTAATCCATGTTATGGATTAAAAGTAAATAAGGAAAATAAATTATGAATACTATTGAGCTTTTAAAGAGCAAAATGGATGAAGCTAGTTTTGGTAAATTAGCAGTAATCAACAATGATGCGGTTAATGAATTTATCGCATATGCAATTGAATTAGGACAACCTGCAAGTGTATTTGTAGGCGATGATAGTGATATGGATGATGCATATTGCCGTATGCGTGCTATCGATACTCTTGAAGAGAAACAACTAATTACTAATGGACATACTATCCATTGGGATGGTTACTTTGATCAAGCTCGTAAAAAAGATGTTACAAAATATCTAGTACCAGCTGATGAAGATCTTGACAAAAACTTGAATCAAGTTGAACGTGAAGAAGGCCTTTCTGAAATCGAAGGAATGCAAAGAGGCGCATATGCAGGTCGTGAACTTTTTGTTCGTTTCTTCTGTCTTGGATCAACAAATAGTGAATTTGCTATTCCATGTCTTCAAATCACTGACTCATCTTATGTTGTTCATTCAGAACAACTATTATATCGTCGTGGGTATGAAGAATTTAAACGTCAGAGTGCTGTTAATCCTGACTTTGAATTTTTCAAATTTCGTCATGCATCAGGTGAGTTTGATGAAAGAAATACTTCAAAGAACTACAAAGATAACCGTGTTTACATGGATTACACAAAAAATACAGTTATGTCTGTTAACACACAATATGCAGGCAATACGGTTGGTTTGAAAAAACTTTCTCTACGTCTAGCTATTCGTAAAGCTGACCGTGAAGGTTGGTTAGCAGAACATATGTTCATCATGCGTTCAAATGGACCAAACGGACGTCAAACTTACCTAGCTGGTGCTTATCCAAGTGCTTGTGGTAAAACTTCAACAGCTATGCTTCCAGGTGAAAACATTGTTGGTGACGACTTGGCTTATTTCAAGGTTATTGATAATGAATTCCGTGCATGTAATGTTGAGTCAGGTATTTTTGGTATCATCACAGATGTTAATGCTGACGATGATCCAGTAATTTGGGATCTTCTACATAGACCAGGTCAAGTTATTTTCAGTAACATTCTTATCAAAGAAGGTAAGCCATACTGGTTGGGTATGACTGGCGATGTTCCTACTGATGGCGAAAACCACAGTGGCGCTTGGACAAAAGGTAAGCTTGGTCCAGACGGTGCAGAAGCTACTCTTAGTCACAAGAATGCTCGTTACACAGTTCGGATGCGTGAACTTCAAAATGCTGATCCAGATTGGGATAACCCAGAAGGTCTTCCAATTGGCGGTATCATTTATGGTGGTCGCGATAGCGATACAAATGTTCCTGTTCGTGAAGCATACAGCTGGGAACATGGTGTATGTATGATGGGTGCTACTCTTGAATCAGAAACAACATCAGCAACAATTGGTCAAGAAGGCGTTCGTACATGGAACGTTA
>Ga0307987_1001206_pt1 | contig 14507 bp, 16 predicted proteins | sample EllFjometagen181_FD_203157 | JGI IMG/M metagenome (GOLD analysis project Ga0307987, IMG submission 203157) | Marine microbial communities from Ellis Fjord, Antarctic Ocean - #181 | ecosystem: Environmental > Aquatic > Marine > Unclassified | place: Southern Ocean | collected 2014-10-08
CGCTTGCTGATATTTTGATTTTTCACAGCCATAGCAAGTGTTCGTCGTGTCCTAACAAATATTGCCAGTTTCTTTGCCCTGGTAATTCCTGTATAAATCAGATTCCGAAAGAGCATTTTAAAGCGCTGTGTAATGACTGGAATAATTACAACTTCAAATTCACTTCCCTGAAATTTGTGGTTTCTTGTATTTGTCGTTAGTTTTCATAAGTGATTATCCTATCCGCCCTACATTAATTTTTTAAGGGGCTGGCTTTTTTTATCTTTCACGGGTTTCTAAACACCGGTTTGCTGGATTTTGAGGCAATGACAAAATTACATTATTCATTCAAAACATAAAAGGCAGACCCCCAATCCAGGGCCTGCCTTTAATTTATTCCATCAGATTTTGAGATACTTCCGGTTGAGTTCAGAAGGATTGTTTTCGGTTATTCATGTAAAAATTTAACCATGGGAATTGAGATATCAATTCAGTTACCGAAGGGGTGCCCCTGATGAAACTTTATTGATCCAGATATATTATCCAGCCACATCAATGCCGGGGTCACACCCCAGATTTTCGTCCGGGTTACTGCACTCGAAGTTCAGGTGACGGGTATCTACATGGCCTTCTTCTCTTTCATTGTCTGATTCGATGTGATTATTTACTGTATTTTCCATGGTAGCCTCCATATATAATTCTATATTTTTATTTTTCATTGATTGTGGTTTTTCTTTTAGCAGCGTTTTTTATGAGCTGCAGTGTTGCTTTGTTAGAAATAATCTATGTATCCAGAAAGATTGCGCAATGCTTGACAATGGGGAGCCAAACAATAGGTATTACCTACCATTTATTCCAGAGACGTAATGGAGGCGGGACATTTGGGTATAGGGCTTAGGGAGATGGAAATAAATAATCGTTCAGCCTGGCGGTACTCGTTACGCCGCTCTGCGGTGCCACAGAAATCTTGGACGATTATTATTTTCGGTCTCCCTTAGTTGACTTGTTCCTTTCAAATTAACCCAAAAATCTGTTAATGCGTCAGCTCTATTTTGCCGACATGAAAAATTCTACCTGAATCTAAATCCATGACAATGGTTAAATATTGATGGCCTTTTCCAATGGAGATTTCATCAATGGCAATTTTTTTAGCTTTTTGTAATTGAGTTTTCTATAACGCCTTGATAAACTTTTTTTCAGAGCTGTTAACTTTTTATTATAATTGGTGGATAAAGGGGCATAAAAAAGAAATAAGTGATCCAATATAGCGGGCCAACATAGTGGGATCTGACCCAGATAAAATTCTGTTTTTATAAATAATATTGTCAAAAATATGGGTAAAAATGGCTTAGCATGTACTTTAGCTAATGCTAAAAAGGGGCATTTAAACTTCAAAAAAACACAAGGGTATAATGATCTCAAAAATCATACTGGAAAATTTTTTCAGTTTCAAACATCCAACGGTCATCGATCTGAATTCGGATATAAATGTCCTTCTGGGAATCAATGGTAGTGGGAAATCAAATTTTTTAAAAGCCATCCACCTGCTCCAGGAGAGTATTGCCGGAAACGGTCTGGAAAAAATTTTCCTGAAAGAGTGGGGCGGATTTGCTTCAGTGGCAAATTTCAACCAAGAAGAAAAAGACTACATTAAAATAACCTTTGAATTTGATAAAGAGGCCATTAAAAATATCATCGACAAAAAGGGCCATCAATTTATAAGCAACCCCATTTATGAAATAACAATTTTCAAATCCGGCACAACCTCATATTATTTAATGGAAAAATTATACTCCAAAAATAAAGAGATGGATGAAGAGGATTTTATTTATATGGAAATGAATAATATTCAAGGTATAATTTCCACGAGAGAATAAGGCCAGGTGGGCATACAAAGATATCCCCAGGAGAGCAAACAGATTAGTTTTAAATCAACGGAACTGGTACTGCGGCAAATCTCAGATCCGGATAGATTTTATCCCCATTATACCTTAAAAAGAGCCATTGAGGCGCTTTCTGTCTATTATTATTTTGACAAGGGCTTTACCAGTGCAGTCCGTCAGCCATCCAGTTTCGGCACAGAGACCACATTACTGCCGGGGGGACAGAATCTGGCGACAATCGTCAATCATATTAAAAACAATCATTCCCTTGAGTATGATAAAATCGAAGAAGCCGTAAAAAAAATAAACCCCTCATTTAAAGAAATCACCTCTGCCTTTCTCGGTTCCAAAATATATATGATGCTCCGGGAGCGACACCTTTCTAAATCCGTATCCATTGAACATATTTCCGATGGTACATTGCGTTATCTGCTTTTGTTATCAATATTGTTCAACCCGGAGCGAGGAAGTATTATATGTATTGATGGACCAGAAACAAGTCTCCATCCGGATATGATCAATACAATTTCAGAGGTAATCAAACAAGCCTCAAAAGAGACGCAACTGATCATTAGCACCCATTCACCATTGCTGCTCAACGCATTTGAACTGGACGACATTTTAATATTTGAAAAAAACACTGACAATGAAACAAAGGTTAGCCGAAAATCCATGGAAGACTTCGATGAATGGGTGGATAATTTTCTGGTGGGTCAGGCATGGTTACAAGGGCTTCTGGGTGGGAAGAGATGGTAGAAATTACCATTTATGTTGAAGGTGTGATGTCAACAAATCCGTCTGTATTGACCATTGACAATAGTGCGCTCTTCCGTGAAAGTTTCCATAAATTATTCTCTCAAAAACTACATCCGGAAAATTTTGATTTAAGAATTATACCCTTTGGTACCGTCACACAGGCCAGAAGGAAATTAGATCATATTAAAATAAAAGGAATAATGGAGTCCTTTTGATCGACCTTGATGCACCCAAAGAACAAAAAAATGTCAGAATAGAAAACTATTCCGGCTACAATACTGAAATTATTTTTTTCATGATACACGAAATGGAAGCCTGGATACTTTCCCAGACGGATAAGATTGAAGTTTTCGGCAAAAATGAAGGCCTGATCCGAAAAAAATGCGATGAAGACATCAGCAATAATCCTTTGTTAAAGGGGAAACACCCGGAAGCAATCGTAAAACCCAGTTCAAAACTGGACACAATTTTCAGGCAATATTTTGTTGTTTCCAGAAAAAGAAATGGCAAAGAGCGAAAAACCGGCAAAAGGTATTCAAAAACCAGGGATGCGCCCAAACTCATCGGCCTGCTTGATCTGGAACCGTTGACCCAAACCTTTGATGAAGTAAATCGAATGATTGATTACATAAAAATGCAGTGAAGGCGTGCAAAAGGGTTCCATCGTGACGCATGAGATGTTCTTGGGGTGGGATGTGGAATGAAGGGGTAATGATGGTTTGTTTCCAATCAAGTTTGATTTTCACATCCACACGTATTCAACTTTACAATGCATAAAGTTTGATCTTGGATTAACGCATATGGTAACCGGCGAGCTTCAGCCAGTCCGTGTTATTCTTTACGGTTAATATTTTGGATTTCTTCAAGGTCTTTTAAATTAAATCCCTGATTTTTCAGGACAGACAATAAAAATTGTGATTTACCTTCAACATAGGATTCAATATCTTGAAAGTGTTGTTTTGCTAATTGGAACTTTAACTCTCCGTATTCTTTTGCAAGTTTAGTATTTGTTCTAAGTGCATTTCTTATAGCAAGATGGTTTTTAAGTGGTTGACTGCCGGCGATACAAGCATAAAGATTATGGTCTGGAAAACCTTCCAACTGGGTAAATGCTTCCCGACCTTCAATACCAAGACTCCCTTTATGCAAAGCGCCGATGGATGAAAGCCTTTGTATAATGATTTTTAAATTATCTTGGTTTGAAGCAACAATAGTCAAATCAATAATCGGTTTTGCTGGTAACCCTGGGACTGCGGTGCTACCAACATGCTCAAGTGCTATAGACACATCTGAAATATGCGGCCAAATAAATTTGTGTAGTAATTTGAAATGCCTTATCCATTGAGGACTGTATTTTGAAATAATGATATTTTTCATTTGTTATGCTCATGTCATTCATAATTTATTATCTAACCGCAAATTACAATTATTGTTCAAAGCCACATATCTGGTTCATATGAAAAAGGACGTACCAGGATTTGCAAATTATGTAAACCGATACCGAAAACCAACTTTATAATATATTAAGTCCTATCCCATAAACACCAATGGCCAGGGGAGTTTCCACTCCACCTGGCCATTTTTTACTCAAATTTTAATTTGTGGGTCAGTGATGGATGTGTCCAGGGAAGATATCTTTTTATTCGCCAGGAGAATTCAAAAAATAAAATTATCAGAAAACCTGTCCAAAATTATCCGATAAAGTGTCCCGGTACAGCAGCCATTGAATGTGGCAGCTTTACGGAAATAAAAACTCCCTGGAATTCATGATTGATAAGGTTATGGAGATATTGATCTACAGGCCTCTAAACACCGGTTTACTGGATTTTGAGGCAATGAAAAAATTACATTATTCATCCAAAACATAAAAGGCAGACCCCCAATCCAGGGCCTGCATTTAATTTGTTTCATCAGATTTTAAGATACTTCCGGTTGAGTTCAGAAAGATTTTTTCGGTTATTCATGTAAAAATCTAACCATGGGGATTGAGATATCAATTCAGTTGCCGAAGGGGTATCCCTGATGAAACTTTATTGATCCAGATATATTATCCAGCCACATCAATGCCAGGGTCACACCCCAGATGCTCGTCCGGGTTATCGCACTCAAGGTTGTGATGACGGGTGTCTACATGGCCTTCTTCTCTTTCATTGTCGGATTCTATGTAATTTTTTTCAGTATTTTCCATGGTAGCCTCCATATATATAAATCTATATTTTGTTTTATTATTGTTTTTTCTTTCAGCAGCGTTTTTTTATGGTCTGTAGTGTTTCTTTGTTGTAAATAAATTATGCATCCAGAAAGATTGCGCAATGCTTGACAATGGGGAGACAACCTATAGGTATTACCTACCATCTAATCCAGAGGCGTGACCCATAGCGGGTGTACCATACCGGGGTGGTACCATACCGGGGTCTGACCCAGATAAAGTGCTGTTTTTATAAATAATGTTGTCAAAAACATGGGTAAAAAATAGCTTGGTATGTACTTTCTAATGCTAAAAAGGGGCATTTAAACCTCAAAAAAACACAAAGGTATAATTTTTTTCAAAAATCACACTGGAAAGCTTTTTCAGTTTCAAACATCCAACGACTATAGAATTGAACCCGGATATAAATATCCTTCTGGGAATCAATGGCAGTGGGAACTCAAATTTCTTAAAAGCCATCTGCCGTGGTTCCCATGTTTTTTTGGGTGCAGCCAGGGTTGCGATGTGGCCCTTTGTCAAAGCCTTTGATCTTGGCAACCAGGCCGGTAAATCAGCCACCATCCAGATTGAAGATGTCCGGCCGGATAAAACATCGGAAGGCGGCATGGAGGCTATAACTCCGTCAAGGGTAATCAGCACGGGCCGCAGACAGGGGAATCTCCTCGAGGAAACATGGACCCAGACCCGTGAAAGATTGAAATCCAGAACCAACACATTGTACGATGTAGATGCCAGGGAACTGATCAAGTTTTCTATATAACCGAGAGGGAGCAAGCCTGCCCCCGTTCTCGCGGAAATCCATCCGAAAAGTTACTGTTGTTGTGGTGACTGGGGATATTTTTGAAGGACCTCGTGTATTTTTTGATGCTAAAAAGGGATTTCTAAGCAATGAGCTGGGAAACATTGGGTCAAGCCTGCCTTATGGCTGCCCCCATCATTTTATTGACATCGGCATGCATGATTCTATCATATGGCCATAGGAGGAATTTACATCCATTCAGAACAAGATTGAGGATGATATGGATTGCGGCGTTTGCCTTTCAACACGGTCTTAAATTGTTCACAAAAGATGTCCATCTTTCTCGTGTGAAAGGTATGGTGGTCATTGATAATGATAGCGGGGTCTAACCGAAAGCGCTGATTAAAAACGTTTAACGTCCTTGCCAGGGACTTTAAACAGGCTCTCAGGCATTTGGTTGAGCATTCTTGATATCCCATATTATTGTGTCAGAGCTAAAATCTTGCTCATTTGGCCACATAATTCCACGATGGGCAGGGTGAACGAGACAAAAATAAGATTTGTTTTGAAGCTCTTTAAATGCACTTCCTTTCAAGTATGGCTTCACATCAAAAACACCTGAAATTCCACCACTTGTTAGAATATCAATCTGATAATTATCTAATGGAATGGCTTTTACGATTGTATCCATATTTACGACCTTTTATCTTAAGGGTTCTATTTTAAAGATGGGTTCGCCTGCAACAGCTAATTTCCAGTTCGCCAACAAATTTTCTTTGTGGATTTCTATCCAGGCTTGCACGAGTTTCATTTTACCGGAAGGCAAGCTACCGCTTAAAACAGTTCCATCTTTAATAGATATAGAGACTGAATGCTCACCGTACTCTGCATGGATATGAGGCATCTTGTGTTTCTTATTGTCGTAAAAGTACATCAGAATAAGAATACCGTAAAACATTGCTATTGTAGGCATGATTCCCTCCTTACATTGTTTAATCTATTTCGATTATACATCAATCTTTACAAATATCAACCATAGTGGGGTCTGACCCAGATAGTGGTTATAGTGGGGTCTGACCCAGATAAAACGCTGTTTTTATAAAAATGTTGTCAAAAATATGGGCAAAAAATGGCTTAGCATGTACTTTTTGATGCTAAAAAGAGGCATTTAAACCTCAAAAAAACAGGGGTTGATCATAAGATGGGCCACTATACGGATTCTGAACATGTGCATTTCTAAGTATTCGTAATTATAGACTTTGTTTTGAACTTTAAAAAAATTCCTTCAAAGTGGCACGCCCGGAGGGATTCGAACCCCCGACTTATGGATTTGAAATTCGAACGTTGAGTTATACCCCGAGCCAGGCTATTAGAATGAGCGCTACAACAATAACAAGAAAAAAATTGTCCACATATTGGAGAATATTTTTCTCCTCCATCCACATCGTTTTTTGTTTAAAATACGCTGCGGCCCAGAAAAAAAGGATGGCACTCCCAAGCCCTGCCAAAAATCCAAAGACATGGGCAGACACGTCTGTGTTCTCGCCGCCGCTGAACATCCCCACCAGGGCCGCACCTGCCCCCAGTGGATAGAGTGCCGACCCTTTGATATCAATAAGACGATGTGGCTTTGAGGTGATGACAACCTTTTTTCTAAGCTGCCATGCCACCAAAATCCCCACGGCCCCCATGACAGCGGTGGAAGCGCCAATGGAGAGATGGACCCGCCGATACATGAAGGCATTGAGTAGATTACCCACAGCACCGGAAAATAAGATGAGAAAAAGACCCCGTCCCGGTCCCAAAAGACTACAGATGACGCTGCCCAATAACAGAAGGCCCATCACGTTTCCGGCAAGATGTTGGAAATCTGAGTGGAGCATCAGTGCGGTGATGCTTCTTCCGTATTCCCCCTGGAGGATATAGAGTGCAGAGGCCCCATAGTTGAGCACCACCTGGTGATGATTGCCGTGATAGATTGTGGCCGCATGAATGATACACAGCACTAAACAGGCCCCGGCCGCTGCCATTTTCCCTTTTTCATTGATGGCGGGTAGTGTGGGGTCGATGTTTCTGTGGTCATATAAATCGGTATCCATCTCTTCTGAATGGATATTATTTTCCGTATAAAATCGGGAAAGCGTATCCCAGGCCCTGGAATAGTCAGCATCATCAACGATCAGATCAATCACCCCATTGTGTTTCTGCCACAGGACTTCAATTTTCTGGGAGAGCAATATAAGGGCCGTCATATCCGCAGCCTTCAGGTCAAGGTCGGACAATGCATCCGTCAAATTGTCATGTTTTTTTATTCCCAAAGCCTTATCCTTGGATGGAATTTGATGGGTCTTGGTTGCACTCAATCATGACCAGAACTCAAGTCTGTTGCCCTCGGGATCATACAGATAAAACACGCTGGAGCCCCAGCATGATTTAATGTTCGTGGGGGCCAGTTTCCTTTTTAAAAGGGTGAGGCGTGTCTGTTCAATATCATCCACGGCCATGCTGATTGTGATTCCTCGCCCATTGCTGCTTTTAATGGAGGTTTTTGCGGCATCGGCAATGCTCAAACGGGCTGAATCCGTGAGTTTGAGCTCCACAAACCATTTTTTATCCAAGAGCACTGTCAATCTTAGATTCAGGACATAGAATGCCACCGTCTCTTCCCATTTGTTGCAATATATAATGGTGTTGGCTGTTTTAATATTCATGGGGTTTCCGATTGCGCTGCCTGTAATTCTCGCATTTTTTTTATCATCATTTTCCTCTGTTCCGGGCTTGTTTTCCCAGGTGACAGGGGCATGCGGGGCAGGGGACTGGGTAATACATAGTGTCTATACGCCCTCATGGGAACCTTGTTGTGCCAGTGCCCAGTGAGTCTGGCAGTGGAGATTCCTACGGTGAAGAGGAGCAGAAGAATCAATGCCGTTTTTTTGGGGTTTAAGGGAATTTTTCCGAAAAACAGAGAAAAACCAATGGCATCTTTACTGGGGCAGGTCTCAACGCATCTCTGGCATGCAGAGCATTCCAGGGAGTGGATCGTTATTTTTTCCAGGATGGATATATTGCCCGGACACACCGCTTCACATTTTCCACATCGGATACAGTTACTTTCATTCCGTCGAATACTTCCCAGGCTGATCCTCCCAAGGACTCCCAGGATTGCACCATAGGGGCAAAGATAACGGCACCAAAAATTGCAGATGAGGATGGATAACACCACCAGTGCCGTGATCACCCAGAGGGATGTGGGGGATATCTCTGTGAATAATTTCAGCATTTTAATGTCCGCAAAGGTATTGTATGGGCTTTGGATGAACTGTTCAAGGGCATTTGCGGGCATTTTAAAAAAAATACTCCAGAGAAAGAATCCGGCAACGACATATTTGATGCTTCGTAGGGGAATATCAACCCACTTGGGAAGTTTCAGGGATTTCTTAAATAGAAAATTGTGGAATTTTGCCAGGCCATCGGACAACAGGCCTACGGGACAGATCCAGCTACAAAAGCTCTTTTTTGCCACAAGGGCCGTGGTGCATATGATGAGAAACAGGATCAGTGCCGATGGATGAATATCATTGATTTCCCCGGTGAGCAAAAGGTGTTTGAAACTCACCAAAGCGCTGATGGGAAGGAATGCTTCCACCCCGGGGGGCCTTGTTATTGTTGGCACTGCCCCGGATTCAAGTTGGTCAACGAATTGGTAAAACAGTGTGCCAACAAAGAGCGTGATAATAAGAAAAAGAATCTGGACACTTCGCCTTATGCTGATAAACCCAGAAGGATCAGATGGGCTGTTGTGTGATGTGTGGGTACTATCTATCATTTTCAACTCCTGCTGCTATTGAGAACAGACAAAAAGGGGCAACGCCCCAGAATAATATCTTCCTGCATTTTTATCTCTATCATGGGGTGGTGTAAAAAAACTTGAGCCATATCAATAAGATGGGGCGCATTTTTATTTTCCCGGCATCATCATATCATTTTATGGATATGATTTTAAGGCCAACGGGGTCAGGCTTCTGTTATTGGCGTTATCGACAAAAGCCTGTGCAAACTTCAAAACCACCGATAATGCCAATAAGGCAAGCCTGATCCCATCGGTAGTGAAGCCTCAGACGCGTGCCCATGAGATGGTTCTATATCATCAATGATCAACTCAGAACATAGCGTTAGGGAGACCGAAAATAATAATTGTCCAATATTTCTGTGGCACCGCAGAGCGGCGTAACGAGTACCGCCAGGCTGAACAATTATTTATTTCCATCTCCCTTAGCTCCGAGCCTGATAAGATGGCGTAATGGGGTCTGTCATTTTTTAGCTTCTGGTGGTATTGTAGGTAAAAAATATCAGGGGGTATCCCCCAATAATGGGCTATTTGTTAATGATGTCAGTATAGGGGTAAAAATTGGAATATGATAAATATTATAAAGAGCGATTCTATGTCCAGAAAAATTTAATACAATCACTCGCCCCGCTTATGGAGGTCCATGACATCGTAGAAAAAGTAAGGGAGGAACTCCGGCACATTATCCCCAACGCCATGGAAATTTGCATCCTTTTGCTGGACCCCAAAGCAGATCAATATACCAGTCCCCTGCAATGTGCCTTATATGAAACCCCGGTTAACTGTCAATCCTGCAAACGAGAGCGGTCGGCAGTGAAAAAAGCCATTGAGCAAAAAAAGGCGGTGGTGGTCTCCCAGAGTCAACCCATCCAGCGCCTGGACAAGAGTCTTGTGGCTGTGGGGCCGGAATATGCCATGCCTGTTTTTGTGGAAAAGCGCGTGCTGGCAATTATCAGTGTGGTCATCCAGCCGTTGACCCGGTATACCCGTCGGGATTTTTTTATCATACGAGATTTTGCTGATATTCTGGGTACCATTATATTAAATGCCAAACATCAATGGGAGATGACCCAGGAAAAAATTCGCATCAGCCGGATGTTGACCAATTTATCCCCCTTTGTACCGGAATCTGTTCGTCACATGGTGGACAAAAATCCAGAGCTTCTGACCCGGGAAAAAGAACGAAAGGATGTATCGGTGTTGTTTCTGGATTTGGAAGGATATACCAAGCTCAGTGCCAGTTTTCCGGAAATTAAAGTCAATGCCGTTATTGAAAGAATGTTTTCCAGCTTTGTGGATCCCATTCATCGTTCCCATGGTGATATCAATGAAACCGCTGGGGATGGACTCATGATTATCTTTAAAAATCACGATGCAAAGACCAATGCCATCAACGCTGTAAAAGCGGCATTTGAAATTATGGACCGGAACCGGGCTCTGAATCAGTCTTTGGAATCTGACATGCCACCCATTGATGTGAATATCGGTATTAATTCTGGTTCTGCTCTGGTGGGAATGACCCGGTTTAAAGGGTCTCTTGATACGCGCATGACCTATACTGCCACAGGATCGGTGACCAATATTGCCGCCCGGTTATCGGATTATGCCAGGGGGGGCGATATTCTTATCGGTGAAGAAACCGAAAGGATGATACAAGGCCAGTGGCCAGTCCATGGACTGGGTCTTGTCCAGTTAAAGGGGATAAAAGATGCGTTGCCTGTTTTCTCCCTGTTAAAAAAATAAACAACATTACCCATGTCATAATAAAGCCCTGAAGTTAATATCAGGACGGAGAATAACGTTTGAAAATTAAGAAAAAAAATATTGCAGAAAGCACGAAAAAGGATATTTCCTCTTCAGCTCCAGATCAGAAGGGCGTCATTGTCGCCCACCACGGTATTGCCGTGGATATTTTGTTTGAATCCGGAGAGAGGCGGATGGTGAAGATTAAAAGGCGTGCCGGTCATGTGGTGGGTGACAATGTGGTCGTTCAGAATAACCGCCTCACACGATTGCCACGCAGAACAGAGCTGCGTAGAAGGGATTCCCGGGGCAGCGTTCGAATTGTTGGTGCAAACCTGGATGTGCTTTGTGTGGTGGTGGCTCAGTTGCCTTCGCCTACTCCCGGCTATATTGACCAGGCCATTGTCACCGCAAGGGAGTCTGATCTGACGCCTGTGCTGGTGATCAATAAAGGCGATCTTGAAAAATCTGAAGAATTCGTTGCCAGCCTGACTGCCATCTATGCTGGAATTGTGGATATTTTTGCGGTGAGTGCGGTCACAGGGGAGGGCCTTGATGCCCTGGAGTCGTTCATGGGGCAGGGATTTCGCAGTTTTTTTGTGGGCATCACAGGGGTGGGCAAAAGTTCTTTGCTCAATACCATTTGCCCGGCATTGGATTTGAGGGTGGGGGAGCTTTTTGAAGCGGGGAACAGGGGATGCAATACCACCACGGTTTCCACCCTTCATACCCTTAAGGGTGGTGGAGAACTGGTGGACACCCCTGGGTTTAACGAGTTCGGACTGGTGGATATTTCGGCCCAGGATCTTGCAGGGTATTTTCCCGGGTTTGAACAGGCCATGGAGAGCACCTGCCGTTTCCGGGATTGCCGCCACCGCACCGAACCGGGGTGCGCCGTGTCAAAATTGGTCCTGGAGGGAGGTATTTCAGAGGAGCGTTACACCACTTACCTGGAGATCCTTGACCAGCTTGAAGCGGGCGAGGGCAGGTTCAAGACCCGGCGGTGAATGATCGTTTTCTTAAATAAAATACATGGCAGCAAATCTCTGCCATAACGAAAAATGAAATTTTAATTATTACAGTATTTTAGACGGAATTTGGCATCCTTCATATTACTTCAAAAGTGCTTTACAGTCTTTTGGGAAAAGCCCCTACAAATGGGGAATGGGCTAAAAAAGTGTAAAGTACTTTTGAAGGATGCCCGGAATTTCATATAAAAAACCAAAACTTGATCCAGATCAAGGAAATAATACTTCACAAGGGGTATATTCATACCCATAAATAGAAATAAACTCAAACTAAACGGAGGTGTTAATATGTTTTGCTTTCAATGCCAGGAAACCGCAAAGGGAACAGGCTGTACTATAAAAGGCGTGTGTGGAAAAGAAGAGACTACATCCAATCTTCAGGATCTCCTGATCTACAACCTCAAGGGCATCGCCGTTCTGTCAGAAGGGCTCAAGGCACAAGGGGCTGAAGTGGGCTATGATGTGGGTCGTTTTATCTCCAAGTCTCTTTTTACCACCATCACCAATGCCAACTTTGATGACAATAGCTTGAATCACTGGAATGATCAGTCTCTGGCCCTTAAAAAAGAGCTGAAGGGAAAATTTGACGCATTGGCTCCGGGTGCACCCAAGGCCTCATTGTGGCAGAAGATTGTGGGTATGTTTGCCGAGGCCCCGGACGCGGCCAAAGAGACAGTGATGCATGAGTCTGCCCTGTGGCTTGGCGAGTCTGATTACCAGGAGAAGGCCAAAACCGTGGGCGTACTGGCCACGGAAAACGAAGATGTCAGATCCCTTCGGGAACTGTTGATCATCGGTCTTAAGGGTATTGCTGCCTATGCCGATCATGCCGCAGTGCTGGGGGTTGAAAAGGATGAGATTTATGATTTTATCATCAAAGCCTTGGTCTCCACCACGGAAGATCTCTCCGTGGACGAGATGGTGGGCATGGTGATGAAGGCGGGTGAATGCTCTGTTACCACCATGGCAGCTCTGGATCAGGCCAACACCACCGCCTATGGCAATCCGGAGATTTCCGAAGTCAACATCGGTGTAAGTGATAAACCCGGTATCCTCATCAGCGGCCATGATTTAAAAGACATGGAAGAGCTGTTAAAACAGACTGAAGGCACAGGGGTGGATGTCTATACCCATGGCGAAATGTTGCCAGCTAACTATTACCCTGCCTTTAAAAAATACGAACATCTTAAGGGAAATTACGGTAGCTCCTGGTGGAAACAGAATGAGGAATTTGAGAGCTTTAACGGTGCCATCCTCATGACCACCAACTGCATCATTCCCATTAAAAAGAAAAACACATACACGGATCGTATCTTCACCACGGGTGTGGTGGGCTATCCCGGTTTAACTCATGTGGCAGAGCGAGAAAATGGAAAGGCCAAGGATTTTTCCAAGGTCATCGAGGTGGCCAAAAAATGTACGCCTCCCACAGAAATTGAAACCGGTACCATCGTGGGTGGCTTTGCCCATAATCAGGTGATGGCCCTGGCAGACAAGGTAGTGGATGCTGTAAAGTCAGGCGCTGTGAAACGGTTTGTGGTCATGGCTGGCTGTGACGGCAGGCAAAAAGACCGGGGTTATTTCACGGAAGTTGCGGAGAAATTGCCCGAAGATACCATCATCCTCACTGCAGGTTGCGCCAAATATCGTTACAACAAGCTCAATCTTGGCGATATTGGCGGTATTCCCCGGGTACTGGATGCGGGTCAGTGTAATGATTCATACTCCCTGGCCCTCATTGCCCTGAAGCTTAAAGAGGTTTTTGAACTGGAAGATATCAATGATTTGCCCATCTCCTATGACATTGGATGGTATGAGCAGAAGGCTGTGGCGGTTCTTCTGGCCCTGCTGTTCCTGGGCGTGAAAGGCATCCGTCTTGGGCCGACACTTCCGGCCTTTGTCTCCCCCACCGTGCTTAACGTGCTGGTGGAAAAATTTGATATCAAACCCATTGGGGATGCGCAGGCTGATATTGATGCCATGATGCAGGGTAAATAATTTCCATTCCCCCTTCTCCACAGGGCAGGTGCTTTTAGTCTTTTCTTGGACTGAAGTGCCTGCCGTCCATGTTAATTTATAAAAACTTACAAATTGATGTAAATTTTTGATTAGAACGTTTGTCCAGCATTCGATAGCTGAACTTTACCTGCATTACTATTCCTGATAAGAAACATCAAGAAATCGTTAGCACTTTTAATTACTACTGGATTACATAATTTGAACAAAGCAGTTCGCAACCAGTCAAAATTATCTTTGAAAGCTACTTTAATATGATTGACTGCTCCATTTAGATCTGCATTCCAGATTTTGTCTATAATTGAAT
>Ga0307987_1001207_pt1 | contig 14495 bp, 23 predicted proteins | sample EllFjometagen181_FD_203157 | JGI IMG/M metagenome (GOLD analysis project Ga0307987, IMG submission 203157) | Marine microbial communities from Ellis Fjord, Antarctic Ocean - #181 | ecosystem: Environmental > Aquatic > Marine > Unclassified | place: Southern Ocean | collected 2014-10-08
CCCCCATCCAGGCTACCGCAGACCAGCTCGTGCTTCGCACGACCAGGCCTGGGCATCCTGGGCCAGGCCCTGGGCTTCGCCCATGACCAGGTCCAAACGTATAGATTGAGCTTTTCAAATGGTATAGATTAAATAGGGTGAGCTTACCTGCTAGTATTATGGGACAACAGATGAAGTGGCATCCGAGTATGATATCAGGACAGCAAGTGCTGGACCTGGGCTTGGTCACACCTATTCTAGTCCCTATGGAAAAAGAAACTGAAATAAAATGAGGGAAAAACATATGAGCGAAACAATAGACTGGGAAACATTGACAGAACCGACAGAGTCCATCACTTTGGACCTGCGGGAAGTAGAGGTAGGCGATTCTTTAACCGTCACCTTCACTTCAGTGAAAGAAACTGATACAGGCATGATTGTTGCCGATATCACCTGCACGGAAGTGCCTGGAGCCGACCATCTATGGCTTAAGGGTTCATTCGGTAAGCAAAATGGGTTAATGAGCCTATTGAAAGCAGCTGATGGCGGAGCAAACATTGCAGGCAACACATACACCTATACTAAGGTTGTATCTGAGAAGTCACCGGTCGGCTATGCCCACCGCTGGACTGCTTGAACGGTTTACCGATTCACTGATGACAGCACAGGCCTTGAGCCTATCAATTAACAAATCACCTGCGGATGATTTGATGCCGCCCTCCATGATTCTGAGGAATTGTGGGGGGCTTTTCTATTTAATTCTCTAGAACCGATTTGGCTGCCAGGAATCCTGCCCAAATTAAAACAATGACTGTCACTGCTGTGGCTATTTCAACACCATGCCCTTTAGATTCGTCACGAACGGCTTCATAAGTTCCTGTCACTGTCTTGACTAGCGCTGGGCCAATCACAGCCACTGAGGCTTCTACGGCAGTGCTTACGGCGTCCCCTGCTGCATCACTTGCACCTGGAATAAGACTTAATCCTCCCAGGAGTGACGCTCCTCCCATTAGTAGTAGAGGTAGCATTAGATTGAACCCCCTGAGACTAGCCTGGACGTGCTATTGATAGCTCTAATAGCAAAACCTATACCGATACCTGCCAGGACCAACGGCACTATCATAATGACGAATCCTTGAAGGATTCCTTGAGCAGACACCAAAGCTACATCTGCAGCTACCTGGGCGGATGCTTCAAACTTTTCTGTGGCTGTTTCGGTCAAGTAATCACTGCCACTTTTTACTAAATCCGGACCCAAGCTTCACTCCAAAATACTTCTGGAACTTTTCTTCTGACATTCCGAGTTTACCAACGTGGAGTGCACGAAGTTGTTTTTGAGTCTTCTTCTTCTTTTTTACAGCCATCAATTACGCCTCCAGAGAACCCAACCGCCACCTTTACGCTTGCGGATGAAAGTGCCTTTAGAATATCCTTCTGCTCCAGACCTGGATAAATCCTTGCCCAGACGTTTGAAAAACGGTTTTCTAGATGATTTGAAGAAGCGTGCGATTTCAGTGCTTTTAGTCATTATTCAGACCTCCCTGAAAGTAGAAAGAGCATAATCAAGACGCTTGCCACGAGACCTAGACCGAGCCACAAACTGCCCGAACTGTCGTCCTCTTCCTCTTCATCGCCGTTTGATGTAGATGGGGAAGAGCCTGCACCAGAGCCTGGAAGTGTTCCATCTGGGTTTCCTGGATTTGGTCGGTGGCCTGGGAGTAATCCAGTTCCTGGTTTTGGGCCTGGTCTGTGAATTAAATCATCCAGGTCTACGTCTGATTCACCACCAGGCTTTGTTTCTACTACAAAATCAAACAGGTTGTCCAGTCCATAGATTGAAACAAGCTTGACCGATGCAGCTGCATCCACTAGTCCACGTTGCGTAGGAAAATTATATGGTGACTTTTCTTCACCGTCTACAATGATGCTAAGCTGTGGGGCTAAGTTGCGGTCGCCCATATCCAGGCTGAACGTGTCCCCTGATTCCAGGATAACGGTGAAGTTGAAGTCGTTGTCTGTGTCAAGGGTTCCTTCTTCAACAGGAAAGTTTTCCGCATCTACGTCTATTGTAATTTTGAATCCAGCTGCTACTTCAAAGACCATTGAATCAAATTGGTCCCAATAACCGAATAGAGGTTCTCCTACCATACGGGCAGTATCACCTGAAAGCTCGGCTGTTGTTTCAAACGTTGCAAATGGATTTGGAGTGTAATCGTTTACCGCGTCACTCCATCCTAAAAAGGCCATCGGGACGTATTTAGAATAATCCAGGCGGTCTGGGACGTCACCTGATATGGTTCCCAAGTCTCCATCAACAACGCCTGTGGTCGCATCCATTGCGTCACTTCCGGCTTCACCATATTCGTCATTAGCTTCTTCACGCTCTGCGTTGATGACGTCAACCGTGTGTTCCGCCACGAACTCCCTTGCCAGGAGTCGTGCTTCTTCTTCGGAAAGAGGTCCGACTACTTCAAATACATTTGGATATTCATTCGGTAAATACTTGACCAGATAGAATCCGTCTGCTCTTTCTTCAATCTGGAAAGCTATAGTCTTTTCATGACCTGCACCAGAGCTTGAACCCCAATGACCGACCGATACAACACGGACTGCGTCTTCTGCGTAGTCCAGGGATTCATCCAGAGAAGTCCAACCAACTGCTCCTACAGCTAATGTTCCTGCACGACCTGTGGTTATACCTATTCTACTTTCAACCGGGTTCTGTCCTGAACTGATGATGTAGTATGGTTTTTGAGTTTTATACACCATGGTTTCTTCCCAGTTTCCCTGGGTTCCATCAGGTGATGAATACGTGTAAGCAATATCCCATTGATATGTATTCTCATTTGGTGATGCCTGGGTTGGTGACGGATTCGCCCGTTGAACTATTGCGTTCACACTTACTACGTAGTAGCCAGGAAGCCAGAGAGGGTAATAGATATTCTCCATGTAGCCGAAGAATTGGGCTTCTACCCAATTTGAGCTGTTCTCAAACGTTGGGAGGTTTGCAGGGTCATATCCACTTTGCAATAATGAGTCTTTAAGACCTCCTGGAGTCGTTCCAAGTTTGGACGAGTCGCCTGTATCGGATGTGAAGCCTTCTATAGAGTCCTCAGAGGAGTCCTGTGGCCGGTCTAATGAATCAGGCAAGCTATTTGGAAACCCTGGCTGTGGGAGCTCTTTATAGAACGCCTGGCATTCGTTTTTATCGCTACTCAGGAAAACCGGTGCTTTTTGATTTATTTCAACACCAAACGTATTATCCGAATACTGCACGAAAGCTATAGCGATTCCCGCCACGTTCTTACTCTCTATGACTATTGTTCCAGGTTGAAATGACATTACTTTTTCCCCCTTTTAGATTGACCGAGAGAACTGAACGAGCCTCTCCAGAATGTTCCACCGCCACCATGTTCTGGAACCTGAGCTCCAATTGAACCAGACCGATAGACCTTTGCATTCATTTTCTTGGAGGATTTACCCTTTTTAGTGAATCCGTAGAAGTTAAGACCATATCCGTCTTTCGTCACTTTTGAAAACCAATTACGACGTGGCATTACTTAGACCTCCGGTCGGCTTTTCTAATATCTAAAAGTGCTGAATAATATACGGAAGACCTTTTCCTTTGATTCCAGGCAGGGATGCCACCTTTCACACTGAACACTGCTTGCAAGGCTCTGTCTTTTTGTCCTGTCGTTGATTTACGGACAATTGCATTTTGAGACGGTTTGAACCATGCTTTGAAAGGATTAGGCATTTCACATCACCGCCGTTAAATCTAAGCCCAGAGAAGTGGCGACAAGTAAAACACCATATTTGAGGTATTTGGACATAACACCAAGTTCCAGAACTGCACTCTCAACCAGGCGCATACGGGTTTCCAGGTCTGAAAGCTTATCATTTTGAAAATCATCAACAATCATACGTTTGACACCAACCCTAGTGATTCTAATGCGATGATGACTTGCGCTACTGCTGCTGCTAATTCGTTAACTTCAGGAGCTGGTTGGGCTATCCAAGGGAATTGTGGAACTGCTGCCTGTCCATAAAACCCGAGCACGGACCCTGGGTCTAAACCTACCTGGAGGATAGGGGAGAGAATTGAATCTAAGCTGTCCATTGAAGTGATATCTGCATTGGCTCCAGAACCTGCAGCTGTTAAATTGACTAAAGCGTCACCAGTTGTAGTTGCACCGGTTCCTCCGTTGATAACTGAAATAGGATAGGTGACGTCTGCGCCCCCAATACCATTAAGAATCTGACTCATTGATAGCCGCCGCCCATTGTCCAGAATTGGAATGATGCGTCTTCGTTCTCTGGACAACGTAGATACATTGCTTCAGGGAATGGATTCGGTTCATCAAATACATATTGGATTCCAGCAAGCAATGTGAATACGAACGACCCGCCCGCAAAGTCTTGTTGATTGTAAGCAATTTCAACGTTCTGTGTGCCTGGAATGTAAATCATGACCTTTCCGGCCTGGCTTAAATCCACAAACTCAGTATTGCCTGCAGCTATGGTTATTGTTTGCATTCGTCCCATGGTTTCACCACCAGAAGCATGCCCCCGACACCTGGAGAACGCGAGCACTCCAGGGTCTTGGGGGTATGGGCTTATGGAGTCTGACCTTAGTTGGTTTCAGTGCGTTGGATAACCTTGCGTGCGTTGTTTCCTGCAGCGCGCATGGTTTGTTTCGGCTCTTTTGGATTTGCTCCAGAGAGTGGCGAAGTAATCACCGGGGAATAAAGACGTGTAGTTCCTGTAGCACCGTTATCAACAAGCAATGTGACATCGCCTGCGTTCAATCCATAAAGGGGTAGCATAAGTGCTCCCTTTCGGTAAGAAGCATAGGTCTGTGATGAATCGGATGCAGCTGGATTTGTCCAGGCAACTCCGTTATTCATTTCACCATTTGCCCAACGGTTCAGAGTGATAGGCATTCCGAACTGAGACAATGCGAGGGAACGTATTCCTTGAGTTCCTAAATCGTCTGTTTCTTTGTCGTCTTGCACGAATACACCGAGAACAGTATTATTTGAACCAGTAAGAGTTGGGACACGGGCAACCACTTGTTCTATTGCATTTGCTGCATGAACGAATGATGTTGCGCTTAGAACACGTGTGCTTACTTGAGTTGCAGTATTGAAACGTGCCCAATATGCAATTTCAGAAGTGACGGTAGGGACTGCCAGAGCAGTTCCTAGTGTTAATCCTGCGTCATACCAACCAACAGTGATTTCAAACCGAGGAGTTGCCCCATTCAAAATCAAACCGACTGGGATTCCAATCCACGCATTTGCTGTGGTTGATTCCGCACCCATTGGTTCTTGGTAAAAACGTCCACCAATTGAATTGATAAAATAACCGAAACGGCCTGGAAGTGCTGAATCCTGAGCTGGTGCACTGCCTGCAGTCCAATCATATACAACTTCACCGTTAACGATAAGTCTAAATTGACTCATCAGGGCTGTTATATCAGTTGATTGCGTAGGGTCTGCAATGGTTGCGTTAACATTGATTAGAAGGTGTTCCATAATTCCAGGGACTCCGTAAAATCCACGGTTTATAGTGGTAGCTGAACCGACTTTAGGTCCGTCCACACCGTTGCTTTCCAATCGGTAGTAAGTGATTCCAGAACTCATCTAAAATCAAACTCCGCCGTTCTTTCTGAATGATGACTCAACAGAGCGCATTGGAGCGCTCAGAATAGCAAAACCGAGCATGATGCCGGCTGCCAAAGCGAGGTAGTCTACAATTCCCTTAAAGGTAGGTGTTGGGAGCATATCAAGCACCAACCCGGGTATCAATCATGTCTTCCAAAGTATTGCCAGTTGGTGACACGTATGACACCAAAACATTTGCAACTACTCGGACGGTTTCAATTCCGAAGACCATTAAGAATCCGGACATAAAATTATTCACTAGCATAGTAAGTTCCAAACGGTCCCAGCGGCTTCATATATTTTAGTCTTTCCCTAGAAACGGCCCGTTTGAGTGATTCTGGAGCTCCGTTTGCCTAGACCAGGCCGTTTATACCCTGGGTTCAATCCCTTGCGCACACGTGCGCGCATTCATGCTTTACAGATAGTTCAAAGCCTGCCTGCACGTCGTAGCATAACGAAACACTTCTTGTGATAGATTCTGCCTTTCCAATCATCATGCCATGGCACTCCGTTTTTCCGTCCAGTCCCAATCGGTTTCAAAGGTTTACCACAATGTTTGCAATTCTTACCAGGTGGTGGTGCTGCATACATCATCAGAAGACCCTCCATGATTCATTCTGTTGAAACATAGGTTGCTTCCATTCGCCCGGAAGCCAGGCGGACCGTATCACTGTATCTGATGTAATCGTGTATAATTTTCCAGGCGTTGCATGAAACCAATCTGCTATCGGCAATTGCTCCAAGTGTCTATCGCATGAAGCCCATACAACTGTGCCATTGTCCATTCTACCAATCACAAGTGGGTTTTTTCCGTTGGTAAATAAATGAACTGCTTCTTTGTCGGTCTGCTCATCAACCCATGCTACAGAAGCTGACCCTTCAATGTTGTTGAATGTCCATGCAGGTCCTTGAGTGGCTACTCCGACTACAACGGCTTCTGTATCTACCTCATAGAACGTTTGGGCTCCCATGGAGTGCATTAAGGATGCCTTGTTGCGCACTACTCCGTTATGCGTCATTATGATTCCATCCCTCATAATCGGGTGGATATTGTATTCATTGTTTGAAGACCCATGAGTAGTATACCGTGTATGAAGTAGAACGTATTGAACCATTGTCCCCATCTGTTTCATGGCTTTCTTGGACATTAAGTGGGCAGGTCCAACTTGTTTTTGAGTCACTACTTTGTCACTATCACTCCAAAGGTATGCTAGGCCTGCCGCATGAGTCCCTCTATCCTCTAGACTATGCCAAAGACTCTTAATCAATTCGGTGTCCATATGGACGCCCTTAGGAGCGTAGAATCCACCAATACCGCACATCAAGCAACAACTCCAGAAAGCTGTGCTATTCGGCGGGACCAAAATCGTGCTTGTGCTTCATTCATTGCAAAACAATCAATCATCCCTTGAAAGGTCTGTGGAAAATCACGGACTTCTTTATGAGAATGTTCTTCATTAACTGTGAATGTCAATAGTTGAGAAAGGAACTGAGTCCATTCACGGACTTTGCGTGCATTCATGGTTCCTTGGTGTTGGCGGAACTCTACTACATGACGTGTAGTGAATGTTGAAATGTTCACCGCTGTGTATTTGGTGTGGTATTGGTTCAAGAAGTTATTTGGGTTTCCAGTTGGTATTCTTGTTGAAGCATATCCAGTGTTTCGGCGGGATGGTGCCAACATTGAATTGATGACTTCTTGGAAGTATGAATAAGCATCACAAAGGCGGTAGAGCTTTTGTGACTGCTTAGTGCGGCTCATTCTTTGCCAACGTGTGTTGTCCAATCCAAAGGTGACGTGAAGACCGCAAGTTGAATTAACTTTTGCTCCAGCTGTATTCAATGCACGGATAACTTTTAGAGCGTCATTCATTCCTTTTCTACCTTTAAGAACTGGTGATACGATTTCATGAGTGCCACGATTATTCCAACGTGCCATGTTTCGGTTTCCAAATTGGTCTTTCAATGACCCGTCTGCCATTGCTTGCCATGTCTTTCCATTAAAGAAAGTAGCGCCATTATGAGTGTGGCTGTTGTCCTTAAACCTTAAAGAGTCATCAATACTCAGTATAGCATTAGATGCTTCTTCAATAGTCAGTCCGTATGATTCCAGTTCAATGCCGAATGTTCCTCGCATATTTCAATGTGTGGGCTCGCCCCTATATAAGGATGTTTAGATAAGACGTTTGAAAGTGAACCACTTGGCCTTCTTTTTCCTCGGCCATCGCTTAGGTAATTGAACAGGTTCCATTTTCTGGAGCTCTGCACTTTCCAGGTCAAACCACATGAATGAATAGTCTACTTCACGAATCACACCCATTGTTTCTTCAAAGTCCAACCCCCACCTCTTAGCTAATGAATCTGCATCTACGGGTAGAGTTCTAAATAAAAACATATTTGACACGTTCGCATCTGTCCATCGGTTCACCAGGGGTCTTTGAGTAATCCAGATAGGCATAATACGTTTAGCCCTGCCCTGGACTGCCAGGCGTTTTAATGACAACGGTAGATTCGTTGGGGTAATCAAAATGCTTGCTTCATCCAGGATAAACGTGAATGATGCTTTAAGACTTGACTCTGCAAGTTGAAATACATAATCGGCTAGCTCTGAAACCTCTTCCACCATGGTTTCCATTTCAGGCCAAAATATAGTCACCCTGTTTTCTTCCAGGGACTTTTTGGCTTTATCCATATCCCATATAGGGTCAACCATCAAATCATAATCACCTGGTTGACGTTTCGGGTCAATAATCAGGAACCTGTGTTCTGGACCGAACGTTTTGGATTTAGCTGCAGCCTGCAACATTGAAACAACTGCTGTTGTTTTCCCAGACCCGGAAGTCCCTGCAAATATAGAACCCAGATGTTTACCATCTGGATGGAACACTCTCTCAAGCGTCAACGTCTTCAACTTCAACCCTCCGGTTTTTCTTTCGCTTGAAGAACCCTAGACCTGGAAGCTTCAACTTTAGTCCACGTCGCTTTCGGTTTGGGTCTGCATTCTTTTGAATATGAATCATTGGAGGTGCATAAGCTGAACCGACAATTGTTCCCCATACCATCCAGGGGCTTGCAGGAACACGAATCCCATAGGCATCCATAAGGCTTATTGTAGAGTCCTGGAGCACGTCATAGTCTTGTTGTGAACGTTTGAGTTCCCAATCTGGTTTTGACATTACACCTCTACCCCACCAGGTCACCAGCCTATCCAGACCTAAAAAGCCCCACCTCAACAATGACTTCTCCATTGTTCTATGAGCTGCCATTAGCTGGCTGCCTTCTCTGGCTTCTGATAGCCTACGGATAGGGCTTGGAATTGTATGCGGTATGACGTCTTCTTCTTCATCTGGATTCAACCAGGATATTGAACCCCAGTCATCCACCTCTAAATCAGTCTCTGGTTGTAAATACGCTTCTTGTTCGTTTACGGGTATTTCGTTCGGTTCCTCTACGTGCTCTAGGTTCCAATGTTTGTAAACCGCCTGGCGGCTTTTTCCCGCGTCTGCATGTCCATAAGAGCAAGCGGTGCATTGATACTTCTCTCCGTTCTTCTCAGCTCTAGCCATTGATGACGCCTCCAACTGCTGCGTCAACTCGGTCTGTGACCGCTTGTTGCATTAGACCTTGGATTCTATTGTCCCCATACACCTGGCGAAGTGCTTCAATCATTGACTGCTCTGGTGTATTTGCTTGGGCACGCTCTTGACGGTAAACCGCAAAGAATCTGCCAGCTCCTGCAAATAGTAATGCACGACCAATTTCACTGATTTCGTCCTGGTGTTCTGCCAGGCTGTCAAGTAGTTCTTTTAATGCAGGCCAGGCTTCTTCGGCTAATCTGTCCAGGTTTTCCCAAACCATTGGATTTTCGTTCCATTCCATATTGTCTACCCAGCTTGTCAACCTACAAAAGTCTTTCCTGTGGTTTACTGTCAAACCAGTTGTTCAGTAAGTCTCCGAACGTTTTCGGGGTGTCACCTAGCCACATACGTTTGTTTGAATCACCCATTGCACTCATGGTGAACTTACGTGCTTCAAAGACGTTTATGAGGCTATAATCGGACCTCTGCCTAGCCTCTTTAGCGCTCCAAGGTTTTGTGACCATTGTTGAAAGCTGCCTTGCTGAATCGTTAACTTCACAAAACTCAAACAAACCATTGGTGTGATACGGGCGGACAAAATATGATGCTGAACCTCGGAAGGTGGTTTTAGTATTGTCCGCTTTTCTAATACTGTAAACTCCGGACATCACTATAAGGACGTCTCCTTCTCCGTCGTCTTCCCATTCACCTAGATTATATGGTGCAGGAAGTGGACGCGGTGGGACAATTCCAGGCGCTTCGGGAGGGAGAATGATGCCATCAGTGGCAAATGATACAGACTGCGTTCCATTCAATCGGTTGAACTCTGCAAGCCTTGCACGTGTCCCACCTGTGATTGTTGAAGAATAAAACGGATTCCAAAGTTTACCGATTTCATTTTCAACTGCTTGCACGGTTTTCCCATAAATACTATTGAGGGCTACCTTGGCTACACGGTAAGCAATCGGGTCTCCAGCCGATTCCATTTTAATTTTGTAGAATCGTTCTATGAACTTTCTAAACGGATATTGTGGTTGGTCATCAAAGTGATAGAACCAACGACCTACAATGAAATGCGTGTGTGGCCATTTACGGGCTTCTGCAAGTTCATCTGCAGTAAACCACCCTGTGATAAATCTAGGGCTCACTAGAGTGCCTGAGCTAGCCTTTTGGACTAGCGGATGCCATTCCATTCCAGGCTCAAAACGTATAGTGGCTTCGGCAAATCCAGGGGAATATGGTTTCCGTGCTTCAATCCACTCCCACCATTCACTTTCTATGTCTCCTTCAATCCAAATACCTCTTGAAGTATCAGGTAAATGATACATAACATACGGGTAAGCACTAGCTAAATCATATGCTTTGATATTCTCCTTGAATCCACTGCCCTTGGTTTCAAACCAGCCTCCATGAAATGATGTATGTGCATATTGTAGAAGCCGATTGAGTTCCGGATTTGTATAATACTCATTGATTGTAGGGATAGTGCACGTATCAAGAAGTGCTCGCTGGGCAACGTTGGCCAGGCTATAAGGCTGGATGAATCTAATGTCTTGACTTATGAAGTCCTCTCTGCATAACCTTGTGAGTTCTCCAGCTAGTTCCGCGTCAACAATTGCATATTTGTCAATGTCCTCTCTATAGAAGTCTCTATATTCCTTCTCATCAAATCTGGAAGCATCTAATACCGAACCATCAAAACAATGTTCAATTTTAGATTTGTCTAAATACTTTTGAGCTGCAGAGTTCAACCTTATTTTGTAGTAAAATTGTGATATATCCCACCAATTGATTTCACCATATTTGTATCTACCATCATACCATTTTATCGGTTTGATACGTAGAAGCTTGCCTTCTAAATAATCAAACTCAAGCATTCTACCTGCAACTTCTGTGAAGTCGCCTGTGTCCGCATTCACACGCACCTTGCCTTCCAGGCCTATCAATGCTTCTATCGCTTCATCACACATGAGCTTGATTATAGCTTGGGCGTCAAACTTCAGATTCCAAAAGAAGAACTCTTTTGACGATAAACCACGGAGTGTTCCATTCTTACTTGCACTTTTCCTGGACTTTTTCCATGACCTAGCATGGTCCTTATCAAACATTATATCCATCAAATCGGCCAGGGTTTCAACTTCATAAGCGCCGAACTCAGTTGAAAATATCCACACTTTACCATGAATTGTTTCTGTATCTGCCCCGCATATTTTCCATTCGGGCATGCTGCTCTTTGCTTGACGTTTTCTCTTTTGAGGTTTGAATACGGGCAACGGAGTTAATTTTACTCCTAAATCCTGTGGTATATTATGTTCAAACCGTTGTAGTATTTCAATATCCAAGAACCCGTCCCTCCTGCACATATACTTTTCTACCTGATGGTTCCAGATAGAAAAGGCCCCCACGGCTTCCTGTTTGAATACTTCTTGGCTTTCCACTGATGATTGTATAAGGTCCTTGAATCGGAGCCCTTCTACGCGCTCTACGTGGTCTAGAAACAACTTCTTCATCCTCTTCAAGACTACGGTCCAATGGGTCTTGCGTAGTTGCAAGCGCTTCATAATCCTGTCGGAAACTATTCCAGTCCCGTTTCAATTCATTGGATTCTTCACCAAGTGCTTCACGTTCGGTCAAACTCCTTAACCTTCGGTCTAGGTCTCTTTCCTCGGCAATTGTTAACGGTTCTCCTTCCAACTCTGCAAGCATCCGTTGTCTTTCGTTAGTAGCAGCTGCCTGGCCTAGTATAGACCTTGCATTCCTTCTACGATTTATAGTTGATATTGCTTTGACAGCTCTGCCGTCAATGATTGGTGTTTCAAATCTGTTTGTATTTGGATTCCGAACCACCCGCGTAGGTCCTGTGATTCGTTGACCACGGGATGCCACAGACCGCTTGGTTCTAGCAGAAGGTTGCGAACCACCACGCAGCCAATTCTTGACCGTCTGAGGTCTCACACCGTATGTTCCTGCCACCCCTTCAAGAGAGTCACGAATAACTAAGTGGCCTAATCGGTTTTGGAATAAATCGCTAGATGGGTTCCATGCCATTAGAACCACACCTGCATGACTCCAAAGAACATGACTGAAACCAAAATGACTGACAGAAGAATGACAACATGCCTGATTGACACGCCCGCTTGCTCAACAGGTTTATTAAGAGTGGAAAAAACCATGAAAGTCAAAAAGGAGGTGAATGCTGCTGCGCATACAGCTCCAAGCAGCGCTTCATTCCTGCTCGGCATTGTAATCACCAAAGAACTTGTTCTCATCATATGTGTTGTTGACTAATTGTGACACACGACCACGGGACACTCCAAACAGAGCGCCTATGTAGGTGTATGTGTGCTTTTTAGTCATTGCCAACTCTATGATGGCCAGGCGGTCTTGAATTGTCAACTTTTTTACTCTCGGTTTAATAGTCATTCAAACACCTCCGGACGTGGCTCATATGGATGGTGGGGTTCATCCTTTATCAAGCGCTTCTTTGAAATGGCTACAAAAGCGTCTGGATTGGTCCTGATATCACGGACCGACCAGCCAGGTAATTTCAAATGATAATTGTGCGGCTCAACCTCATTATGAATCATATGGGCATGACTACAATACAAATGAGGATGGGCTAGAAAGAATGTCACAAAACCTGGTTTCTTGCCCACAGACGCTGCTATAGCATCTAAAACAAAGGACCATGTCATGACGTCATATGGTAGACCTACGAACAAATCGGAAGACCTCATAAAGACTTGACAATGCACATGCGTTTCATTTGAATTGTAAACGATTTGAGTTGGGCAAGGTGCTGGATGGAACTTCATCCCATCGGTTTGAGGGTCCCATAGATTTAGCACTGCTTGTCTTGTAGATTCGTCTTTCCTGAGTGCTGCTATCACCCGTTGTATTTGGTCTCCCCACTTCTCACGGGCTCGGAAACCATACGCCGATTCAATCTGCCCGTTGGTTCCGAACTTGTTCCAGATTTTAGTGTGTTTCCCTATCCATTGAATGGACTTGGTTCCGCTTAGAATCCATGCAGCTTCTGCAGCTGCTATATACGGCCTGTACACACGATTAGACGGTATCGGAAGTTGTCCATCATGTAAAGACGCACGTATTGCATGCCCTGATTCCCACCAGTGCACACGCTGCCCCGTGCGCTTGTTTGTTTGCACATTACACCCTTGAACGGTGTTCAGTGTGCTTTTGTATAGCGCATCATACACCTTCAACACCTCTCAGATGTTCTAATGCAAATGAAGCGTAGTTGATAAGGTCCACCAAGGTGTCCTCCATAGCTTCATTGGCTGGTGTATCACCAGTGGATATTAAACTTCTCAATCGGACAACTTTTAGATTTATCATTTGAACATGACTGATAATTCCAAACGGAAAATAATCGGCTTTAGTAATATCAGACCGTTGATAATCGGCTTCCTTACGCTTTCTCAACATTGCTGCTTCTTCAAGCGGTGTGATTGTGATTCCACTGCATGCAGGGTCTGTAAATCGTTCCAGTTGAGGACCAACCCAACCTGGTGGTTTGACCAGGTCTAGGGTGTGATTCCTCTTGGTATCGGCTCCACCATTCTTTGATGGTTCCTTGGCCATATTTGACCTCATTACTTCATCAAATGCAGGGTTCCAGTCCAGGCCTAGACCTGCTGCTGTCCCCATTGCAATCACTACTGTATCAAGTAATCCATCCAACATTTCAGTGAGGTCTCCGGCATTGCCGGCTACCCGCACTTCATCTACTTCTTCCATTAGTAGTGTATGTCGGAAGTCCAACCATTCATCATCTGCAAACCGGACATAATCCGGTGAAATGGGGTTTGGAAGTTGGAACTTTGCGCGCATGTCACGGACTTGATGGAAGTTCATGCTCCCACCATCCAGGTAATTGACCCGCCTGTGACTTCCGCATAGCCGATAAGAAAAGAAGTTGCATCCCAGTAAACGAACGTTGTTCCGTATACTATGCTTGTTCTTATCTGCACCCTATGTTTGAAGTCTCTGATGGTAGACGGACGCGACCAGTCCGCTAATTTCATATCGTTTATGAGGTCTAAAGGGCTCTCTGCATGCCACTTGTCACCCTCGGCTGTCTTCAGTGTCAGTCGTATTATTCTGTCTCGCATTACGTAGAACCAGCTACCGCTACCTAATCAAGCTTCCTGCAGAAACCAAGCCCTGGAATGGTTCCAGGAACCCAGGGACCTGGCCTGGACCTGGCCCAGGGTAGCCCGGTTGAAGCTAGGGGTAGCCTGATAGGGGG
>Ga0307987_1001208_pt1 | contig 14487 bp, 7 predicted proteins | sample EllFjometagen181_FD_203157 | JGI IMG/M metagenome (GOLD analysis project Ga0307987, IMG submission 203157) | Marine microbial communities from Ellis Fjord, Antarctic Ocean - #181 | ecosystem: Environmental > Aquatic > Marine > Unclassified | place: Southern Ocean | collected 2014-10-08
ACCACCTTCAGCACGATGAAATGATGGTATAGCCAATTGTCTGGAGTGATGATTAATCAACCGTTGCCTGTCAAGCCATAAAGTTAATCCTACATCTGCCGTAATTGATAAAACCACATCGTCCTTCGCCGTATCTGTATTGCTTACTTCCAGAAATGAGAAAAGATTTAATGTATTAAAATCATGTACATGTTTTTGCAATTCAAATGTTAAACCATCCGTAGTAATAATATGTTGTTTAAGCTCATCAGGACAAACTCCATCAAACAGTAGTTTTTCCTTGATTGCGGCAATATCGTGCTCGGCTTCATCCAAGACTAACCAGCGCGCACGATCATATCCTCTTGGGCTATCCTGAACAAAAGGCTCATAAGCAGAGTAAAGATCTTTCGGTAAATCATCTTTCAAACGATCATGCAGTGCAATAGTTCGCTCCACCAACTCCTGCAGAGTTTTTGGCATACCATCTATTTTAGCAATGAGATCACCAAGCTTAAGTGTGGAAGAAAGCTTCGCCATTAAATCTTCAGGAATTACTTTACGACCACGAGCCAATCCTAGGAAAGCACCACAGGTGGCAGCAGTACAATCTGTATCACGCCCGCAATTGACAGCAAGTAACACGCTTTTTATGAAATCGCCATCGCCCCATAACAAGCCATATGTTAAAATAGCCAAATTCATAACGCAGTCGGTAAAGTTATAATGATAAAGCTTTTTCATAATAATTGATTTAGCCTCTTCTTCGCCGCAACCCTGATCATGAAGATCTAAAACCATACGAAGTGCTGAATATAATCTCGTTGTGCTTGGAATTGTTTCTAAGCCAAATAGTAATGAGGCTTTAATATCATCGTCAACAAAAAGATGACTCTCGGCAGTTGCCAGAAACACCTCACTCCAGACACCATCACCCCAATGATCTACTGTAGCATCCATAGCAGCAAAATGTGCCGCGGCATCCGAACGACCTGGAAATACTGCCGCCCATATTTCTGAGCGAATTGCAGAACCCATGCCGTCGGCAAAGAAATTATCTTCATAACCACTTTCCGGTGGCATAATCCCCCTACTCATATTACGTATAGCCACACTGTATTCATCACATCCATGCTTAATATCATTAAGCCAGAATTCAGCAAAATGTTCTGGTTTCAGGTTCAGACCATGCCGTTCCATAGCAATAAGCCAAACCAGTTGTAATTCTAAATCGTCATTTGGCACATCTTGAACATAGATTGTTTCCGGACGCATATTAGGCTGGAAAGGCACCCCCTCAAACGGCATCCCAATTGCACCAGCCAAACATTTACCAGCCCAGCATCCCATTACACGATCTCTATAAATATCATCTGAAATTTTCATATTATAATTTTCCTTTAGTATATTTTGTTGTTTTTCCACGGGTTTACACCCATGGCTACATTTAATAGTTGTTAGTTAAGACACTGCCGTGGGCAGGAAAAAACTTTGTTTTTGTTATGTTTCCTAGGGTTACGCTCCCGTTGGTCGCTCACCCTAGGCTATTATAATCTACTCCGTTGGAGTATTCAAACCTCTTCGTAGGTCATTCACTATCCCGCAGACCGGGACTAACAAAGCTAGCTTCACCCTATTGTTTATTCTGAATGGTTAAAGCCTCTCTCGCAAATTCGAGTCCGTGGCTAAAACTCTTTCTAAAATGATTCTGTCGATAAAATTCTTTTTATAATCATTCTGATGTAAATCATTCTGCAAACAATCTTTTTAATCTGTGAAATCTGCGGATAAAACTCTTCTCTTCTTTCCATGGTTACATATTTTTATTAAGTTCGAGGTAATCAGGAACCTGTTGTAAACTATTTACAAGGCAAGCTCCATCTTCACATACAAACGGCTCTTTTCTTTTTCTATCAACCATGAAAAAATGTCTGATACCAACCTGGCTAGGTATCTTAAAATCATCCTTTAAATTATCTCCTATTACGACAATATCCTCTGGCAAAATATTGTTGCATGCCAGTGCCCGTTCCCAAAACCCAACAGAACCTTTCTGCCCCTTTAAGTTGTTTGATCCAAAAATATCTTTAAACCATGGGCTTTCGTCCAGTGTTCCCAGCCCAGCACGCTGCAACTTTAATAGACATCCCTGAATAGGATTATTACTAATGACGTAAAGCGGAAAACCCATGGCATGAAGCCGCTTAATCATAGAAACCGCATCCTCATAAACAACCAAATGATCATCATGCCATTTTTTCATTTGAGACCAAGTATGTTTGGCAGGAAGATTAAACTCCCGTATAAAATTTTCATAATCCCAGTACACAAGATCATCTGCATGCGCAACTAATGCACAAACGGCCTTATTACGTTCCCATCCATTTTCAACCATTATATCACAGAAAACGCCAAACAATGCATTATTAACAGGGTAATCCGATCCAATCTGCCGGATATCACCATCATCAGTTATCGTGGCATCAATATCAATAAAGCACGCTTTAATTTTTATCATTTTCAACCCTTTCTACAAACAATGTCCAATTTCTGTAATTAGTAACATAATCACCCTGCTCAAAGGTTATTTCACCTTTATAGCCAGTCTCATTGAGGGTTTTAATCACTCCAAACCAATTGATGGTACCTATTCCTACAGGATTATGATTGTCATTTATTGCAAAATTATCATGAAAATGTGTTTCAATAAAAGATGATCCACACTTACGAATTACTTCTGGAATATCAAGTTGTTTTAAGTGACAATGCCCAGCATCAATACAAATACCCATATTATCAGCACCCACATTATGAATAAACTCCAGAATAGCTTCTGGTTTAGTATTAACTTCATACAATTCAGAACAAGCAGTTTCTATGGTAACTTTAATTCCGCGATTTGCTGCTTCTTTGGCTAAATGCTTATATACAATTAGGCTATCTGGAATAATTTTCTCTTCTCCATAAGACTGCTTTACCAATTCTGCATATTGAGCATAACTAATTTCATTCCTATCCAGCTTCTCGGCAGGTGTCGGCCTTTCTATAGACTTCTCTGCTATCGGCACAGCAATCCCACCAATATGAGTAGTAACACGCTCTAATCCTAAGATCTGTGCCATATCCAGAATTTTTTCATGAGTACTGAATATAGTCTCTACCGGTTCTCCCGGCTCCGGCAGCATATTAAGAAAATGCGCAGACTGCATAACAAGTCCACTATTTTCAATAATCGTCTTAATTTGGTTGAGTTCATCTTCTGTACGACGGACAATTAAACATTTATCTTCACGAAATAATATATCCTCTTCAGCACATACAAAATCAGTATTCTCAATATTAAAAAATATATTATTGAAATATACCCCGTAATACCCAATTTGTTTCATCTCAGCAGCCTGCCGGCGAAGCTTATCAAGATCATCACTATTGACATTCAACGTGCCAACTAACCGTGTTAAATTAGAATTTAACTTCATTTTAATTCCTTTGTTATTTCAATATCCAATATCAATCGTTGTTCGTTAATCGTTAAGACACTGCCGTGAGCAGGTACGAGCGGTGCTCGTCTTATTCATTCCATGGGTTTACACCCTTTCCCGTGGGTTTACACCCAGGGCTATACTCTATCGCCCCGCTGGAGCTAGAACTACCAACATGAATTGTTCAATTCCTGTTATAATCATTCTGCAATCAATCATTCTGCAAAACTCTTCTCTTCTTTCTTAAATGATTCTGTCATTAAATGATTCTGTCAAAACTTTCCTCTTCTTATAATCATTCTGCTGTAAATCATTCTGCAACCATTTTTTTCTTTTTCTTTCCCAAAATCTCTTTCTTAAATGATTCTGTCGAAAATGATTCTGTCGATAAACTCTTTTTAATTTGCAAAATCTACCATTTTAATTGTCCCCTTCCAAAGCTCTCCATTCACGTAACAACGAACATCAGCCCCTTCTGGTTTTTCATCATAAAAATATAATTCAAAAATATCATCATGCTTATCCATCCTCATTATACGGTTGGAAACACTATTCGGACAGGCAAGCAAAGACGGTGTAAGGTAAACTGCTATCATTTCACCAGGTAGAATTAAGAATGGAATCTGGTCATGCTGTCCAAATGTCACTTTGATTTCCTGCCGCAAACCATGATCCGTATTAAGAGCATAAAGAATATACATATCTTCTTCTTCAAACACACCATACCGCACACGTTCACTAGCCTCAACCTGCAATTCACCATGATGCGCATCTGTAAAAAACAGTAATAAATCCTTGTATAGCTGTCGAATTCCAGGATGTGCAGGATACTCAAGCGCATTAAGTAATATTGCCATGCCTTTCCCATAAGCATTGGCAGTAATCACTGGAGAGTTATCCATTTCTACCCACGTATCAGTAAACCTATCGGAACCTGCGGCAATAAGTTCCGCAGTCGTCAGTTCAAGACTGGCTGCAGGAAAACCACCATGGGGATACATTGGATCACCTCTATCTGTCCAGGCAGGAAACAGGTAATTACCACGAGATGGTTGCTGCTTAAATTTTATTCCCTCTGTAACCGCCGCATCAAGCCCGGTTACAATTACACCAAATAAATCACTAAAATCACCATTATTTATCAAATCCATAGGAGCCGTACGGCAGGTACGCTTATCTAGATGAACCAATGAAGCCAACAAATGTCCCCCACCAGCTACGTAATCACTCATTGTAGAATATATGGTTGACGTCATTGTATTCCACCCAAGAAAAATAACTGCATCATACTGTTGCCAAACAGATAATGCACTTTCTGCCGGAATGGCGTCAACTTGTCCCCAGGGAGGATTGCCAGACAAATCACGATTGCCCGATATATATGGAAATTCCCAGGACTTGTTCTGATACAAAACATTAAATAATTCCCAAGACTGTTCCGGGTACCCCACCCGTATACCATTCTGTGGGTCACGTTGTCCCCATACATACGGCTGGCCAATTGTATTCTCAGCAAAACTATCAAGGTTACCATGAATCACCGCCAATTTGGATTTTGGAAAACCAGATGGGCGCGGATGGTCACTACAAAATTCTGAAAAATCCGCCAGTTCTTTTCTAAACATCTTAACTTCTGGCTCATCAGTCTCATGTGATTTGCCCCGAGCTTCATAATCCATTAAACCATGTTCGGCATATATAGGATCTGCTCCACGGATAAATGCATGATACAGCGATACTTTCCAGCGATGACACCATAAAGAATCGTGCTGATTACCACCATACCAGACCATCGCCATATCCACACCAAACTGCTTTTTGTTGTATGCTTTTGTTGCACCGCGTGTTGCAGAATAGCCCACTTCTGTAAAACGATTATATGTAATTTCAAGATCTACTCGGTCTATGCCTGCTTCATAAAGATATTTCGCCATAGGAGACGCCTCAATAAGAACCAACGGTCGCGGAACAAGCCACGTTGTTGCCTTATCAATCAATTCGCGTAATTTAGCAACCATATGCGCTTTAGCCTCTGCCGCACAATCAGTTGGAGGTATTACGTTAGGAGAACCCTCAACGGTACTAATTGGCCAATAGGCCGCAAGACCGCCATATTCGCACATGAATAATGATCCATCAAAAAGATCACCAGCCTCATCTATAATAGTGCGAAACTCTTCTTTATCTATTTCTGCATATCCTGGACGCGCAAATGGCTGAGTTCTGCGCCACATTTCATCCATTACAAAGCGGATATTATGTTTTTTACAAAACGCAACAACCTCGCGCAGCTGTTCCATAGTCCAGGAACCAACAAACAAAACGGCATAGTTTCCCAGCCGTTCATCACGGATGCGTTTTAACGTATCCACGCCGTATTTCGCCTCGCACATTCCTCCGACATCAATATGTTTTATTCTATTCATTATCATCTCCTAAAATTTTAAAAAATTCTGCCATTTTTTTTAGTTCTAAGTTCTATGTATGGTCTAAGAAACTCGTGTTACGTTACTCGTTATCCGTTGTTCACCTTCTGGGAACGCTGAGCTTGAAGGAAAAACTCGTCATCTTCCGAGCGATCTCGACTCGGCTATAGGGTTAATCTCCCTTAATAACGAAACTTTTTCCTACTCACGGCTACGTTAGGCGTAGCTCGTAAAGCAAAGTCTTCTATTAACTATTTACCATTTACTATCAACTATTAACCATATGTTTTACAAAAACAATTCACTGAATCCATTCAGTAAAAGAGATGTTGCCATATTTCTCAGCTTTATACAAGAGATGTTTTTATTTTTTTATGAATTTTACCACTATCATACCACAGAGGTTAAAAAAAACAGCTGTTCGTTAGTCGCAATATAGCATATTGCATTATTATGAATAACAAAAAAATAGTAAAGACAAATAATAGCATCTTACATCAGGTAATGTAACTAATTCCGAGACCGTCCCAATTTGTGTGTATAATGAAAAAAAGAGGTCCTTCTTCATGTTGCTATTCATGATTGCACGTTCGACACACTTCGCATTTATTTGTATACTTCTTTCTGACAACGGTTAGGATGCCGCCCTCTTCACTTCGTCGAAATCCTGTAAACATGCCGTTGATGCGGAGCGTACACATCGGCGAACTGGGCATCCTTGAAGTCAATAGAACGCCCCTCGAAAAGGACGTCAACCTTCCCTTGTGTCTTAAAATTGCCTGGAAGCATGACCACAGCGTCAACCGGCTTGTCCTCCAAGTTCACGCTGATAATGTAAAAGCTGTCGTCAAACCGTCTCGTCATGGATATCACGGAGCTGGCTTTGACGACGGCGGGAACCGTCTCCTCCAGTGAGAAGATGACATCGTTCAGACTAAGCAACTCATTGTTGATTTGCTTTAAGATTTCCCAGTGGCGTTTGCCTGACGGCTGACCCAGGAAATAAACAATTCCGGAGCAACCCTTGATAATGGCGCCATAGCTTTGCGCCACCTGTTCCCCGATCGTAGGCTCTCGCGTATGATTGGAAAGGTTATTCCCGGACAAGAACATCCAAGATGGTTTTCGTTCCTTCTCCCCGATCCTGACAATGCCGCCGAGGGAGGCAAGCACACCGGCCACGTTGCGATCTTCCTGGTTGGTGACATAATCATCAATCGAAAGAATATCAGTCATGTGGGCACAACGACTCGGAATGCCCGAAGAAAAATTATTCATGAATGTCGGATGATAGGGATCACACCGCCTAAACTCGTTGATGCATGCGGCGACCCGATCACAATCCTGAGTAGAGCCCAAATCCGGCTCATCTACCGGTAACCAGGCAATCAAAGATGGGGCTTTAATGAACGGAGCAGCTACCCGTTCGCACTCGTCTTTTGCGTCTTTCTGCCTATCGTATCCTGGCCAGAGAATGGTCTTGATTCCGTTTTCATCACAGGCGGCCAGAATGTTGGTAAAACATTGTTCAAAGTCATTGTGCTTGGAGTTTTTCACCACCTCAATGGTTTTAAATCCGGCCGCAACCCAGTGTCGGGCGACTTTTTCCATAAATTCCCGTGAGGGTGAAAACATGTGCCAGAGTGGCGCGATGACCAAGAAAGGTTTTCCATCCACGATGATACAACGTCGTTCCCTATCAATTTGCGTACCGTTCTTCACGTAGGCCCGTTTCATCAGCGGCGAGTTTGCCGACGCTAGAACTTTTTCGCCGTTTTTGACTTCAAGCAGAATGTCATAGGATCCGACCGGAAAAGAGCGGATTGGCACGTCAAATCGCATTGTCCGCTTAATAGCGGAGCTCTGACCGCTCCAGAGGCTTTTCTTGTCCTTGTCGGTAACGGTGATAATTCCGCTTAAGTTGACCTTTATGGGAATGTTAAGGTTTACAACCAGAATAGCGTTCTCCTCGTTCATGTAATAGTTGCGCTGGGTGTAGGCCTCAATGCGCGTCTCAAGCCTAGCCGTCTGCTCGAATTGTTTGAGAAGCTCACCTTTTCCGGAGAAAACTTTTCCGATCAGCAAATGGGTGTTCCCTTTTCCCATCCCCTTGATGCAGGGTATGGCAAATTCTACAGCGCCGTCCTGGTTCAAAGTTAGCTGTCGCTTCTCAGTAACCGGATTCATGTCCGCAAAAAACTGTAGGCTCACAGACTTGTCGACGCCGCTTCTTCCTCGCAATACACCGGCGATGACAAGGTTATCCGCGTCCACAGCCTCGGCGAACCGCAGATCCAGGACATCAAGTGCAAATTTCTGCAAAATCTCAGCCGGCCAAACAACAGAGCCATAGTAGGTAACGTCATGAAAATTAACGCGGGGCGTCAGTGCGGTGCAGCTTTGCTCGTCTCTAGATCTCTCGTTCCGACAGAGATTGATTCCCCATTCGTTCCCTGTGGCCTCTGTCAGCCCCAGCATGCTCAGCGGTAGCTTGACTTCCGCCTCCCAGTATTTTCCCCCGCTGTCCAACGAAGTTTTCACCGCCCATGTGCTGGTGCCCGGCCGTTCATTACCAGCCGCCGCCGCTTTGACCCCCCTGGAGTTAATACCCAGGTGGAGATACCTGGACCTGCTCAACGTCGGATCAAGAAATATTTCTACGCAGTCGTCGGTCCAAATGTTGCCACTGTCATCTTCCTGCGCGACTGCCTTGAGTTTAGTCGTGTCATCGCAATAGCATCTGAACGCCAGATAAAGGTTATCGTCGTCGTATCCAAGAAACGCCTCTGTCTTGTCCGCAGGGGAGGCCTTGCCTTTGATGAGAAATTTGTCGGTTTTCGCCATGCCCTGCCATGTGTCTTCAATTTTACCGTCAAATACTGGGGGTGATTTGAAACGCGACAATTCAATTTTTTCGGGAAATACAATCTTTTCCACGTTGGAGGCGGTAAAGCGGGTATCCAGTGCGCTTGGTTCGTATTTGGAGACTGTTTCTCCAAGCTCAACCTGCGCGTCATCAAGCCAGATTGTCCCTTTCTCCTTAAATGAAACGCCGATCCGGATGCTGTTTATAGCCGGATTCGTCACAACCAGTTGGCAACGTTGCCACTCTTTCCCCACCTTGAAATCGCGGACGTGGGATTTTCCGTAGGTCTCCCAAAGCCGCATGCGAACAGGAAAATCGTTCGTGTTCGACTTGATGTAGATGCTACATGTCACCGAGTTGCCGATGGTTATCGAGGCCTGGTGGGATTGGGCGCTGCGCCCAAGTGCGTCGCCATTCCCCTCCAACCTAAGCGAGGTCGAGCCGGACCGGACATGCGCCTTGTCATGCTCCAGCGCCCAGGTCTGCCAAAATTTATCGATATTGTCATACTCGCTTAGCATCCAAGTGGGGTCACCCAGCTTCCAATAGAGCGGGTAGTCGTCCTGAGTATACTCAAAAGAGCTGTTGAATAACATATTCCTCGATGCTTCTCCTTGCACGATTCTAGATATGCTGAGGTTGTCGTAGGTAGCAGCCATCTTGTTGGCAAAAAAAGCAAATCCTCCATATTTGAGTTTTCCCGCCTCGATGAATTCCCTGACTTTTACATCGTTAACAAACCAGGAGAACATCATCGCTCCGTTGACTTTCCGGCAGACAATACGGAACTGATACTTCTGATTGACCTTGATTTTATTATTAGCGAAGCCCCCAAGCGAATGTGAAACTCCAGGTATCTTGTACGGATTCCAATAGCCATCTTTTGTGATTAGAAAATTTACGCCATGAAGCGTTATTCCAGCGAAGTATGTGTCTTTTAATTCCAAGAGCGTGATATCAACAACAACCTCACATTCCTCAGGAATTTTCTGCTTTAAGGCTGCTGCAGCGGCACCCGGTGCATTTGCCGTCAGATGCCCGTCCGCGATGCTCCACACGCCCGCCGGCACGGGTTTGTAGTTCTCAACCAGAAAGGCGGCCGTCTGAAAGCTATCGGCGAAAACCGGTAGTTTTGACTCGGCAAAAACATTCAAAACCGCAATCAAAAACACCATCACCGTGAATGATAAAAACCTATTATTATTTTGATTCAACATACTTTTATACTCCTTACGCTTGTTCATCGGCTATTCCCATTAGTTTGCAGGCTGAGCCTGCACCCAATTCTTTATAAATCAATCCCGCTTGCGGGACTAGCAAAGCTAGCACGGATTTCGTTGTTCGCCTTCTGGGAACGCTGAGCCCCAGCTCAGCATCTTCCGAACGGTCGCGACTCGGCTACAGGCTGAAGATGCAATTTAACCGTTAAATAACAATGTTCACGCTGTAGCCGCGTCCCTTGGGCGCGGATTTTCTTGGGAGCGGTGATGCCCTCATTGCCATCTTGTTTTTTCTACTCACGGCTGCGTTAAGCGTAGCTTGTAAAGCAAAGACAGAAGTGTCTTCTATTAACTATTTACTATTATCGAATAATAATAATCGTCCCAGGCGAAGGAGGAAGTTCATAAGCACCCATATCAACCGTACCAACAAGTCGCGGATTCCCGTCCAGATCGACGGCACCAGTCATCCATAACTGATCAATCCCCGTGTTGACACACGGCGAACTGTATCTGAGACGATAGTTACCAAAAGCCGCATCCGCGAAGAGTGGATTATTCGTGATGTTCCCGGTGTCGAAAGGACCGCTCGGCAGCGGCATTGTGCAAGAGACCGTCCAGGTTGCGCCCGTGCCGCTGTGGTTGTCGCCACCGGAGTTGTTGTTGTACACGATACAGTACAATCCAGAAGCGCCGCATTGCCGATGGTCGGTTGGGGGCCGTTCAAGTAGACTCCGCCGCCTTTTCGTGCGCGATTGCCTCGGACAAGGCAATTGGTCAGCGTTCCGTCCGTGTTAAGGTAAACGCCTCCGCCGGTGTTTGTGTAGCCATTCATGATTGTGAAACCATTAATCGTCGCTGCAACGTTGTTCACGTAGATGCAACGGTTCGAACGAGCAGGATAGCCGCCGTCGATGATTGTTCCATCGCGGTCTACGGTGCCGTTGTTGAAGCTGCGGAGGGTAATTGGCTCCGTAATCATAATCTCAGTCGTAAGATAGTATGTGCCGTTCGTAACAAGAACCAGTCCCCCGCTGCCCACAACATCTATTGCATCTTGAATGTTGGTCGCCGCCGTGCCCCAACTTGTGTAGTTGGCCGTTGGCGTCACGCCGGGAGTGCCCGGTGTGACAACATAATTGGTTGCTGCCGAAATAGTGCCAGAAATAACTGTGCACATGATTAATACGATTAATACCTGTTGCTTCATTTTTCTCATGTTACTCTCCTTTTAGATGTTCTACTGTCAAAAGTTTTATACTGTTTTTAGAACTATTTGTTTTCTACGAAAAAGTGTACAGTTTATAAAAAATCGTTATTCGTTAATCGTTGTTCGTTGATCGTATAAAACATGAATCCCGCGTCATGCGTCACACATCTGGCTCCTCACGCCTGGCACGCCGAAGGAACTAAGGCGGATGCGAGGGTATCGTCCACACACTCCACAATTAATATGTTTCCTACTCACGGCCTGTTAGGCGTAGCTTGTAAAGCAAAGACAGAAGTGTCTTCTATTAACCATTTACCATCAACTATTTACCATCAACCATCCTGTCACGCCGTAGTCCGGAACGGCGAAGGAGGATTACCATCAACCATATTATCGAATAATAATGCAAGTCCCAGGCGAAGGAGGAAGTTCATAAGCACCCATATCAACCGTACCAACAAGTCGCGGATTCCCGTCCAGATCGACGGCACCAGTCATCCAGTCACGATCAATCCCCGTGTTAACACAAGGCGAACTATATCTTAGTCGGTAGTTCCCTGCCGTGCTATCGACGAACAGCGGCGCATTCGTGGTGTTTCCAATGTCGGCGGACCCACTCAGCACAGGAGTTGTACAGGAGTTGGTCCAAACCGTGTTGGTGCCTACTTCGGTATTATAACTCCAGTTGTCGCCTCCTGAGTTGTTGCCAGACACAACGCAGTTATCCATAACCGCCGGAACGCGGAAGCTTATCCCGACGCCCGGGTGGCCCGCCACCGTGCAGTTCTCAAATCTCGCAACGGAGCCATAGTACACGTTTATGCCGCCGCTGTTGTCCGCAAACAGGCAGTTGCGCATCGTGCCTCCAGAAACAAATGCAGCCGAGGAATTGCTCACAATCGTACAGTTTTCGAGTAGCCCATTTGCGCCCGGGGTTACCCCGCCGCCGTTCGCGGCCGAATTGTTCCGGATTATGCAGTTGAAGACGGTCCGGCCGTTGCCGCAGGCGACGCCACCGCCATAGCCTCCCCCTCCAATGGTGCTATTGTAGGCAATCAGGCAATCCTTCATTACCATCCCGTTTCCAGGAGCCGCCCCGGCGCCCCCAAGGGCCGATCCTGTGGTCGATGGTCCTACTTGGTTCGACACGATAGTGCACCCCTCAATGGTTCCACTCCAGCCGGCCCAAAGGGCCCCGCCGTATCCGCTAGACCCTCCCACTCCGGGCAGGGGCTGAGCCACGTTGCCCGCAATTGTGCAGTTGGTCACCGTCCCACCATAGGTGTACATGTACAAACCACCACCTTGAAAGCCTGAGCGATTAGACGTGATTGAGCACCCACTAAGGATGCCCCCATTAAGGTAGATTCCGCCACCAAACCCTCCCGCGCTGGCGGTATTATTGGTGGCTGCATTCATCGTGATAGTACTTGCCGTAATCGTAATCAGACTTCCATACTGCGTGCGGATACCACCACCGCTTCTCGCTGCCGCGTTACCGGTAACCAGACAATTGGTTATGTTTCCTTTTTTGTAAAGATAGATGCCACCACCGTTTCCGCCCGATGGATCATTTGTCGCAGCAAAGCCCCCCGTGATCGTGAATCCTTCGATGGTCACCGCCGCGTCGTTCACGTAAAGGCACCGATTAGTCGCCACGGGGTAGTTTCCATCAATCACCGTTCCATCACGATCGACAAACCCATTGTTGTAACTCCGCAGCGTAATGGCCGTACCAATCGTGATTGTATTGGTGAGATAATAGGTTCCGTTGGTGACCAACACGACATCACCACTCACGGCAACGTCTACTGCATCTTGAATGTTGGTTGCCGCCGTAGCCCAGCTCGTGTAGTTGGCCGTTGGTGTCACGCCGGGTGTGCCCGGTGTGACAACATAATTGGTTGCCGCAGAAATAGTGCCAGAAATAACTGTGCCTATAATTAATACAATTCCTACCTGTTGCTTCATTTTCCTCATGTTACTCTCCTTTTAAATGTTCTGGTTCTGTCACCAACTAAATTTCGTATTATTGAACAATAATAACCGTTCCAAGCGGTGGAGGAAATTCATAAGCGCCCATATCAACCGTAATACCAACAAGTCGCGGTTCTCCATCCAAATCAACGGCTCCAGTCATCCATAACTGATCAGCCCCCGTGTTGACACAGGGCGACCTACTGGTTAGCCGGTAGTTACCCTCTGCGGCAGCTGCGAAGAGTGGATTATTCGTGGTGTTCCCAGTGTCGTTGGGACCGGTCAGCTCGGGAATTGTGCAGGAGTTGGTCCAGGTTGTGCCGGATCCCGTTCCGTCATAGCTCCAGTTGGCACCACCGTTATTGTTGTTGTATACGATGCAGTTCTCAACCGTGTTCGTCTGACTGAAGCGCATGCCCACGCCGGAATTTCCGACCACTGTACAGTTCTGCCACACACTCCCGTTGGCGGTGTGCGACCAAAGCCCCGCATCGTTATCGACTACGAGACAGTTTCTGGCCGTGCCACCTTGACAGTAAGCCGCCGACGAATTGCTCACGATGGTGGAATCCACAATCAGCGCCGTACCGCCCAAGTGGATGCCACCGCCATTGGCGGCTGTGTTACTTCGGATAACACAGTTTGAAACCATGGCTAAAGAGCCCGATATTGAGACCCCTCCAGCGAAACCGTCCGACGTATTATACATAATGAGACTGTTGAGTAGCTGGCCTGCACTATGCAGGTTCACTCCTCCTGTATAGGGTGTGCCCACAATCTTGACCGAATTATTGGATACAATCACACAGTTATCAATCACACCGCAGAATAGCATGCCAATACCGGCAGAGCCCTGACCTGATGTATTCACGATAGATTCGTTATTGGCAATCGTGGAGTTCTGCAGCACAGCGCCATTGCCAACCACCTGATTCTTACCACGCATGTATATGCCGCCGCCTGTGTTTGATTTATTATCGGTAATAAGGCAATCACTGACGAACCCTCCCAGCCACCATGTGTACACCCCACCACCGACACTGGCATTACCATTCGTGGCTACATTTCCTGAAATCGTGCTATGCGTGAGGGTTGCGACAGCATCAACGTAAACTCCACCTCCGGCGTCGCTCGCCTCGCAACCAGTGACAAGGCAATTCGTCACGGTCCCATTTTTCAGAAAGACACCGCCCCCATCACCCGTCAAAGAGTCAGCGGGCGCATATCCGTTCGTAATGGTAAATCCATCCAGAACGGCTGATGTATTGTCTAAATTTACGCAACGATTTGTTGTGATTGGATAATTTCCGTCAAGAATGGTTCCATT
>Ga0307987_1001209_pt1 | contig 14478 bp, 8 predicted proteins | sample EllFjometagen181_FD_203157 | JGI IMG/M metagenome (GOLD analysis project Ga0307987, IMG submission 203157) | Marine microbial communities from Ellis Fjord, Antarctic Ocean - #181 | ecosystem: Environmental > Aquatic > Marine > Unclassified | place: Southern Ocean | collected 2014-10-08
ATGGACCCTATGGACAGAGTAGCCGAGCTGGGGCTCAGCGTTCCCAGAAGATGGACTGTATGGACGAAATGGAAAAGAAAGTAAAATTGTAAGCATGAAGGAGAACAAAACTAAATGAACAGAAAAAATATATACGTTTTTTAATTGATAATTGAAAATTAAGGAATACCTACTAGCAGAATTTATACAATGAAACATAGATGAGGAAATCACATAGTTCCCAAAGAGCAAACAGAGAGTACATAAAGAATAATTATCTAGAAGTTAAAATTGCAAGGATGAAGAACCATTTTGGTTTTTATGAAATAAAAATTAAAAACTGGGTTTCAAGATTAGTTCATATTTTGCTTTGCAAACAGTAAGATAGTACAAGTGTACATCTTATTCTGTTTAAAAAGTGAAAGATGGGCTGATATTGAAAGTTGTTGTTTTTGAAAAAATGGATTTTCATAATCTTCTTAAACAAAAAAGACAAAAAACAGAAAACTAAAAACAGGAAAAAAAATGAAAGAAAACAACGAAATGGAAAAACTTGACAAGATGATTGCCAAGGTCAAAGCAGCACAAGCTGAATATGCAACTTTTCCACAAGAAAAAGTTGATGCAATATTTAGAAGTGCAGCAATCGCAGCAAACCGTGCAAGAATTGAACTTGCAAAAATGGCAGTTGAAGAAACTGGCATGGGAATTGTTGAAGACAAGGTAATAAAGAATCACTTTGCTTCAGAATATATTTACAATAAACATAAAAATACTAAGACATGTGGAATACTCGAGAGAGACGAAACTTTTGGTATCACTAAAATTGCAGAACCAGTTGGTCTAATTGCCGGGATCATTCCTACAACAAATCCAACTTCAACTGCAATTTTCAAGGCATTGATAACACTTAAGACAAGAAATGCCATCATATTCAGTCCCCACCCTCGTGCTGCAAAATGTACAGCAAAATCTGCAATGATTATTAGAGAAGCTGCAGAAGCTGCAGGTGCACCAGTTGGACTTATTGAATGCATTGCCGAACCTACGGTTGCATTAAGCAATGCATTAATGACACATAAAAGCACCAACTTAATTCTTGCAACTGGTGGACCAGGAATGGTAAGTGCTGCCTATAGTAGCGGTAAACCTGCCATTGGTGTAGGTCCTGGTAACACTCCAGCCGTTATTGATGAAACTTCTTGCATCAAAACTGCTGTCAACAGTATTCTTATTAGTAAAACATTTGATAATGGAATTATATGTGCATCAGAACAAAGTATCATCGTTGTGGATGCTGTTTACGATGAAGTTAAATCTGAATTTGCTAAACGTGGCGCCATAATTTTAACCCCAGCACAAAAGAAAAAAGTTGGGGAGACAATCATAAAAGATGGACGTCTAAACGCTGCAATTGTTGGTCAAAAAGCTGCAAAGATTGGTGAACTTGCTGGAGTAAAAGTAGACAAAGATGCAAAAGTACTTATCGGTGAAGCAACTAAGATTGAAGCAAGCGAATCATTTGCTTACGAGAAACTAAGTCCAGTTTTAGGCATGTACAAAGCAACTGACTTTGATGATGCGGTAGACAAAGCTGATGCACTTGTTAAATTTGGTGGTATGGGACATACTTCTGTTCTATATACAGATCCAACAAACGATGACAGAATTAAGAAATTTGGCAAGAAAATGTCAACTAGCCGTATTTTAGTCAATACACCAAGTAGTCAAGGTGCAATTGGTGACCTTTACAACTTCAAACTTGAACCATCTTTAACATTAGGATGCGGAAGTTGGGGTGGAAACAGTGTAAGTGAAAATGTGGGAGTAAAACATCTTATGAATGTAAAAACAGTTGCGGAAAGAAGAGAAAACATGCTTTGGTACAATGTTCCAAGAAATATATATTTAAAATATGGCTGTTTACCAGTTGCATTTCAGGATCTTGCAGATCGTAAGCGTGCAATCATTATAACAGATAAACCGCTATATGACCTTGGTTTGGTAGATAAAGTAACCGCAGCTCTAGAAGCTGTCAATGTTGACTTTGAAATCTTCCACGACGTCAAACCTGACCCAACGTTAAGCACAATTAAAGCTGGCCTAAAGGTTATGAACGGATATCAACCTGACGTTATCATCGCACTAGGTGGTGGATCACCAATGGATGCTGCCAAAATAATGTGGTTGATGTATGAAAGTCCTGAAACTAAGTTTGAAGACTTGGCTATGCGCTTTATGGACATCAGAAAACGAATCTGCAGCTTCCCAAAACTTGGAAAGAAAGCAAAGTTAGTTTGTATTCCAACAACTAGTGGTACAGGCTCAGAAGTTACTCCATTTGCTGTTGTAACAGACGAGAAGACTGGTGCAAAATATCCAATTGCTGATTATGCATTAACGCCTGACATGGCAATTCTTGATGCAGAACTAGTTATGGGAATGCCAAAATCACTAACAGCTTTTAGTGGTATTGATGCAGTGACACATGCTCTTGAAGCAATTGTAAGTGTACTAAGTACTGAGTTCACAAATCCAAATGCTCTTGAAGCAATAAGATTGCTTTTCAAATATCTACCGATTGCATATACAAACGGATCTGATAGAAAAGCACGTGAAAAGGTGCAATATGCTTCAACTCTTGCTGGAATGAGTTTTGCAAATGCATTTTTGGGTGTATGTCACAGTATGGCACATAAACTTGGTGCTGCACATCACTTGCCACATGGACTTGCAAATGCACTATTGATTACTGAGACTATCAAGTTCAACGCAACTGATAACCCAATCAAACAAGCTGCATTCAGTCAGTACACATGGCCAACAGCCAAAGAGCGTTATGCTAGAGTTGCTGATTATCTTCAACTAGGCGGACAAGATAATAATGAAAAGGTTGACTTATTAATTGATGCAATTAACGACTTAAAAGCTAAGTTGAACATCCCTACAAGCATTAAAGAAGCAGGCGTTAATGAAGATGAATTCATGGAAACACTTGATGTTCTATCTGAAAATGCATTTGACGACCAATGTACTGGTGCAAATCCTCGATACCCGCTAATTAGCGAGTTAAAAGAAATGTATATCAACGCATTCAACGGATAAAAGTACAACAATTCACTAATATTAAACCGACAGGATAACCTGTCGGTTTTTTGTTAATTATGGCTCTATCACGGTTTCCGTGAATGAAACCTAAATTATTTGGCGAAGAATTTAATTAGGCAGATGATTACAACAACAGAGGCTGCGGAACCTACAACTGTATTGCCAAGAGTGAAAGCAACAACAGCAAAGAATGCACTAACACATATTAACATCATTAAAAGAATATTAAGAATTAGTTTACTGCTTTTTGAGCGTTTGACAAGTCGATATCCGCACAAAGGACAAATTTCAACTTTATCATCAACTCTTTTTTCACATCCAGGACATTGTATTATAGGCATTACTTTATTTCCTTAAAATATTTATATATTTCAGAATACACCAAAGTGAATAATATTTCAAATGTTTTTTATAATGTCATTCAATTATCTTCATTTTCTTAATCTGCGGATAAAAATGGGTTCTTCATAAATTATTGTGGGTAAATACATTTTTTATATTCGACTGCGTTGCAGTCGTCACTAATAATGACTGAATTAACCATGCATTTCATACATGGCTATTAACATTGAATAGCTTCGCCGTTCTAAGACTACGAAGTAGTCTAATTTTATTAGCCCCGTATGCAATGCGGGGTTAGTTATAATAGCATAATACGACCCTGACTCGAGCTTGTGAGAGGGGCTTTAACCACTAAAGATAAACAATAGGGTGAAGCAATGAACGTAGCGAATGGCCTACGGGTCGAACAAATATAAATGACCCACAATAATTTATGAAGAGCCTAAAAATGTGAACGGTAAAGGGTAAACTTTAAATCCTATACGACAGCGAGAATGCTGTCGCTACAGAACACTTGCTCACGACCATCGGAAGTGAGGCTGGAGTTTCCTACAGCAACGAGCGTATCGAATGGCCTACCTGGAAGCGTGTGTTATATAAATACCGCCAGCTGTGTCGAGGCATAGGTTAAAACGCAACGACTGAAGGCTTCTCCAAAATTCAGCATTTAGAATTTAGCATTCATAATTCTTTAAAGGTTCGCCCCTTGTGCAATTAGTGCATTATGAACTTTGACACCATCAAGTTTTGCTAGTGTAACATTCTCATTGATAGCCATCACAGCGGCAACGCCTGCTGCCTGACCTACGGAACATGCAGGAGGCATAACACGCATACTGCTGTGAATTGCATGGTCAACAGAAATTGGACGTCCACCAACAAGCAGATTATCTACTTTGTTTGGCACAATACATCCATAAGGAATTTCATACCATTCACTATTTTTTAAATGTACAATTTCTGTACCAGAACCATCTGTGCTATGAATATCAATAGGATAATTAACCTTTGCAATTGAATCTTCAAATTTGCTCTGATTAACAAAATCATCACGGGTTAACCAGCTGTGACCTTTAATACGACGGCTTTCTCGTACTCCAATATGAGATCCCATAGAAAAAATCTTTGCCTTTTCAAATCCTGGTGCATATTTTCTCAAAAACCAAAGGTATTCACGAACCTGACGATGTGCATCAATTTCAGCCTCTGAAAGTTCGTCTCCATCAATTGCACTTTTCTTTACTACACGAGTCGTATTAAAATGAATAACATCTTTTTCAAGCCAGTGAAAAAGCAGAACATTTTCTCTTGGACAATCAATCTCACCTCTAACCTTAGCTTCTTCATAAAGTTTTGTAAGCTCAGCACGAGTGACGTGTTGCTCTATGTCACTCTTGACATTAGAAAGTTTGAAACATAATGTCATTGGCTGGCAATAACCACTCGGCCCACCATACTCAACATCACATCCTGCTCTTGCAGCAACATCTGCATCGCCAGTACAATCAATAAAAATTTTAGCTTTGACAGCTGTAAAGCCACTCTTTGAGAACAAAACTAATGAATCAATCTTTGCTCCATCCATTATTACATCTGCAACCGAATGATGATAGAGAATTTTTACACCAGCTTCTAAACATAAATCTTCCATTGCTAAAGATGAGATATTCTTATCAATGTAATTCCACATTGTCTTACCATCTACATCCTCATTCACATTATATTTTGCCATGGCTTGAATCCACTCTTGATAAACAGGTCTATCAAGACTTTCACCATTTACATGGTTTGACATAAATGGGTGAACTTCCCCAACCGAAGACATACCACCAAGAACTCCATAACGTTCAATTAAAATAACTTTAGCACCATTGCGGGCTGCCATAACCGCAGCTCCGAGTCCTCCTGGACCTCCTCCGGCTACAATAATATCACATTCATGACGAACTTCAAGATTCTTGTCTAAACTATAATTGACTGTTTTCATTTGTTGTTTCCTTGTTGTTAAAAATTAAGCCCTATTTTAAACATCATTGAAATGATTTACAAGATTTAATCTTACTTTTACAGCTAATATCTAGAACGCAGAGAAGAGGAAGAGAGTTGGGAAGTGCGCAAGTGCGCGAGTGCGTGAGTTGTAAGAAAGAGTTTAGCCACACTCGAGTTTACAAGAGGGGCTTTAACCACTAAAGATAAATAATAGGGTGAAGCAATGAGCATCGCAAATGGCCTACGAACGCAAAGGACACAAAGAATAGTTATAGCAATTGTTTTGGGTAACGCAACGATCTTCGTTGCAGGTGTGTTTGGGGTAACGCAACGATCTTCGTTGCAGGTGTGTTTGGGGTAACGCAACGATCTTCGTTGCAGGTGTGTTTGGGGTAACGCAACGATCTTCGTTGCAGGTGTAAAACGCCAACAACCTAGAAGGTTGAGCTACCTTAAAACCTGCAAATCAGTATTATCTTGCAAGAATGGAATAAGCCTTCGCAGTTCCTACGGCTCGATACGACGGCGGACAGGCAAAAAAATAAAGAGTTGTAGTACGTACACCAAAAAGACTACACCAGTTAAGAAAACTCCAAAAATCAATACCACGAAAAAACTTAAACAATAGATATTAAAAAAACGTTTAATCAAATCATTGACACCTTAAGCGATTAAGAAATTTTCAAAAAAAACAAAAAAACCTTTGCATTTAATCTGATTGTGTAATATACTTACCAAAACTTAAGCGATTAATTAAATTTTATAACTAACAAGTAAAGCAATATTAGGCGATGATAAATCGTTACATATTAATAAACAACAAAGGACTATAAAATGAAAAAACTAACATTAGGTCTTGTAATATTGGCTATGGTAGCTGCTGTATCAGTTCAAGCTGCAACAAAAATATATTGGAATGGTTCAGTAGATAATTTATACACAAACGGTGTCAACTGGAATGGAGGAGCGGTTCCTGCCAATACTGATTATACTGATCAGGCTGTATTTCAAAATAGTAGTCTTAGCGGTGTCATGAGTAAAACTTGTACACTTACATCAAGCCTTAAAATAAACGCTATTCTTTTTTACGATGCTGGCTTTAGCATTAACGGATCAGAGTATACTACTAAATATTTTAGTAGTACAGGAAGTGGAACAAATACAATTTACCGTTTAAAATCTGTCAGTGGTACTGCATGGACTATCGGCACAGGAAACACTCTTATTGTGAGTCAACTTTATCAGGATGGTCAGGGTGTAAAACTAACGTTCAAAGGTGGCGGAACTATATTTTTCAACACTTACATAAAAGGTTGGGGAGACATAAATTATCAACAGATTGATGATGTGACCATGATTGTTAATGCAAATAAAGTTTACGATGATGGTAATAACAACTACATAACAAAACTAAACTTGGAGTCAAGTGAACTTCAACTAAAGACAACTGTTTCTGCTGCCGAAGCTTTAATAACAGCTTCAAAAATAACAAAGGGTACTACTGTAGCAGATAAAGATTTCTATGTAACTGACTTAGGCCCAGATTACCTAGGTGGCGGATATGTAAGTATTTCATATACTCCTCCTACAGTTACAGGAACAGTATTAATTGTAAAATAGTAATTTAGTAAATTTTTTTAGTAAAAAAGGCAAGGTAATATTAATTACCTTGTCTTTTTTTTCTAAAATGTAGAAAAGGAAAATAATGACAAAAAAAATACTAATGGCATTGATTGCAATGAGTACAATTGCAGCAAATGCAGCGACACAACCATATGCAAAAGATTTTGGCGAAAACGTAAGAATCACCGATCCCAAACTAGGAGTTTCGTTGCAGAACGCAGACTCGCTAAGGCTGGAAGTAACAGCTGAAAAGACAACATGGCCAGGAGTGGGAATGCTACCTGAAAACACATACTGGGATCTTTCAAAGTATGCTGGAATATGCTACACCATCAAAAACAGTGGAAAGACAAAATTTCGTGCAGGTGTCCGAGTTGACAATCTAGGCGAGAAAGGCTATGTTGAAAACAACAGTACAATAATCACTATTGCACCTGGCGAAACAAAAAATTTAAAAGTTGTTTTTGGAACTTCACATGGCAACATAGGAAAACCAATTAACACCAAAAAGATTACAGGTGCTGCAATCTTTTTTGATCATGCAGCAATAGGTTCTGTTATGGAAGTTATAGATATCAAGCCATTTGGAGAAGCTAATCTGAAAGCAACATCCCCTATCAAGCGTAATTATTATGAGATGAAAACTGACGAGGGTGTTATAACCCTAAACGCAGTACCAAACAGACTTGATGTTAAGACTCTTGAGAATGGAAACATTGATGCTTCGGCAATACCAAACTCAGGGCAATGGCCATCGGTTGATTTCCATCCAGAAAAAAGACTTGCAGATTTATCTTCTTATGCAGGGGTTGAGTTTACAGTGAAAAACAGTGGTTCAAGCAAACTTTCGTTAGGCTTGAGAATTGACAACAAGGGCGCAGATGGTCAAAAACATTGCAACACAGAAAAATTAAGTATTCCTGTTGGCGAAACGGCAACAAAGAAAGTAACATTTGGAAAATCATGGGGAAACAAAGGCTTTAATATTAATACTAAAGAAATTGTGAACATCCTGATCTTTATGAGCAAAGTTAAAGATGGTATGTCACTTGAAGTTATTGAGATTAAGCCATGGGGACAGGCACCAAGAACAGCTGAATCACAAAAGAACCCTTCTCTTGGTTTCGAGTCTAAAAAAGATTTCTATGGTCTTAGCGGGGGTGAAGTAACAAAGGACAAAGAACTAGTAATTTCTGGTGAATCATCAATACATGCTGATGCTGATAATCATAATGGGAAATGGTTTGAATTCTTAACAACAACACCTGGTCTACTTGCTGGTGGTTACGAATATGAAGTGACATACCAGTATAGAGTTATTAAAGCCGATGACGATTCGAAACTATACTCCCTCTTCCGTTCTAAAAATGAAGGATGGGGTAAATTTGATAGAGATTGGAAAAACGTAACAAACTTGACTGCAAAAATTGGACAAGTCCATACACAGACATATACTGGAAAAATTGGTGAGCTGAATGATTACATGTTAATGTTTGGTGTAAACCAACATACAGCAGTTGTAATTGATGACGTAACAATCACACAAGGCAAGCCATATGTTGAACCAACAGAAGAAGAAAAGTATATGAAGATGGTTCCAGAAGATGCTGAAACTGTTGCTGTAATTGATTTTGAAAAAGAAGATCCTAACGTATGGAAAACACTTGAAAGAGGAATGTTACAAAAAGATGGAGCAATAAAAGGCAAACAAAGTCTATATGTAAACACAACCACAAAAGGTGGAGAGTGGGCAAATATTCTAAGAATTGGACCAAACTGGGATCTAATGCCTAATGGTTATACATATTATGTTTACGGCTATATAAAAACAGTAAGTAAGAAGCAACATAACTCGCAGTGGTTTGGTGTTGCTCAAGCAAAATCAGGTGGAAAAAAAGCTGAACTTGCTTGGAAAAATCTTGGAGCAAGAGATGGAAAGTCAATGTTCATCTTCTTCAAATTCACTCCTAGAGAATACAAAGATTATGGATTTACTATTGGCACAAAAAATGGCGTTGAAGGATATATCGACAATATCACAGTAAAAAGAGTTAAAGCAGCTGAATCAAAGATTAAGAATCGTAAGCCACTTGATATCTCAAAAGCAGAATTGGTTTTTGAAGATAACTTTGATGGTGAAATGATAAACACAAATGTTTGGAATGTACACGACAACGAACGTCGTCGTGGCGGACTATGGGTCAAAGAGACTGTACAGGTTAAAGATGGCAATCTTGAAATGATATTTGATAAAGATGAAAATGGCAAATGGATTATGGGATGTATTGATACACCAAAAATATTTAACTTCACATATGGTTATGTAGAAGCAAGAATGAAAAATCCAAAAGAAGAAGGTCACTGGCCTGGCATATGGTTGATGGCTCAATCTGTAAATCATGTAGGCAACGAAGGTAATGACGGAACAGAGGTTGATATTGTTGAAGCACCATGGAGAAACAAAGATGAAGTAAGTCATGCTCTTCATTGGGATGGATATGGTTCTGATCATCAAGGAGCAGGAAGTCACCCAGCAATACCTGGCATCAATGAAGGATTCCATACATATGCTGTTGACTGGTCAGAAGATGGATATATATTCTTTATTGATGGCAAGGAAACATGGAGAACGGATGCAGGCGGAGTTTGCGACGTACCCCTATACCTTATGATTTCGGATGAAGAAGGTGGGTGGTCTGGAAATCCGGCAAAAGCTAAAAACTTGCCTGACAAAACATATGTTGATTACATTCGAGTCTGGCAGAAGAAGTAGTCAAATTCAAAAATTTTAAAATGCGAAAATACGAAAATGAAAAAGAATCAGTCTGATCTGACAGATTAGACTGATTTTATTTCGGCTCACCGAGCGGACGCTACATTATGTGCTAATAACGTTATATTGAAAAAATGTAGAGTCGGCTCTATGAGCCGAAATAAAATAGAGACAAGGAAAAGATGAAAAAATTTAAAGGTGTGAATTTGGGTGGATGGCTTGTCCTAGAGAAATGGATGACCCCTTCCCTATTCAAAGGATTGAAAGCAAAAGATGAAACAACACTTTGTGTTGAACTTAAAGAGAAAGCAACGGAACTGCTCCACAACCATTGGGCTACTTTTATTACAGAAGATGACTTCAAATGGATTGCAGATGCTGGATTAGATAGTGTAAGAATTCCTGTTGGTCACTGGATTCTTGACGAAGAGTATCCTTATAATGATGCATATTGCGGAATAAAATATCCATACGTAAAAGGTGGTCTCAAATATCTTGACCTAGCTTTTGAATGGGCTACAAAATATAATCTTACAGTCACGGTAGACCTACATGCTGCCCCTGGATGCCAGAATGGCTATGATAACGGTGGAATTTCTGGTGTATGTGAATGGAGAACAAAAAAAGAGTATATCGACTATTCTCTATATGTTATTGAAGAGTTAACTAAACGCTATGCAGATAGAAAAGAGTTATTTGCCATTGAAATTCTTAATGAACCTGAACGTGAAACCCCAACAGAACTACTTGTGAAATTCACAACAGATGCATATAACATTATTCGAAAATATTGTAAGCCAGAGGATGTAACAGTTGTTTTTCACGACGGATTCCGTTGTCACCCTGAATTTGTGGGGGTCTTCCCTACTAACCAGTTTCAAAACATCATGCTTGATCTGCATCGTTATCAATGTTTTATGGATATAGACAAAAAACGAGACATTTATAGTCACCTTGAATTCACCGTAACCGGTTGGAAAGAAGAAGCAAATCAAATCATTAGCGAGATGAAAATTCCCACAGTTATTGGAGAATGGAGTATTGGTTACTCCTACTCAGAAAAGATTTGGAAAGAAAACAAATTTCAACATCAAGAAAATGAAGTAGATTCAAATATACGCAACCTTATGCACCGAGCATATGCTGACGCCCAGCTACTGACATTTGAGAAATATCAAGGGTGGTACTTCTGGAGTTACAAAACAGAGACACGTCCTGCCTGGTCATACAGAGACTGCGTAGAAAATGGCTGGATTCCAAGATTCAAAAGGTCTAAGTAAAGAAACGGTAAATGGTAAACTGTAAACGATGATGTTGTCACACAACCTATTTATTAAATACCTACGGCTGTGTCCAATTGTAGTCCGGAACGGCGTAGATAAAAGCTATTCCATAATCTTTAACTTTCAATTTTCTCTTTTCATAATAAATACTTGCGGATCTATTCCAAAGTTTACCCTTTACCGTTTTTTTGAGTCCTCGTTCTCATAAAGTGGTCTCAACATGAGTTTTAATTATTGTTTTATCACTTTTTGGGTAATAAACATGAAATATATATTTTCGACGGTCAACGCCCGTCGCTACAGCATTAATGTACAGTTTTAGGATTGTCTTTCAAATTGATATCTGTAACGGCGGGCGTTGACCGCCTGAGAACTGTGTTCAACCAAAAAAACGCGGTATGTAAAAGATTCATTGTTTTTCTTTTAGTAATTAGTTAGTATTAGCAAGAATTAATTAAAACTTTAAGAAATTTAGTGCTTTTACAAACATAAAGAAGGAATGGTACAATGGGTATAAGTATAGGATTAGTCGGTCTGGGTGATTTTGGTTCAGCATTTGCTGATTTATTTAAGAGTCATCCAAGCGTTAGCCGAGTTGCTTTATGCGATAGAGAACCTGAAAGAATTGCAAAATTTGCAAATGATCCATTTTTTCAGGATAAATTCAATACAAACGATGCATATGACAGTCTAGATGATATATGCAAAGCTGATTTGGATGCAATTGTTCTTATAACTCAGCCATGGCTTCATGCACCACAATGCATACAGGCAATGGAATCCGGCAAGCATGTCTACAGTGCTGTACCAATTATATCTATTCCTGATGGAACTGAAATCTTAGACTGGTGTGATAAACTTGTTGATACATGCAAATCGACAGGTCAATATTATATGCTTGGCGAAACAACTTATTACCGACCAAAGACAATGTTCTGCAGAAGAAAAGCAGCAGAGGGTGCTTTTGGAGACTTCGTTTATGCAGAAGGTGAATATTTTCATGATGTTGATAATGATGGATGTTCTTTGCGTGGTGTTTGGGACCATAGAACCGCAAGTGTTTCTGGTCAAGAATGGCTAAAGATATTGCAAACTTATACAGATCGAAATATAAAAAGCAGTCCTATGCACTACCCTACTCATTCAACTTGCGGTCCTGTAGCTGTAATGAATGCACATGCCGAAAAGGTTACTGCTTATGGATATAGAAATCAGAATAACGACCCATATTTTGCACACAATGAGTTCAGCAATGTAACAGCACTATATCAAATGTCAAATGGTGCTACTGCGAGAGTCTGTGAATATAGAGAAGTGGCAGGCTCAATTGCCGAAGGAGAAACTTTCAGAATACTTGGAACAAAAGGCACTTTTGTTGAGGATGTATGGAAAGAAAATGGAAGAACAACCATTGACACATATTCAAGTCTCAAAAAAATTTCTTTAACAAAAGAAGAGATGAGAGATACATTACCTGAAGAAGTTAAGAAATGTTTTAAAGCCGCAATGAACAAAAACCTTAATGCTTCGGAATTGCATAGTGTCGACTTTCAGGCTACAGGTCACGGTGGTTCTCATCCATATCTGGTAAATGAATTTGTTGATGCTGTTGCAAACAACCGTCAGCCAGCGATCAATATCTGGGAAGCGGCTCGTTACATGGCAATGGGCGTGATGGCGCAAAAATCTTCGATAAAAGATGGTGAACGTCTATCAGTGCCTGACTGGGGTGATGCACCAAAATAATTAATTTAATCTTTTAACACAACATCCTACACCCTCAACACATAAAAAACGAAGGGCTGGAGTACTGAAAACATAGAGAAAATAAGAGATTTTAGCACAGAGGCGCCAAGAACATAGGGCGCCGAGGCGCCTGTCTGCGTGCGAGCATCGCACAGGCAGGCAACCAAAAGAATTAAACGCAAAGGATGAAAAGTCGCAAAGAAGAATTTAAGCAATAGTTTAGGGTAACGCAACGATCTTCGTTGCAGGTGTATTTGAGGTAACGCATGCTTCCAGATAGGCCATTCGCTACGCTCATTGCTGTCGTAGACTCCAGCCTCTCTCCCGTTAGTCGGGTCTCCGCAGATTAAAAAGATTATTTGCAGAATGATTTACAGTAGAATGATTATAAAAAAAGTTTTGCCAAAAAAAAATACACAAAAAAGTTTTGCTCTAAGATATGCATGGCCACTACGCTGCGCTTCATTTCTTCAGCCTATTCATTTATTTTTAGTGGCTGAAGCCTCTTTACGACTTCGTCTTGAGAGCCATTGAAACTTTTGTTCTCTTGCTTTTTCTATGAAATAAGCAATAGTGCCAAAAGTTTATGGAACAATGCATGTTAGCAGTTCTAATTACAGCTCCATGGGAGCGACATAATGTAGCCACGGGTGTAAACCCGTGGATCAATAATAACAAACAAAGTTTTTCCTGCCCATGGGCGGTGTCTTTCATTCATTATTGGATATTGAATATTCCTTTTGTCCATCGTTCACCGTCTTGTCGCGCCGTAGACAGAAACTGCGAAGGCGGATCATCGCCAAAAAGGGCTGACAGCCCGACAGAGTATAGCCCTGGGTGTAAACCCATGGGAACGGGTGTAAACCCATGGAAAAATATAAAAAAACAAGAATTTTCCTGCCCACGGCAGTGTCCTTCCTTGGAAATTGGATATTGAGTGTTGGATGTTGGATATTCTTTTTCTCCATCGTTTACACTTTACCATTTACCGTTCACAGTTTCTTTAAGCTCCTCCCCTAAGCTTTCAAAAAAATCAAAGCATATCCAATGGAGATTCAGGCTTTGTAGAAATATCTTTTAATATATGAGTGTAAATCATTGTTGTCTCCAAACTCTTATGCCCCAATAATTCCTGAATCTGGCGAATATTCACTCCGTTCATCAACAAATGTGTTGCATAACTGTGTCTTAATGTATGCACCGATGCCTTTTTGGGAATCTTTGACTTTATTACAGCCTGGCGCATCACATCCTGAACTGTTTTATCTAAAATATGATGTCGTCTAACCTTATTGCTTCTAGGGTCAACAGATAACTTGCCAGCTGGAAAAATATATTGCCATTTCCATTCTTTAGCAGCATTTATATATTTCAGACTTAATGCGTCTGGCAAATAAACCTCGCCGTAACCAGCTTTCAGATCATTATCATGCATTTCCTTAACTATCTCCAGATGCTCCCTTAACTGTTTCTTCAGCTTCTGTGGTAAACTCACCGCCCTATCTTTTCCACCCTTACCATTAACAATGATTATAAGGTCATTGTCAAAATCAATGTCTTTTACTCGCAATCTAATAAATTCAGAGACTCTCAACCCCGTACCATAAATAAGCTCAAGTTTCATCTTATTTAATC
>Ga0307987_1001210_pt1 | contig 14475 bp, 10 predicted proteins | sample EllFjometagen181_FD_203157 | JGI IMG/M metagenome (GOLD analysis project Ga0307987, IMG submission 203157) | Marine microbial communities from Ellis Fjord, Antarctic Ocean - #181 | ecosystem: Environmental > Aquatic > Marine > Unclassified | place: Southern Ocean | collected 2014-10-08
GACAAGTCCCAACCCAACAACACAGGCAATAAGTTTCAGTTCCGCCCATGATGCCCGGCCAACATCACCAAAGGTCCATTGCACAATACTGGCCAATTGTGTTTCATCGGCAAAATATTGAATCACCGTTGTACCTGCCATGAAAAAAGCACTTAAAGCCACCCCGGCCAACACAATGGCCTCCCGGCTGGCATTATGCAAACTTGCAATACCAATGATGCACACGGTGGTCAAAAGCGAGCAGGCAAAAGCGATGAGGCTGATTAAATAGGGATGATAACTGCCAAGAACCGCCTGGGTTCCAACGCTTGTGTCCTGGAGGCTGAGCAGCATAATGCCGCAGGCGGCACCAAAGGCGGCCCCCTGGGAAATACCCAGGGTTGACGGCGATGCCAGGGGGTTGCGAAGAATTGCCTGGAGGACCATGCCTGCCACAGCAAAACCCGTTCCTCCCAGGATTGCTCCGCAAAGACGGGGAAGGCGAATATGCCAGATAACCCGATTTGCAAGGGGCGGGGCCGAGTCTCCCAGGGTTTGTATCAATTCTCCGAGGCTGATGCTGATAGCACCGTTGGTAATGCAAAATAAAGCCGCAAAAATCAGGAGGGAGAAAAGCCCACCAAGCCAGATATAGTGGCGGAATTTGCGCCGCCTGTAGAGTTCTATGCCCATGTTTTTTTATCTTTTGAATTTGAGTTGTTTAAAACCGCCAAAAATACGTTCCATCTCACCATACAAGGGAGTGCCAACAAAAAATCGGTACCAGCCATCCGCCATATCAGAGATTTTTATATCTGTGAATTGTTTTGGGTAGAGAACCGTTCCCATATAATAGGTTTCTGCCAATACTGTATCTGGACTTGCAGCATAATAATGGGGCACAATGGTGAAAATATTTCCCTTCTCCAACGCCTGTAATTGATGAAAAGTCGGGTTTTGCAGATCCTGCCGGACTATCTCCAGGCCACTTGCACAGATAAAAATAATGTCCGGGTCTGCTGCCAGCAACCTCTCTTGGTCCAATTCAAAACGTCCCTTTACCATCTTGTTTTTGCGGGTGAGATGATCGGCAATGTTGTTTGCGCCCAAAAGCATGAACGGAGGGTAAGCCGCACTGGTACCCATGAGGCCATGGGCCACCCGAAAATTCATTCCACTGATATAAGTTTTGGGACGATCATTCTCAGCAATACCAGATGTGCGTTGCTTTAAATCGGCAATGGCAGCATCAATGCGGGATATGATGAGATTCGCCCGGGGCTGCCTGTGGCATAGAGAACCTATCAGGCGTAAGGAGTTATAAAATCGCTCCCGTTGTCCGCTTAGATCCCCATTATCGACAAATAAAACAGGAATACCGGTTTTCTGCTGCAAATTATCCGCCAGCCGGGAATCACCGTTACCCATTAAAATAACATCAGGGTCTGCTTGAATCAATTTTTCAGGATCAGGCCGGTTGCGGTTGCCAATTACAGGTAAATTAGCCAAGCCGGGATTGGCAAGCCGATAGGAGCGGCCAACAGACCCCACCCATTCCGAGGGGCGGACTTCGAGTCTTTCAACCCCCACCACCTGTTCTGCAAGTCCCATATAGCAGACCAGGCCCAGTGATGCCCTCAGTGCAACAATACGTTTTACCGGTATTTTTACGGAGACTTTCCGGCCATGCAGATCAGTGAATATTTGGCTTTCGGCATCTGCCGAAGAGGCCATCACAAAAATCATAAGGACAAGGGTTATCCCCCTTTTCAACATTTTCCAGGGTAAAAATAAATTTTCTTGATAAAGGTAAAGATACTTCTTATTAACCTCGTTTGTTTTCAATTTTGACACCCTTTGCAGGCATCCATCGCAAATATTTCAAACTTTATGAGCCCCCCATAATTTAAAGGGGATGCCCAAAAGTGTAGTTTGTTTTTATGCTGACACGAAGGATGCCTTTTTATATCACATAAGGTTACTTATGAATGTAAGTCAGTTGCCCGTTTGTGCGATAGGGGACAGATCTTTAAATCTATCCCCGCCCGAAATGAAAAAATTATTTCAGACTATTCCTTAAAAGGAAAGTTGAACCGAGGTGATAAAGTTGATGCCCGGTTCGGCAATAAAGGCTTGATCATTCTGGCGAAGATGTGACAAATAGTATCTGTCAAACAGGTTTTCAATGCCCACAGAAAATAACAGATCGTGGAAAGGACCCACATTGAAAAATTTTAATCCCCCGCGAATGTTGGCAACACCATACCCCGCAGTTGATTCTTCCTCGGGGGCCGGATCATCCTGACTGGCGAAGAAATCTCCGGAGCCTTCCAGCCAATAGGATGAGAGCCTCCCTTTGAAATTATCCTCCCAGTGAACACCTATTGTGCCGTTCAAAGGTGCGATATTATTTAATCGATCCCCACTATCCCTGTCTTTGCCGACAACGTAGGAGATATTTGCAAATAAATCCAGATTGTCAAGAATACCCATCTCTGTTTCGGCATCAAAACCGTAAAGTTCTGCATCTTGAACATTCGTATATTTATAAGTGGGAATCTCCGATATAAATGATTCAGACTGCAGTACGGTATCAATGTAGTCATCAACCCGGGTATAAAAGACATTTGCCGATCCCTGTATCCGTTGGAAACGAACCTTGGTTCCAATATCACAATTATATGAGTATTCTGGATCAAGAGTGGGGTCTCCAAGAAGAATCTGGCTGCCGCCCCCCCGGGTTGAATATCGTTCAAATATATCCGGTGCACGGAATCCGCTTCCCACATTGGTGGTGAGATGCACTTCATTTGTTAATTTGTACAGCAGACCAAGGTTAAAGGTTGCTGCGCCGTCATCTTCATCTGAGAACTCATTCACCTCTGAATTTGATGAGGTCAAAGAGCCTTTGGAATTGAATCGTTCGTCCGTAAAGGTGATATCATCGGCAGAGGAATCAAAATAATCATATCGACCTCCGGCAACAATTTTAAGGCGGTCAAAATCGATTTCATCCTGGACAAAAATGCCGATGTGATAGCGATCACCATCGGGTACCGGTTGAAAGGTAAGCTGCCTGGCCACACTGTCATTGCTGTTTCTATGAATCACCTGGGTTTCACTTGAGTCCGTCTCTTCACGGACAAATTCCAGGCCGCTTATCAACTCATGATTATCACCGGGGGTCATTGTGGTTTGCAGGGAACTGCCAAGAGCCGAGGTTTCAATATCGTTCTCTTTTAAATTATAGACGGGGCTGCCTGAGCTGGGAAAATGTCCTTCAAAGGAACGATCCTGGTGAACATAATATGTTCGGATTTGAAAATCATCAAACACACCCAGATTTTTGCCTTCATAGCCTAATTTATAACTTTGGGTATCAAATTGATCAAAATGGGAAAACGGGGCTGTGGGGTCCTTTTGGGGGACGCCCATATCACTGATATTATTTATTTTAACGGCGGCTGTCACCGTTTGATCGGGGGCAAATTCATAACTGCTTTTAAAGTCAACATTGGTATTTTTAAATTGAGAATTATTGACATCATCACCATTGCCGTCTTCATAATCGTCTGCATCACGACGGGAAATCCCCAGGCGGAATCCCAGACCGTTCCCCCCTGCAGCCAATTCATATCGTCCGAACCATGCCTGATCATTACTGGAAAAACGGCTGCTCACCGTATTCTCCATTTGCCATTGATCGCCCTTGGCAAAGTCCACATCTTTGGTAATTATATTAATGACACCCCCCAGGGCATCTGTACCGTAAAGGGCTGAGGCTGGACCTTTCACCACTTCAATACGGGCCACACTGCCAATATCAATAAAAGGTGTCAAAGCTGCCCGTCCTGACCATAAATTTGTCTCCCGATCACCATCATAGAGGACAAGAACCCGATTTTGACCCAGCCCCCTGATGATTGGGCTTGCCTCCCAGGAACCTGCTTGTTCCATTGTCAGGCCCGGGACGTGTTTTAATGCATCTGCCACCGATGCCGGTGCGGTTTCCTGTAATCGTTTCTCATCCACCGTTGAGATGGGGGTTGGTACATCAAAGGTCTTATCTGGAGAACGTGTCGCAGTTACAACCACGGTATCCATCATATAAACCTTTTCTTCGGCGGCAATGGAATTCACTGCCAGCATCAAGCACAGGGTAAAGCTGATAATTGTAAGTTTAAACAATGTCTTTTTCATTTCTTCTTTTTCTCCCTTTTTCGCCACCCTTTCGCCGTGTCTTAACTAAAGGGGAGCTGCTGTTATTTTTAAGAGCAGAATGATTGTGGAGAGGGACACCAGACATTTACATATTTTTTTTTGCCCTGAAGATCAAATGGGGCATGAAATTTTATTTTTTTCGCCTATATAGCCAATCATAACCACCGGTCAGCAGGCTGCTCAGCAAGAATAAGCCCCCTGCGGGAATAAGCAGCCAGGTGTATTTTCCCAAAAAGCCTTTAAAAATCTGTCCCGTGTGAACGGCCCGTAAATAGTGCCATAATGACATTCGGGTGCTGTAATTCGGTGCCTTGGGTATGATGGGAAAAACACCTTCAAGTCCAGCGGGCATAACCCCCCGTCGATAATCCACCCAAAATTGCAGGTTTCCCTTGTACACCCCGGCACCCACGGCCCTGTTTTTACCGCGTTTTTTAGAATGGGAATCGGAAAGTCCATTCTTTGCAAAGGCATCCGTTACTGTACCGCTGAGGAGATTCTTGATATACAATCCATTAAAGGAGCCAACAAGCATCCGATCCCCGGAAAGGGGTTCCAGTACATTAACCCCCATGCCGCTGACAGGAATCTCCATGGGAGTTAAGATGAATGGTTGAGAAAAATCAGCCGGTCCCATGAAAAAACCCACTTTGGTTGCCAGAAGCAAAGCATTCTTTTTTTCAAGATACAGTGCCCGCCGAATTTCAGGATATCGGTTCCCTGCAAACTCATCAAATTTAACCCAGCTGGATGGAACGGTTTTATCGGTAATGGGCTGACGAAAGGGGGGACGGATAATCACACCGGTCAGGGTGATCACCAGCAGGAATAAGATGCTGTAAATGCCAATTTTTAAATGGTATTTGAGCATCCATCGATAAAAATGTGCATCCTTGGGGCGTTTGTGTGATCGTTTTCTACGCCAGGGAAGATACCACAGCCCCATGGCGGAAAGGCTCATAAATATTAATCCCAGTCCCAGGGCATCAATAAATAATTTGCCGGGGAGGCCCAGAATGCTGCCATCATGAATGCGTAGCATAAATATGACCATGGGGACTGTCTGCAAAGGAAGGGTGTCAAGCCTTAATGGCATGGGCGAAAGGGTGGGGTGCTGTTTCGATTCTTCAATTCGAAAACATCCCCGGGGGGTGAACACCAGTGGGTGATCCTGGATCAAGACAATATCTTTTACCCCCATGCCATTAACCTCTTTATGATTGATTTGTGTCCATTCCCGGGTGTGAAAATCCCAGGTAAAAAGCCCCGCACGGTTACCGGCATATAATACCTCTTTTCCATTCCGCCGGGTCAATAGCAGACAGTTGGTATCCTGATCAAAGGCAGATGAGGGGTAGCCTTTGTCCATGGGGGAAAATGTGCGGCCGCCATCTTTGCTTTGCCAGACCCCCATTCTTCCCCCTACAAATAAGGTTTTTGGTGTCTGCTCAGAATAGACAGCCTCCTTCATGGCCATGCGATTCCAGTTCTTGTAATGAAAACCTGTTGGCACAAATAACGTTGGAACCGATATTCCCCGAATCAGTGCAGGATGATTAATCAGTACCCCACTGATTCCCATCAATAAAAACCAGAGCAGACAGATCAGTCCTATATATTTGTGAATTCTTTTGGATATTTTATAAAGCCGACGTCTCATTTGCACAGCCATTCTTTTGCCCTTTTATTAAACAACATGCCGATGGAAGCCCTCTTCCACCTTTATGAACATTTTAAAATTTATCCAAAACATAAAAACAACATATGGGACATATTTTATTTTTTCCCAAAAAAAAACCCTGTGGCCATATATTGATATGGTCACAGGGAAGCCGTTTTAATCCCGATAATTATTTTTTAGTAAAATCAATGCACCCAATAAAATTTTACTTAAAAAGCTACAGGCAGGTCTTCTGACTTCTCTCCCCTTCGGAAGGCCTTCCCATTCAAATTACCGAACAGTGGCACAGAATTTCCGAATTGTTTAATTTCCTTAACACTTTTTTGCTTGGAAAGTATGAGAGTTACAGCGGCGGGTCCGTTCCCGAATTTAACGGGATTCCCTATCAAGTCCTTGCAATGGACACCTGTAATTTATTTTAATATCTCTTGTACCTTAAGTCTTTAACGTCTTCTATTCCTAAAAATAGATTTAACTCGACACTTTCAATATACGTAAAAACATTTTATGTCAAATGTTATTTTTAACCTTACAAATGCTCCGAAAAAGACCCAACCAGCAGTCTATCCCCGGAGGGGGGGCTATTACATTGTCCCCCATACCGCTGACAGGGATTTCCATGGACATCAAGGTGAATGGTTGAAAAAAATCAGCTGGTCCCATGAAAAATTCCCCCTTGCTTGCCAGAAGTAGGATCTTTTCCCCTTCAAAACATAAAAATCCATGCCTTTGCAAAGGCATGGATTTTCATATAAACCGCCATCTCCTGTCGAACACAACGAACATTGAAAATGGTACTGCCGCCGGGGCTCTGCAGTTGACGGTTTAAGGCTGCATTTTCTTATAAAAAATTACTGACTCGAATTTAGGACGGCACCTTATTTTTTTGCGGCTGCCCGTAAATGTTTATCGATATCCTTCATTTTTACAAGAGTCTCTTTCATCTTAGCCAGACCATACCATGTGGTATAATCAGGCATTAAATGAAATGATGCCTGGTAAGTCTTCATGCGATAATCCATAAACATTTCATAGAGAAGTTCTTCAATATGAGAGTCTACCTCATAGAAAGTCAAAAGATCAGGATATGGAGATGTTGCCGCATTCGTTGTGGAAGCCAGAAGTTGATCCTTATATAAATTGGTAATCAGCTCAATTGCTTCAGCAAAGATTTCATCAGCCGCTTTGATCATCTGATCGGAGTTTTCTAAGCTCTTGGTGACATAAGTTTCGCTATGACACTCTTTACAAGTGCTCACCATTGCATTTCGCTCAGCATCGAAGGATTCTTCGGTTAGACGTGCCATATCAGCAGCCTTCACCACATCCAGTCGAGCTGTTGGTTTTCCCTCACTATCGAGTACTCCAAGTGCTTTCAGGATGCTAACGCGATACCCCATCCATTCTGCATCTTTTTCCGGAAGCCTGACTGCCAAAAATCCCCATGCGGTCATGACTCTATGATTTCCTCCAGACATATGACATTTTTGGCAGGTTGGTCCTCTTTCGGCTTTTCTGTCCGTCATATATGCGGCACCATGTTTTGAGCGGGTCCACATTTCCCATTGCGCATGGTCAAATCCGGTGTGGCACTGCATACAGGCTTCTGGCTGTTGGGCTTCTGCCTTAGAAAATGCATGTCTGGTATGACAATTTTGGCAATCCATTCCATATTTGAAATGAGCTCTAAATTCACCAGCAAGGCCTTCTGTTCTGCTTTTTTCATCGACTATGCCTAAATTATGGCAGCCGTTACATCCTTTTTGTCCAGCAATAAACGCCGTCGGTTGCTTGTGTGCAAATGCCGGAAATGCTGTAATCGGAAGAAGCCCTTTGGCATGTTTTCCACTTAAATATTGACCCGCCTGATCTTCATGACATTCCTGACAAGTGGATATGGTGGGGAGCTTCGCCTTAGCAACATCATCCTCACCCATATGACCTTCCCCGTGACATGCCGTACAGGTCAATTCTTCCGACATAACACCACGATTAAAATCTTTCACAATGCCCGGTGTCAATTTGTTATGACATTCCTCACATTTTGAAGTGACTGCGTGTGCAGGTATGGCAAAGATAAGCATTGCCAAGGATAACATCGTCATTGTTACGACCTTCATAATTTACCTCCATAAGATTGAATTACTATGCATATTATACGGTCTGTCTTAAATTGACCGTCGATTGAAAAACGCTATATGTTCAGCCAAATGATATATATTTTATCCCTTATTTTGTAAACTGTCGCTGAAACTTTTTGTTTCCGACCCTAACACTTACCGAATAGAGGGCCAGCAGGTTTAAAGATACTGCGTACCCCCTCTGAAAAGAATAATTTGGATATTAGAATGATTTGGCTAAAATAGCAAATGCTCGTTAGATGATAGAAATAATTGTTCCAAGACACCGGCATTAGTCCCGGTTATTTTTTGAATATTCTGGAACTGGATTTATTGTTGTGTATGCCTGCTTGGAATGTGTCGGGGTCCGGGGAAAGGCCAGGGATAACTGCCCGTTATCAAGAAGGGGTTTAATCGTATTTTTCCTGAATGCTTTTGACTCTCGCTTCACCAGTGTGCAGAGCACCTGTTGGGTCATATAATATGCATCACAGAGTTTTAAAACGATGCTTGCCATATCTTTTCTACTCAGTCGTTTTTGATTCCGCGCTTTTTGGGCTAAGGTCATAAGCCTGTCCACAATGCCGTCTGAAAGTTTGTCAAGATTGTCTATCAAGGGTTTCTCAAGTTCCTTGATGATGAGACAGCCGGTTTTATTACGATCGTTATGACCCAAGCTCCCACCGTTATGACCCAAGCTAATGACCCCAGCGCTTTTATCTGCTGGGGTCATAACGGGATTTTCTGAAAAAATATGGTCTGCACTGGGAAAATCTCGACCTGGAAGGTAATATACCGTTCCCCGGCCCCGGCCGGTTGACTCGAGAAGTCCGTCCTTCATCAGCCGTTGAAATGCCAGGGTCAGGTCATGGGTATGGTCCGTTGAAATTTCTGTCATCCGCCGGTGGGTGATAACCTCTTCTGTTGCTGCCGATGCCAGTATCAATCTTTCTAACTTCGGAAGATGATCAAAGTTATCTCCAATGGAATGTCTCAATTCATTAACGATTTCTTCTGGAAAAAAATCCAGCATCCGAAGTTCAAGAAGGGTCTGCTCAAAAGGGTGCTCTTTTTCATACAGAACCGGGCTGCGCCAATGCTGGCTGTCCCATCCCTGAAAAATTTTCGGGATACCGCTTCCTGCCTGCTCCCCAAGTCCTATATATCGGAACATTTGGTGAATCAGGCGGTTCCGGCAGTCACTGTCGCCACCTTGTACGGCGATTTTTTTGGGAATTCGCATCAAACCTGGATTCCTGAACCCGAACATATCTGGCCGCTTTACAATCAGTACAGATGCTCTTTCCGTATAATCTGCATGAACAAGGCTGTTGACAAGAGCTTCACGCAGGGATTGATGAACCAGTGTATCGTCCTTGCGAAAATTTTTTTCAAGCTTGAAAGGGACTTTCAGGTCTGAGGTTAGTTTGGCAATGACTTTTCTATAAAAATCAAATAGATTTCCGGACCAGGAGCCGTCTAAGGTCAGCCGGTCGATCCATCTGGCCTCGGCCCTGGCTTGGGACTGTTCCTGATAATCCAGCATATAATTAGGGAATGCCTCTTGGGTGGCTGGCAACTGCCCGAACATGAGAAGTCCGGCCTGTGTCAGTGCCCCAATCCCAGTTTCTCGGTCTTTTCTCCACCCGCCAATATTTCTTAAAAACGGCACCGTCTCCAGTTGGTTCCAGGGATGATCCGGCTGCAAATTCATGTATAACTGCCTGTAGGTATTGAAACTGTCCAGATCAATGTCTTCTATGCCGAACCCCTTTAAGAGTTCTGCGTCCCTACAGTCCTCAATTTGTTCTGCCATCATTCGTTTTACCGTTTCTTCTTTGCAGATCAAGTCGCCGGTCTCGCCCCTTTTATATGTGCCGGTTAGCGGATTGTTATTGATGAATACTGGTTTCTGTTTTCTGCTTGCCCGGGGAACTGTAATTTGAATTAAAGTTTTTCCATTTATTTTTAACCGGCTGATGTTTTTTGGGGCAAGTAGACAGACACTAACTTTTTTAGGATCATTTAATAGACTCCATAAGTCGTCGGTAACCTTTTGTGAGTTAAAGATGCCATTTAGCCTGAAACCGTTTTTTGTTTCCTTTAATCCGAGAATTATATCTCCGCCATAGGAATTGGCAAAGGCACTGTAAGTTGGCCAGAAATCTTTTGGTAACTCACCTTTGCCGTCTTTGCCTGCGGCAAGCTTGCACTCGATCTCATCGGTCTCGTTCAGTGCTGAGATGTCGTCTAAGTTTTTGATTTCCAGCATAATGCCTCCAGATAAATTGTATGGTTTTGATGCATTTTGTTTTTATGTGGGTCTCCATGTGGTTTTATACCGTTTAATCCTGTTGGAGGCAATTGTTGTTTACAGGCGTAGCTCATATGAATTATCTTCATGGCGGATTGATGGACTCGATACAGGGCACCTCGACAAATAGGAGGGAGGAATTTAAAATGGAATGGTGGAGTGGTTTATCTAAATTTTGGCAAGGGTTCATATGCGGAGGGGTAGCTGTTCCCCTTGGAATTGTGTTTGTTGAAATCATCGTAAAGCTTGGGCTCAAACGGACTTAGGTGGGGCGCATTCCTGTTACGTATACTTTTCTGTTATTTTAATTGAAGATGTGGGCATCCTTCATATGACCCCAAAAGTAGTTTGCAGCTTTTTGAAAAAAGCTTCTGCAAATGGGGAATAATCAAAAAAAGTGTAAAATACTTTTGAAGGGGCGCATTCCCATTTTCCCGGCACCGTCTATAACTTATTGATTTTATTAGCTCAGATGCAAATTGACTCAGAAATTATATCTTTATAAATCAAAGGCTTAAAATTTCGACCGGGAAAATGGGAATGCGCCCAAATTGATTTTACTAATTTGTAAGGTTGAATCTCCAACCGAAAAAATGGGAATACGCCCAAATTATCAGGATCTTAATACTCGTGAAGAAAGCCGTTAAAAACATATATTAATTTTGCAATTACCAACTTTTTAATTGTAAAAGCTCAACCTTATATGTATAGATTACAGGGAGGATCAAACTGAAATTAAGTAAAACTGTGTATCATAATTACTCTGCTAAATATTGTTCTCAAACGGAGCATTATTGGTTAACATGCTAAGAATACTACAAAAAAGGATTCGATATGAATAAAACAGATAGCATATATGATCAATATTTCAACAATCTAATCAAGGGTAAAAGGATTCCCTGTTCTAAAATTTTGGATTCATTGATCTCCAGCGAATTTAATGTACATAATATTTATGAAGATCTCTTTCAAAAGGGTTTGTACCAGGTAGGCAGGATGTGGGAATATAACAAAATTTCTGTTGCTACAGAGCATTTGGCGACATCAATCACTGAAAGCCTTATGAATAAGGTTTACGAAAAAATACCCACGGTTGAACCGGTTCAAAAAAAAGCTGTGATAACCTCGATTGAAAATGAAACTCACCATATTGGGGGGAAAATGGTATCCGATGTTTTTGAAATGCAAGGGTGGGACGCTATCTATTTAGGCGGAGATACACCAGCCATTGAACTCGTTGACTTTATAGAAGAAACCGAACCAGATCTGGTTGCTCTTTCGATTAGTGTCTATTTCCATATGGACACTTTAGTCAAGACAATTGATTTATTAAACAAAAATTTCAAAAAACTTCCCATTATGATCGGAGGGCAGGCTTTCCAAAAAGGCGGCCATTCCATTATCGACCGTTTTGAAAACACATCTTTAGTTTTAAGTTTGGATAGTTTAGAGACTTCCATCGTCAATATTAATAAAGGAGAAACAAACTCATGAACAAACAAGAATTGATTAATAGCGCATCTCATTTAAATGATTTTTCCTCCCAGGCAGTAAAGGAGTACAGCGGAAAAAGGGATGCACTGGTGTCATCTATCAATGAAACCATGTTAAATCGGACAGATATAACGGAACTTGTGGGTGAAAAGAATATTCAAATGATGAAGGACAACCACAGCAACCATGCGCTCTTTGTTGAATCATTTATGATAAATCCTGATTCTAATACTTTGGTTGATACTGTCTTATGGGTATTTCGCTCCTACCGGTCAAGGGGATTTCACCAGAATTACTGGTCAGCACAGTTAAACTGCTGGGTAGAAATTATTAAACAGCAATTGTCCGAGGACAGCTTTAATGATATTTATCCTTTGTATAAATGGTTTACTGTCAATATTCCAGCATTTACAGACATGTCCGACAAACAGCTGGATCCATCGTCAGAGGTACCCGAACATTGAGATTGAGGATTGAGATTGAGGATTAAGATTGAAATTAAGGTTAAAATTAAGGTTGAAATTAAGGTTGAAATTGAGATATGATAGATGAATCTGATGTCAATAATGAAGTTTTAAATCTCTTTTCCCAACATTCAGAATATATTCAAAAATATATTCTGGATGCAACCGCTGTTTCTGTTGGTATTTTTGATTTAGAAGGAAAGGCACTTGCCTTAAATCAAGGATTCAAGGACATTATAGAACATGACCCCGATTGTTCAAACATAACAGACTGTTTTATTAACCCTACCTTTGATTTTTTTCTTCGACAATCTAAATCAAAGGAGCCGCCTGTAATTTATGAGGGGTTCCTTACCATTGGAACTGAATTAAAAAATAAAAGTTTTAAAACCTGCACGATTAAAAACGTTTCATACCTCCTGTTTCTCTGTGAATACGATGTGAATGAACTTGATTATATTAACGAGGAGATGCGAAGCCTTAACCAAACGCTCAATGAGAGCCAGCACCAGCTGATTCGAAAAGAGAAAGCCCTTACTAAAAGTATTTCTGATCTCAAATTGGCCCAGTCAAAACTTGTAGAGTCAGAGAAAATGGCTTCTTTAGGTCGTTTAGTGGCTGGATTTGCCCATGAAATAAATACACCGATCGGCATCGCCCTGACTGCATCATCAGGTATTATGGAATCGTCGCAATATATTGAACAGATGCTAATGCAGGATGAAGTGGAAGAAGAAGACTTGATTTCAACACTTGAAACCATTCGGGATTCGTCAAAACTTGTCCTTTCAAATCTCACCCGGTCCGCAGATCTGGTTGGAAGTTTTAAAAGGACCTCTATTGACCAAAGTATTGAAAATTCATTTTCCTACTGTCTAAACGATACGATTATGGATGTATTAACCAGCATGAGAGTAAAGATTAAAAACACACCCATCAAAGCAGTTCTTGACGACCACGAAAATATCGAATTATATGGGATTCCAGGAGATATTGTTCAAATTATATCTAACCTCTTTGAAAATAGTGTGCTGCACGGTTTTGAAAATGGAAAGCTGGAAGGTCAAATTAGCATCTCTATCCAAAAAGAAGAAGAGACTGTGTTTATTCACTATTCAGATACGGGAAAAGGAATGCCCACTAAAATTGTCGAACGTATTTTTGAACCTTTTTATACCACATTGAGGGCCAGAGGTGGTATTGGACTCGGAATGTATATCTGCCATAATATCGTAGTTAGCCGTTTAAAAGGGACGATTGAATGTTCCAGCACGCAAGGCAAAGGGACTGAATTTCTAATAAATTTCCCCATTACAAAGGCAGGAATTCATGAAACTGGTAAGATCAAAAAAAAGAGTGTCTAATGAAATCAAAAAAGAACAGAAAATAGCTCATATCAATGAGCCGCCAGATTCTATGCAAACACAAAACCCTGAAGTTGATTTGGACAGTAATCAATGGAAAGTGCTCCTTGTGGATGATGAACCCGATGTCCATGAAATAACTCGCATCGGGCTAAAGAGGTTTGCCTATGATGGGAAAAGTCTGAAATTGATTAGTGCTTACTCAGCAAAACAGGCGCGTGAAATTCTTCAAAACGATCATAATTTTACGGCGGCAATGATTGATGTTGTAATGGAAACAGAGCAGGCAGGTCTGGATCTGGTTCGTTTTATCAGAGAGGAAATGGGACTTTCACACATTCGCTTAATCATTCGAACAGGTCAACCCGGAAAGGCTCCCGAACAGTTTGTGATTGATAATTTTGATATCGACGATTACAAGGAAAAAACAGATCTGACAACCCTAAAAATGTATACTATGTTTCGAAATTCAATAAAATCATATCGAGATATTTTGACCATTAAAAAAAGCAGGGCCAAGCTTGACCAAAAGGTGAAAGAACGTACTCAAGAGTTATACGAATCAAATAAGAAATTAGAGACATTGGTTATTGATCTTCAGAAGGCTCTCGGAGAAGTAAAGCAGTTAAGCGGCCTGCTCCCGATTTGCTCATTTTGTAAAAAAATCCGAGATGAGAAAGGAGAATGGAAGCAAATGGAGACATATATTTCAGAAAAATCTGATGCCGAATTCAGTCATGGCATCTGTCAAGAATGTGCAAAAAAGCATTATCCAGATTTTGATCTCTATGATGATTAAATGAATGGGCGCATTCCCATTTTCCCGGCACCGAGGACT
>Ga0307987_1001211_pt1 | contig 14468 bp, 6 predicted proteins | sample EllFjometagen181_FD_203157 | JGI IMG/M metagenome (GOLD analysis project Ga0307987, IMG submission 203157) | Marine microbial communities from Ellis Fjord, Antarctic Ocean - #181 | ecosystem: Environmental > Aquatic > Marine > Unclassified | place: Southern Ocean | collected 2014-10-08
AGTGTCTCTGAATGGTATGAAAAAGAAAAAGATAATATGTTATTAGCACCAAGAACAAGAATGATGATAGAAGATAGATTATTTGAATTTGATGAAGTATTAACATCACTAACTAAGTGTATATAATAGCCAGTATGCTATGCAAGTGAAGCGTAGCATAGATAGGCTGTTATAATTAAAAAACCGACGGACATTTCATCCGTCGGTCTAATTAGGAGAAACAATGAAAAGTGCAGTGCCGTTCTGCACGTCGGAGTCAATCTCCATTTTATAATCCTAAAATGTCAAGGTCGTTTTACCCTCATTAGATTTTAAAGTCCCTTAGAATCGATCAGTGTTCGCTGTTTTAGTCGCTGTTTGTCGTATTTTATCCAATCTCGCTGTTCTGCTGAATATTTATATAAATGAACATATCCATCTGTCTTCTTGTAGTCTGAATGAATAAAATTGCTTTCGATATATATTGTTAGTCTAGTGTAGTCGGTGTTCTCTATAATCATATCGAGTAGGTCATTCAAGTCTCCATTTGTTGTCCAATCAGTTGCACCTTTCTCAATGAAACAATGTTGTCCGGTGGTTGATCTTCCTTTCTTCTTCTCGTAGATTGGTGGTCGGTATCCTGATCGTTGGCTGCATGTGATATCTCCTTCATGATACTTCTGGACGTGTTCCATTGGTTTGATGTGATATTCGAGTATCTTATCTGCTATCTCGATTGGTACATTCTTCCCTGATATTATAAGGTCTGATATTTTTAGTTTACACATAATTATTACTCATTCTCGTATTTGTCGTTGGCTCTCTCGAGCTTCCTGATTAACTTATCTCTTTTGTCTCGGTCGATATAATCAAGGTCGACTGCTGTTTTTGTTTCTGCTTTCCAGTATAGCTTCTCCCACCTGTTCATGCCATGCTTCTCAATATCCTTTACTGCTTCATCAATCCTATCCGCTATCGTTGGTGGATTGTTTCCGAATAAAAAGTGTTGTGTAGCTCCCCAGAATCCTCTTTTGATCCTATATTTTTTGATCATTTTTATTTGTTCTTTGGTAAGATACTTATCATTTTCTTTGGTGTAAAATATAACATCTATAATTGTTATTCCCTTTGCTCCACCGAGTATTTGTCTGGTGCCCAAGAAGTCTATTCGTTTGGTTCCTGTTACTGCTTCAAGCATATCAATCAATATTTTATACATTGGTATAAATTCATTAAAGAAGAGTGGTGCTTTTTCTAATCGTTTAAGTGCCCATGGATCTCCTGCTGATGCATTAACTATATCGCTACCAAATGATATTGCGTCATTATATGCTGAAAGTGCAATTCCACCAATTGACATACGTAATGCAATGTTTTGTACTGAATATGGTTCCCTATCATCGCCTGTTATAAATCTGAATATCGATGAAGCTATCATTGCTCCAATAAATGCAGACCATAAAATGGCTTGTGCTGCAGTTTTTGGTGCGTCTATATCTTTCCCAAGTTCTCGCTCTATCTTAGTTAGTTTTGCTATATCTAAGAACTGTCTCTGGATATATCCTTTAGGGAATGTGAATAAGTTGGATGCGAGTTCTCTGGTTAATGATCCTTGTTCTTCTATTGATCGCAGGTGTCTTTCGTATTGGAAGTGATCTTTCTTCACTATTTGAGCTGTTAAGTAATGACTAAATGCCAGCTCTCCATCGGTAGCTAATATCTGGAGACCATGAATCCTTTCTATTGATGTTATATCTCCATATCCAGAAGCCTTTAACATAGCATTAAGTTCAGTGGTTGTATTCATATATTGTGGGTGTTTTTTTATGGCTTTATATATTCTACCCATTACCATTCTAAAATCCCACATCCTATTAAAATCATCAGATCGACCAATAGTATTAGCTTTGTCTGATATAATATTTAGTTGTTTTATACCAGGAAGTTTTCCCCATCCTTTATATTGTCTATATAGTTGATCTAATGCTATTGCTTTAAGTTGTGTTACGTGTGTATCATAGAATTCTCTATCTGCCTTTGTTAGCTTTCTCATACCGATTGAGTCTTTTACTATTCCTCTATGCATAGCGATGTTCTGTAATGAATTCCTGAATGGTTTTTCTAAGTCCAGGAAGATTGCCCTTGATGCCTGTGAGTATGCATTTACTATAAAGTTTTCAAACCATCTTTCTGGGTGTGGTCCTCTACCGTGTATTTGTTCTATGTTGTCGTATAATCCCTTCATAAGATATTTACTGTTGTCGAACTTATCTATATTGGCAACCAGCATGTTTGACCATGTGTTTAATTCTGATATTAGTTCGGTATTATAAACCATTTGTCTAACATATGATGAGAATCTCTGGATGATGTTGATCTCTTTATCTTGATACTCAACAGTTTGCCTTGCTTTTAGATGTCCTTTTGTTATTGTTTTTGACATTGCTTCTTTTACTGACTTCTTTGAGAATGTTTTTGATGCTGCTTCTCCTATGTCATAACCTGTTGCTATTACTCCCCATGTTTGTTTATCTAACCATATTCTCAGTGCATCAATACCCTTCGTTTCAAGTATGTTCACTGCTTCGTTTATAGCTTCATTCGGTGCATTAGGTATCAATACCTTTTTCAATAAATTTAGCGACTGATTTGATATTTTTTTTGCCTTCTTTGATTTTGGATACAACTCTTGATAATGCTGGTTATAAAATTCCATGAATCGTAAGAATCTAACATCTGCTTCCATTTTTTGGAGTATTTCTGTTATGTAGTCAGCTATTTGCTTTTCATATTCTGTTATGTTCGGATCTGCTTCTGGTACCCTATCCATATATTTAGGCATTTTAGATGCTACTTCTTTTTCTATTCTCATTAATGACGCTTCACTATTAACTATATCCTTGAATATGACCATTGGTATATCAGCGTGCATGTCACCAATGATCTTATGGATCATCTTATCGGCTTCGTGTCGTGCATTAATTAGTTCCATATGAACTCTTCCGAATGGTAATCCAGTGACCTTCTCCATTAGATTGGTAAGATATCTCACATCCATAAACTTCTTAGTCCAGCTTGTCACATTAGGAGGTTTCTCTTGCTCGCTGGTCGCATCATTAAGTTCTTCATTTGCATATTTTTTACTAAGTATTCTTATAGATTTTTTTATCTTATCGTCTATTACTGAATTATTTTTAAGTGCTTCGTTTATTTTTATCTCTCTGGCAATCGTATTAGATGCATCTATCATGCCCTTGATTATCTGTCTTCCATGAGCATTTGTCACAAATTTATGACGGTGTATCCATCTTGGTTCAAAGAACGTATCATTTCCAGTTACTGCTTTAACAATATCTTTAAAATGTTTTTGAGTCATTTTTCCTTTGGATATCATATGGCTCTTCAGTTCCTGTATCCTACGCTCTGTGGTTTCCATTATTACTATTTTGCCACCAGATTTTGGTGGTCTCTTTACTTTTACTGCTTTTAGTATTTTCTTATATTGTTCTATGGATATATCGAGTTTGTTATTCTTTCCACTCATATTGTTGTGCCCGGTTATTTTTTTAATTATTCTCTCTAATGCCGCGGAGGTTTTTTTATCTGGTTGAACAATACCTCTCATCTTTGCTGTTATGTGGATTAGTCTTCTTATCCTTGTCTTCTCAGCTGTTACTTCTGGATCTTCTATTACAGCAGTTGTTCCTGCAGTAGTTTGAGTTTTAACTTTATCAAAGTATTCTTGTGAGATTGGTGCGGTTGCTTTGTCGGTGATCAGTGATGTTGGTGTTGATCCTTCTTTGTATATAAATATGGATGGATCTCCGAGTTCGTCCTGCAGTGCTTTCATGTATGCATAGTTGCTGTCATTGGTCAGTGCTATCCTTGCTCCTTCATCTCTTGCTGCGAGTAATGCTTTCTTGTGTGTATTAATGAATTCTTCGGGTATCATAAACTTATTGAGTAAATCCTTATCCTCTATCGATTGGTCTTTGTATGTTGATAGTGCTGATTTGATATATGGTGGGTCAAGGTAGATTCCTGTATTCGCATTATCGTATCCGTCTATTCTATTGATGAAGTCTGCTCCGTCTTCGGTGTAGATGTTGATTTCGGTTCCCTTCTCTTTGGCTAACTTCATCATCTCTGCGGTTTGGTTTATTGCTGCGATCATGCCATATTTCGGATGGTAAACTACATTCTCGAAAGATTTGAAGCCGTTAGAACTGATCATTGACTGCCCTTTCCCTGAGAATATTCCTATTACATTGGAAAATGCTATTTTAACTGCATCATCCAGTGATTTTATGTCTGTCCTATCTATGGCAAATTCATTCATTACAGTCTGGAATACTTCCCTGAATGCTTCATAAACGTCTGGATAGTTAACTGCGTCAGCTCCAATATTCGAGTCGTAAAGTGTGAACTTCAACCAATCATTACTCCCAACAAAACTCTCGGGGTATTTCTTTGTGAAGTCAGCGAATGCTTGCTCGACTACTGGATGCTTACTTGATTCTTTATATATTGCAATAGTGAATTGCTCGATTGCTTTATTTAGGAGCTCTCCCACTTCTTCAGCTTTCCCTTCCTTGATTGCTTGGATGATCATATATTTCTCTTTATCAAATACATTGGCGTGGTATTCTTTCAGTCCTGCATTAATGGCTTTCGTTAGTGCATGTGTTCCGAGTGTGAATGCTCCAGCGTATGGCTCAAATATTGATGTCACTCCGTCTTTTACCCATTGTTCGTATATGTTCTCGAATAGTGGTATTGATGTGTTCTTGTTGCCGAGTAATCCGAACAGTCTACTTGCTTTGGATCTGGATGGTAGCTTTACTGATTTGATGAATTCTCTGAAATCTTTTGGGATATTACCATGCTTCACATCCTGCAGTTTTTCCATCAGTTCTTGATACTTCTGTGCCTGCTCAAGTATGTTGGATTCTTCTTCTGTCTCCCTGTGTTGGTTCTGCTCATTCCATATCCTATCATAGTCGTTTGAGAATCTGCTGAGGAATTCTGATGTATCGAACATGCCGTCCTGATCCTCTATTTGTTTGAATACATAAGGATCTGATTCTGATATTTCCTCCAATACCATATCGAGTTCAGGAGCGTTCTTGTTGTATGCGTGCTTTCCATTTATGTATATTCCCTGCATCGATGTATCTTTAGTCTGTGAGTCTCCCCATGCATCAACGAATGGGTACATTCCTGAGTCGAGGTTCTTTGTTTTTATTCCATTATCAGTGTTTTTCTCTTTTCGTTTGAACATTGGGAGTCCTTCCATGACAGGATCCCTCATCTCTGGTGTGATGTGGAAGATTTGTTGTGATGTAGTATAATCGTTCATAAGAGATATTACTTTTTCTGCTTGTTTCCTTGTATCAAGTGATATAAAATCTCCATCGGGAGCAAGCACAACATATATGTCTCCCCTTTTTTCAATAGTATAATCTTCTTTGCTATATTTATTTATCTTAAGTTCTGTAGTCTCAACCTTCCCACCCAACTGCTTTGTTAGTTTCTCTAAGTGTTTGCCGAGTCTCTCATCATAGATATCCTTGAATCCACGTCCACCTATTGATAAGTTGTCTCCTTCAAACTTGCCTGATGTTTCTTTGGAGTCGAAGATCTGTTTTGCCATCTTTCCACCAATCGCATCGGATAGCGTTACGTCATCGTGACCGACTATTGATATTCCTTTGGTTGGGTGAAGAACATACTCGAATTTACTCTGTCCTTTTTTCGTTGCTTTAATACTTACTTTTTGTGATCCATCTTCTGCTTTTTCGTATTTTGCCCATTCAATCTTATCGACTGCCATTCTAAGTGCGTCTGTCCATCTATCTATCTGTTGTTTGCCTGTTGTCCATGATATAGAATCGAAGTTATTCTCTACTGCGTATCTGAGTATTCGTTTGGCTACGAGTATTTCCCATGCTGTTCCAATATATGGCATTGAATAAACACCACCAGTACTATGAGAGTCTAAGTTATTTTTTAATTGGCTATATTCTTTTGTTTCAACCTTATTCATGTGTTCTGTAATGTCCTTGTGTGGAACATTATATTTTTTATGCATCTCAGCTTCAAACTTATAGAATGAATTTGCTATTTTTAGATAATCTTCTCGTGTAGCGAAAAGACCTTTCTTCCGGATATCACTTGCCCAATCTGATTGTACCTCTTCAAGGAATAATACTGTCTTTCCATCAATCATTCGTGTATTGAATCTGATGCTTGCTACTACATTTGCTATTCCAGGGAAGTGTTCTTCTGGAGCCCAATATATTCCGTATTGTTTCTCGAGCATTTTTATTGTCTCATCATATTCAAGTTGGCTCATAACGTCATTTTCAAGGTCGATTTTAATGCGTTCCATTGCTGTGCCAAAAGCTATTCCATTCAGTGTTTGTGGTTCAACTGATATGACTAGTTCTTTGTAGTCTTTCTTCTCGCCTTTGAGTTGGTATGTGTCGTGTCTGGTTTTACTTACCATCCTTTGAGCTATGTGTCTCAATTGCTGCATCTTCTGTTCCATATAATCTGATTCATCATCAGATACGCCATTTCTCATTAGTGCCTTTTTCAAATTATTAATTCCTATCAGGTCACCGTCTTGATCCCTAAAGATTGGAAAGTATGTTTGAGGAAGATTGTTGTCATCTTCTCCGAAAAGATCTATCAGTTCAGAATATGGAACGTATGTCATTCCTGTATCTTCTATCTCTTTTATCTCAAATAAATTTTTATTTTCAAGCTCACTATAATCAGCAAGTGTTTGGAAGGATAGTTCTCTTTGCAATAATGTCTCTGTTAATTTCGGTTCCTGCTGCTGAACAGCTTCGAGCATCATCTCTCTGGTGATCTCTTTGTTCTCGGAGTATTCTTCCACTGCTTCCATTACCCTCGACCAATCGAGTTCTACAGGCTTCACTTGCTGTTTTACTAACCAGTTTCTTACTTGTATCGTCTTCATCTTGTTGGGGAATTTCTCAATAACTATTCTTGCTAAATGTGAATAGAATGGATCTTGGTATGCTTTTGCCATCAGGTACGGGATTTCCTCTTCTGTTCTTGCTTTCTTTTCCTGTACTTTGAAATGTTCTCCAATGAATTCTGCTGCCTTACTCATGATCCTTTCTTGTGCTTCTAATGATGTAATCATTTTGGTGACGATATCTTTCTTCTCAAATTTGAATATTGATTTAAAATCATTTATTAGTTTCTTTATTTCCTTTATCATATCTTTCACAAATTGTAGTGAGTGTTCTGCGAGTTTGTTCCAGAATCCTTCCTCGTTGTATTTGTTCCCGATATAATATGCAACCACTTCTTCTTTTATTGATTCTTCCTTATATAACATTTTTCGGTAGGCATTTAATACTTCTTCTTCTGTATGCCCTTCTTTGATTATCTCTTCGATGATTACGTCATAGACTTTGAGCATACCTTTTCTATTGTGTCTGGTTGCCTGATGGATAGTTTCATGTAGTGTTGTTTTTATTGGAGAGTCTTTATCATTTATGTCTGCCCATATTCTGCCATGATGTTGACTGCCTGATTGGCTTCCGAGGTTTTTGACCCATACGATTGGTTTGCCTGATATCTGCTCCGCTATCGCATTGGCGAGGTGCATCTCATTGGTTATTTTAGGATTTTCAACAATTTGAGCCTGTGATATATTAATCCCAAGCTTTTTCGCACCGATTTTGAGAGCCGTGAGGTCAGGTTCAATCTGTAATCTATACGCGGTATCTCGTCTGGTTGTGTCTTTAAATCTTTCATCTATATCTCCTTTATCGTCAGTAGCTTTAGCTTCTTTTTTTGTGTCTACTGATTTCTTGACCATTACATGATTATATATAACAAATTCCTCTCCAGTTGCTTGAGGATCATAATATCTTATTCCGTCATATCCTTGATCTATGGTGTTTTGTCTTAGCGCTTCCTCTTTTGTCATGCTTGGGTATTTTTCAATAGACTCTTTTTCAAATTTATCAAATACTTTATAGTCAGCTAAATCTAAAAGGTTGGGTGATCCTTCATACAATTCAATGTCTCCACCTTCTAAATTATAGAAGTTATCTATTGCGCTTCTATCTTTTCCTAAATATAGACCTTTGCCAACACCTGCTTCGCCAGATCCTCCAGTTCCTCGATACCAAACATTATCTTTATAGTTTTCAGTTTTTGATAGATATTGGTTTTTGAGATATTCAACATCATCAGTTGTATCCAGTAACCTTCTTTCAGTTTCAGGCAACTTTAATAATTGCTCTGCTGTTAATACTTCTTTCCCTTTCCCTTCCTTAACCACATCAACTGGTTTAGGCTTTCCATCGGTAGTCGCTTGTGCTTTTGGAGATACCATCATTATAGATGAAGGTTCTTTTCTTGCTTCTTTTGTTTCTCCTAATGATAATTCTCTTCCACTCTGTCCATTTTCATAGGCTCTAAATCCTAATTTATAATGTACGTCTATTGATGCGTCATTGCTAACTTGTGAGACTAAATTTCTACTGTGGTCATCTATAGCTTTCTGTAATAACTTCGTAGCAATACCTTGTCTTCTGCTATCTTTATCAACTAATAATTCGATAACGCCAAACCTATCATATCCTTTTCGTTTTGCTATTTCAAGTTTACCACCATCTAATGTATATTTTTGGGTTTCAGAAAAAGAATCATTTTTTGGGTTTTTATCGACTGTTTTCTTTACTTTTTTCTTTTTAGTTGGCTTTTCTTCTTCAACTAACGCCTGTTCTGTCCCTTCCTTACTTTCGGTGGGTTTTTGCAGGTCGGTGTCCTTTTCCTCTGTCCTTGTCCTTTTCTTGCTGGTTTCTTTTTCATCTTTTAGCTCCTTTTGTTTATCTTCTGTAACCTTAGTCTCTTTGGTCTCTTCCGTTACGAGAATACCACCTTTTTCAGATAATTGTTTATCTGCCCAACTCTTTTTAAATGCAAGTCCGCCTTCTTCTTGAAAGTATTCACCAACATCTTCTACAGGAGATTTTACGTACTCATATACCTTACCTTCAATCTCAACTTTATCTCCGATATTTAATTCTGAAACTGATTTTATCCCTTTGCCTAATACTGGTTCGATTGGTGGTGTGATATCGGAAAATGGTTTAGCTTCTCCAATTCTTGGAGCTTTAGCTGTTTCTCCTATTATAAGCCTTTCTTTTTCTAATACAAAATTAGGAATTGATATTCTTGAATTATTGTCATTAACGGTAACATTCATTCCATAAGGATTTTCTATTGTTCTTGAAAATTCCTTAACACCGAACATTGCCTTTAGATTTCCCCAAACATTTCGATCTTGAAGTTGCTTTACAACTTTACTATCTATTGATATTGTTCCACCCTTCCTAAGAAATTTATTTAAAGCAATATTTTTATTTCCAAAATCTATCAGTACATCTTCTAATACTTTATTTAATTCAGCTTCTTCAGGAGTGAATTTATAACGCCCAGCAGTTACCTTTTCACGCTTATTGAATAATCTAAGCCCTTCTCTTGGCTTTAATTCATAAACTTTTGTGTCTTCACCAGTAATGGTAGATTTTTTCAACATTTTATCAAACCAAGTTAATTTCCCATTAATCCATCTCTGATAAATTCTACTATTGATGTAAGTATTTTTATTTCTGAATTGTTTACCTTCTCCAAATAATCCCCATCCAGTCATAATAGAAGCATTCAATAATGCGTCTTTCTTATTAGAGCCAGTTGCTCTTTCAATTGCATATGATCCACCAAAGATAGAACCGAGATGACCTATAATGGTTGGCGTATGTGAAGGTAGTCCTCTATCTGCTAAATATTTGAATGTAGCATTTGACCCAATTCCTGCAACATCAAATAATGCACCAAGTGCACCAGATTGGATAATTGCACCAAGTGCTTCACCTTGTTTCAATTCGCCTTTTCTAACGGCTGGTGTATCATTAAACCCAGAATTCATTGCAAATACTATGCTTGATGGCATCTTGTATCCTGCATTTGTTATTATCTTATTTGTTGCAACGATAGACGCCAGTCCTGTAGCAAATTTTGTCCCAATATAACCTATTTTACTTTCGGGATATAACTCTGTTAATTCTGCAAATTCTGATTGTTTTTTATAATCTTTTTTATATTTATCCTCTAATTTTAAATATTCATCTTTTTCGCTATACTGAGTTCCCTTTCCTCCCGACATTATTAATCTTTCTTTATCTAAATCATCTAATTTATTTATTGCGTATGTTCTTTGTTCCTTGTTACCCAAAATTGCAATATTTCTCAATCCACTAACTTTTTTATAATATTCTATCCATTCAGATGCTTGCTCCTTACCTGCACCATCACCTTGTTCTTTATAAACTTTTTCCCACCATTCTAATGATTTTTCTGGGCTATATTGTGTTGAGCTGGCTAATTCTTTCCATAATTCTATGGTTTGCATTGCCCCTGCCATCGGTAATCCATAATTCAGTGCAGTTGGCAATAATGCTGCTATTGTGGTTACGATCTGTGGGGCATCCTCTGAAATTGATTTTAATGAACCCTTTGCAATCGCACTTAATGATACTGGGTTTTTATCTTTATATATTCTATCAAGATGCTTTTTCTCTTTTTTATTTAACTCTCTACCAGTGTCCGTTTCTTCCGATAATCTGCTGGTTATTCTCCTTGCCTCAACTATCAGCGGAATATTCTTGCTATTTATTTCTTCTGATTTTGTGTTATACTCGTTTACTAAAGCATTGGCTTCATTTTGCTTAATAACACTATTGCTATTAATTGTCTTAATCTTTGTTTTAAATTCATCTGATTTTGTGTTGTATTCGTTTACTAATGCATTATAATCATCAACTTGCTTTTTAGTTGCAAGGTTATCTTTATCCATTGAATCAAGACTTGCCTTTATTTTTTCTAATTCAGTGTTATATTTATTTACTAAATTATCATCTTGAACTTTTGTAACTAAACTATTATTACGTGCTAATTCAATTTTACTTTCAATTTTCTTAAGTTCAGGTAATTCAAGATCTTTCTTTATTCCTTCAATGTTATAATTTTTTTCGTTAAGGGTTGCAATAGACTGTTCTAAATCTAATATAGGCTCACCAGTATCGTGTCTACCATATTCTGGCTGTGTAGGCATCTTTCTCTCAGGTCGCTCATCTCTTCCGTATTCTGGCTGTGTAGGCTCATCTATTTTAGGTCGATTTACTTCTACAACAGTTTGTGCTGGAGATGGTAATGGCGTTTCGCTAACATCATCGGTTGCAAATTGTATTTCTGGTTTTGTTTCGTCTATAACTTTTGCCCTACCCATGAGTGGTATATCTCTATTAAATTCATTTGTTTCAAATTTTGGGAGTGTTGGGACCATTGGCTGAACAGGTTGTACTAATTCTTCCACAGGCTTTTCCCAAGGATTGAGTAATTTACTCTCCAATTTTTCTTGTGGCTTTTCCCAAGGATTCATTACTTCACCTCTTCCCAGTTCTGCTCATTGTATTGGTCTCCACCTATAAATTTATATTTTTTACCGCCCTCACCTTTCTTGATATCACCTACTTCAGGTACCCCAAATCCTTCTATATAATCAACATTCTGTTTGTACTGCAACAAGTCTTTATATGCTTCTCTCCCTTCCTTGGTTGTGCCTAATCCAAGTTTGTCTTCAAGGTAATCTGAGGTTATTGGGATTATATATACATATATACCGTCTTTCTTTATCTTTATTGCATTTTTCTTTATATCGTCTGCAGCGACTTTCTTTCCTCTCGTTGTTGCCGAAAGTCTAACGGGTGAATAATCTGATATCAACCTTTCGTATTCTTCTGCGCTTATTTCTCTTACAGGCTTTCCATCCGTGAATGTTATGTTATCGTAGATATTCTTCATATTACTCGGGAAGCCTGCAATATCCTCTTCTGCATTCTTATAATTATCCATGTTTGCTTTCTTTTCATTATATCCTAACTCTGGTATTGGAAGATTGTTATCCCTATACTGCTGATCAATATCTTTCTCTTTCTGTGTTTGAGTATTCAATTTTACTGTTTCAGTTTTAATGTTTTTAGCTTGGTTGTAATTAAATTTATAATCATCCGCATCAACCACTTTCCCTGTTACTGGGTGTTTAACCATCCACTGACCTTCGTCGTTTTTATATGGAGCTACACCATACTTGCCATGATATGTATCTCTTGTTTCATCATCTTTTGCTTTTAACTCTATTTCATCCGCTTCTTTTTTGGCGGTTACTCTTTTTCCTGCGATATCCTGCTCAAATATATCCATCGTTTGATTTGTCCATCCAAGATTTTCTCCTGTTTTTGGATCTACTCCAGTGAATCCAGATATATCTTCATCTGAATATTGTCCAAGTATGTCCATATTGTCTACAAGCAATCCTTGTTGTCTCTTTTGCAATTTGAATTCTTCATTGTCCTTTAGTGTTTCTTCACGTTCTGCAGCAAGTCTTACCTGCTTTTTGTGTCCTGCTATCTGATCCAATGCTCCAGTGACTTGTGATAATTGTCTTGATGTCTCCTGCTGTCTCTTATTCGTTATATCTACAAATAGGTTTGAAAATGATATCCCTTCTGCCATAATATTACTCCTTTTTATAAAATGCTTTGAAAGATACATCTGTTATAAATCTTCTCATGAAATCCCTATAAGCATTATTTATAGCTTTTGCCAAAGCTGTCTTATTAACTGTTTTATCATCGTTCAGTATATCATATGTGCCAATTTTAGTAAACGTCGTTATTTTATATAACTTTTTATAAGCCAATGTAACCCTGATCAACGTGGTTGGCATTACTCTCTCTACCCAAATATCCTCTCCGAACCATATGCGGTTTTTATGCTCCATTAATTCTTCGGTAAGAATACTTAATATGTCTAATACTTTTCTTTCGTATGGTTGTGTTGGTATCGATTTCCTTATTGCAGATGTTACAACTAAGTTAGAATTTGTGTATTCTACATCTGTGATCGTCTCTTCCTTTTTTTCTTTAGCAATAACGGCTTCTGCTAAATCTGAAACGTTCCCAATAGTAAATGTGCATAATGGTGTTATGAATGTTACAGGTCTCCTTTTTGATAATTCAAAATTAGTACGTTCAATCATAATAAGTCTTTCTTTCTCGGTTTGTGTTTCTGTAATGTTAATTTTCATTTTAATCTCCTCTATAGATTTTATTTGGTTGGTAATTCCCCTTATAGAGGTCAGGGAAAACAGATGTACAGTCTGCTGTCCCAACCAAAGCAATTAAGTTATATGTTAATAAATGTGTCAAGATAATCTCCTTAATTGGTTTTTTGTTTCTCTTTAGTCAAAAACCCTTCATGATAAAGTCTGAGTACAATATCAGAATTATCGAATTCCACATCATATCCCTTACTTAATGCAATTTTAACGCCCACTTCAAGTTGCTTTCTTTCTTTTTTAGATAACCCTTGTAATATTGATAAGTCTATGTTCATGATAATCTCCTTTTATTCGATATCGGCATTGAGTCCAAGCTCTTTTCTAAGATATCTCATTGCCTGATCATAGTTTCCAGTGGATATAAAGAATTTAATATCGTCACTAAATCGTGTCATTTCAGGGTCGCTCATCGCCATAATAGCTTCTGTATTCTCTCCAATCAGATTCGTTAATGCTTTAGGTTTTGCGAGTTTGATCTCACTACTGACTGCTCCGACTGTATTCATGAGTCCTTGTGCAATCAATCCTTCATCGATCTGATCAGCTTCACCAAATTCGCCTGTTCCAACTCCAAGTCCTGCAGCCATATCTCCAACTCCTGCAGCTATTGGAATACTTGCTCCGCCAGTAAATGGTGCAAGAGCTAATCCTGCAGCTGTAAATCCGAGCTTTGTCCACATCTTATTCTTGGCATCTTTCTCTGCATCCCTTTTCTCTTTTTCTGCTTCATCGAACTGGTCACTTTTGATGGATAATTCCATTATTTGATCTCTCAGAATATCCTTCTCCTTCTCTCTTTCTAAATATATGGGAGTAGCTGTTTCTGAAAACGCTCTACCTGCAGCCATTTCATTTTCTCTCTGTAAGTTTATCTGAGTGGATACAGGAACGCCTGACCGTCTTTGAATGCCCTGTGATGTGGTTTGTATCCTATTGATGTTCTCGGTTATGTTAGGAAGTTTAACTCCACCACCGAGCTTTGAGAGTTTTCTTTGCTTGTATGATTCCATTTGTGAATATGGATTTACTGCCATAATAATCTCCTACGACAGGCAATTGCCACGTCGGTGAATTTTCATTTTTAATTATCCCTCATTGAACTGATAACATAATCAATTATCATCTGCGGATATGTAATCAATGTTGAGTGCTTTGCAAATGCTTTTCATATTGAATTTAATTTCAATCATATCATTAGATAGTGATCCACGATCATTTTCGATAGCTTTTATGCTATAGCTGTTTTCATCAATTT
>Ga0307987_1001212_pt1 | contig 14456 bp, 10 predicted proteins | sample EllFjometagen181_FD_203157 | JGI IMG/M metagenome (GOLD analysis project Ga0307987, IMG submission 203157) | Marine microbial communities from Ellis Fjord, Antarctic Ocean - #181 | ecosystem: Environmental > Aquatic > Marine > Unclassified | place: Southern Ocean | collected 2014-10-08
GATATCTTCTTTTCGATCCCGCAGGGGGGGGAGATCCAGTCGAACCACGTTAATCCGGTAAAACAGGTCCTGCCTGAAAGTTCCATTTTTTACCAGTTCGGTCAGATCTTTGTTGGTGGCGGTAATTACCCGCACATTTGCCTTATACTCTTTGGTACCGCCCAGGGGCTGAAACGTTCTTTCCTGAAGCACGCGCAGGAGTCTGACTTGAAATGCCGGGCTGAGGTCACCGATTTCATCCAGCATGATGGTTCCCCCTTCGGCCAAGGCAAAATGTCCCGGTTTGTCCTTTACGGCATCCGTGAAGGCGCCTGCTTTATAACCGAAAAGTTCCGATTCCAGAAGGTTATCCGGCAGGGCGCCGCAGTTGATGGCCACGAAAGGTTTGTTTAGACGGGGGCTCAGGCCGTGAAGGGCCCGGGCCAGAAGCTCCTTGCCGGTACCGGTTTCCCCCTGGATGAGCACCGTGCTGTCGCTTTCCGCCACCTGGGGCAGAATCTTGAACATCCGGTGCATGGCTGGGCTGCGGCTGACCATATCCCCGACCTGGTAGCGCGCATCCAGTTCTTTGCGCAACTCCTCCACCACGCTCATATCGCGAAAGGTTTCCACCCCGCCCAGCACCTTATCCGGACCATCTTTCAGCAGACTGGTGGATACCACCACGGGAATACGACGTTTGTCACTATCCACGATATAAGTGGATGTATCCACGAAGGCCTTACCCTGTTTCATGGTGCGACGAAGGGCACAGTCGGTTTCACACATGTTGGACCGAAACACTTCCCAGCAATGTTTTCCCAGGGCTTCCTCCCCGGGGATTCGGGTAATCCGTTCCGCGGCGCGGTTAAAGGACGTAATGCGCCAGTCATGATCCACGGTGAACACCCCGTCGGAAATGCTGTCCAGGATGATTTCGGTGACATGAGAGGGAATTCGGTAGGGTTTTTCGTTTTTCATTGCTTTCTGGTTACTAATAAGATGCCTTTTATAGATGGATGATATTGGAACGAAAGTATAGTTTAATCAACCCCCAGGTGACAACATGATTTCGAATATGTTAATAAAACAATTCAAATGGTCACTCATGGCCGATCTTGATATATTAAACTATTTCATATTGCTTCAAATCGGATGGATTTACGATGCAAACTCTGGTAGAACCTTTCCGAGAGGTCCTCCCTGATTTCTTTCCCGTAAGAGCGGTTTGTGAAAGAGCGAGTGGCTCCTCGAAAAGGGTGTGGATACGGTCTATAGTCCAAAAGGGTTTGAAGGAAAGGGACCCGGTTATGTCTTTTCCGACGCGGGTGTGGATGTGATGTTGACCGGGAGCAGGAACCTGGCGGCAATTCGGGATGAGAACCAAAAGAAAACCGCTCCTGACACGTCGCCTCTAAACCATGAATTGAAAGGAGAAAAAAGAGATGATTGATGTGGTGGTGTTTCATAGTGGCAATCCCGGATGAAGAAGTTGTCAAGCGGCCATAGGTGTGGCCGAAAAGATCAAGGAAAAAATGGGGGATGCCATCACTTTAGGTATCTTTACCAATGATTCCATGGAAGCCATGAAATACAAACTCAGGAGTTCCACCAGCGTTTTCGTGAATGGGGAGCAACTTCCCCTGGAGACGGCGCTTTCGGTTGAAAAAATGGAGGCATATCTTAAAGAGGCGGTGACCACCGGCTGTTGAAGCCATCATAGCTCCAGCAGCCTTGAAGGGCTTTTCTGGATGTATACTGTGGATTTTCAACCCATAACAACATCTGTTCGTGGGCATTGTTCAACTTTTTGAATTGGTCTTCGTCGCCTCCGGCATCCGGGTGGTGCACTTTTGCCATCTTTTTGTAGGCGGCTCTGATGGTTGCTTTAGACCCGTCATTGGCCAAGGCATTTCTTTCCAGCTTCAGGACCTTTAAGCTGCCTGTTTCCTGTTTGGAAAGTCTTGGGTTGGATTTCCGGTCCGGTTTGATCTGTTCCAGAGCAATGGACTTCTGATGATTCCGGTTCACCAGGTGAAGGGAGGCGTAGCTCATTGAGCGATTGTTATTCACCATATCGTGCCATTGTCTGCCAAACTCCAGTACCATTCGTTTCAAATCTTCCGCAGGTTTGTTCCCTCGGGTTCTAGACCGTGAAAACCTGGATATATGTTTGCTCCAGACGGGAAATACATCCAGGATAACCTGATCACTGGTGAAGGAAAAGGCGGCATATCGCGTGTTGAGGGCCCTCAGTAAACCCTTTGACAGGGAAAGGACCCACTGGATATAACCGTGGCACTCTTTTGAGCAATAACGCCTGCGGGCTCCGATATCCTCTTTTCCACAAGCCAGGCAGGTATTCTTCCTGGATGGGACTGGAACCTTTTGAATTTGGTTTTTGGCGGTCTTTTGCATCGCAGTTATCACGGAATTTTATTTTCAGTATCTTTTTTGTAACCCAAACACCAGGTATAATCAAGCGAATCTTCTTGACCCTGACAACTGCACCCTGTGAGCGATTACAAATGTAGCATTGGGGGTTCCGTTACACTGGAACACCGCATTTTACTGTCCCTACTCCGGGATCAAAAGAAGAACTTTTATTGGGATTGACCATGCTGGAATCCACTCATTCCTTTATCAGTGCGCTGCACCAGAGTGTGGTCCATATTGAACCGTTCATCCGGCATTATGGGTATCTTGCACTTTTTATCATCATATTTATGGAAGGGTGCGGCATTCCATCTCCGGGCCAGACCATTCTCATTGCTTCGGCAATTATGGCGTACCACGGGGATCTGCGCATTGAATGGGTCGTATTTGTTTCATTTTCCGCCACGTTCCTGGGCAATTTTGCCGGGTACTACGTTGGCCGCAGTGTCGGTGGACATTGGCTGGGTCGTTTTTTCCCGGGTGAAGAGAAACTGGCCAAAATTGAAAGACAGCTCAACCGGTGGGGTTTTTTATTGCTTGTTGCGGGTCGCTATATTGAGGGCCTGAAGCAAACTCTGGGTCTCATTTCGGGTGCGCTTCGTATGTCACCCAGACGTTTTTTTCTGGCAAACGCCATGGCCAGCCTTTTCTGGGCCGTACCCCTGGCCCTCATTCCCTATTGGATAAACCGGCACGGCCATCAGTTTCTGCTGTTTAGCAAAGAATATCGGTTGGTGGCGTATTTTCTGGTGGCAGGAATAATCTGTGTGGTGATCGGCTTCGGGGTTCTTCGTTTCCGAAAATTGAAACCATAAAAGAAATGCGCAACCGCTCATGGTTGTAAGAACCGTGAGCGGTTACGAAACAAGCGGTCGGATCTATTTCTCCGGAGGCATGGGAACCGGGGAAATGGTTAGTCGCAGCTGACAGCGTAAGCATCGTTTTGCTTCTTCCAGGGCCATTTTTTCATCAAAGACGATTTCAACTTCGTCAAAACCTTTAAGGCATTCCTCCACCGGCATCATTTCTTCATGTATCCGTTTATAGTGGGCGAAGCCTTCATCTCTGCCCAGGGATTTGGTTTCCGGTTCTTCGGGAATGAAGCGTTGCATAATGTCGCCGTCGCCGCCTAAGTATTTGTCAATTTCGGAAGCTGCCACGCGTCCGGCATGAATCGCCTCAATGACCGTTGCCGGACCACTCATTACGTCGCCGCCGGTGAATACTCTTTTCCGTTTGTGCGCTCTGTATTTATCGGCCTTGATGTACCCGCGCCTGTTCAACATAATCTCAAAGCCTTTGGGAATGATCGCTTTTTGTCCGATGGCCATGACAAATCGATCGACCTCTAAAATAAACTCGCTCCCTTCAACGGGAACCGGACGACGACGGCCGCTGGCATCCGGCTTTCCCAGTTCCATACGGATGCACTCAACTTGTAAACAGTCGTCTTGGGCAATGACACGAATGGGTGCCACCAGAAAATCAATGTTAACCCCTTCTTCCAAGGCGGCCTCAATTTCTTCCGGTGAAGCGGGCATCTCTTCCCGGGTTCGCCGATACAGCATGGAGACCTGGTTTGCACCCGTACGCAGGCCGCAACGCGCCACATCAATGGCCACATTTCCGCCGCCGACGACAGCGACCCTCCCTTCCAGGTCGGATGTGCCTTCGAGATTAATTTTCCGCAATACCGACAGGCCATCCAAAACGCGCGGGTCATCCTCTCCGGGAATCCCCATGGTGGTGCCCTTTGTGGCGCCCATTCCCAGGAAGATGGCGTCAAAGCCCTGTTCAAAGAGATCATCAATGGATACAATCCGGGTATTGTAAAAAAAGTCTACGCCGATATCTTCAATGTCCTTAATTTCCTGATCCAGTACGTCGCGTGGCAGACGGTATTCAGGGATGCCGATCCGCATGGTTCCGCCACCCTTGTCCATGGCTTCGAACACCATGACCGCATGGCCCTTTTTCCTGATGAACCAGGCTGCGGTCAGTCCGGCCGGGCCAGCGCCCACAATGGCGACTTTTTTACCGGTGTCAGGAAGGATTTTCAGCTTTTCACGCCAACGCCCGGTATCCCGTTCCGCCACAAATTTTTTCAGGGCACGGATGCTGATGGCTTCGTTGACATCGCCTCTTCGACATTCATCTTCGCACGGATGGGGACAGACACACCCCAAGGTGTGGGGCAACGGTACGGTTTCACGGATGACTTCAATGGCATCCTGATAACGGCCTTCGGCAATCAAACGGACATAGCGTGCCACGTCGATCCCTGCCGGGCAGGTATTGGTACAGGGTAGAATGAAGGCCTCACGGGTCTCTTCGGTGAAAGAATCCTTATCGCGCAGGGCGCCGGAAGGGCAGACTTCAACGCAGGCTTCACAGAATTTACAGCCGGAATCCATGATTGGGACATTGGTCTGGGTTCCCACATACGTTTTGATGCCCCGGTCAATCAATCCAATGGCGCCGATGCCCCGGACTTCTTGGCACATGCGGACACAACGTTCGCATAAGATACATCGCTCAAGATCCCGGATATAAACCGGCTCATTCTGTGGGATCTCCGGAAGTTTTCTGGGTTCTGAAACATGGCCGGGCAGGACATCTTTGATCCCCACCCATTTGACCACTTTCTGAAACTGGCTTGATTCAGCCAGTTTTTTGGGATGGTCGCTTAACATGAGCCAGATAATGTTTTTTCGAAATTCCTGAAGCTGTGCCGTCTGGGTCTGAACTGTCATCCCTTCGGATACATAGGTGGTGCAGGCGGGTGGTAAACCCCTCATTCCGTCAATTTCGACCAGGCATAAACGACATGCCCCCAAAGGGGGTAAATCGGGATGATAACATAGATTGGGAATATAGATTCCGGCATCGAAAGCCGCCTCAAGGACGGTCTTTCCGTCTTCCACCTGTAACTGTCGGTCATCAATTGTTATCTGTATCATTGTATCGCCTCAAAGTTACATGCATCAATGCAGGCTTTGCATTTTATGCATTTGGTCTTATCCATAACAGGATATTGCTTCTTTTCCCACGAAATGGCCTCCACCGGACAGGCTTTGGAACAGAGTCCGCACTTGGTGCAGCTTTCTTCCACGAACTCAAATTTAACCAATGCCGTACACACATGTGACGGACAGATGCGATCTTTGATATGCGCCTGATATTCTTCGGGGAAATAACGCATCGTGGTCAGGACGGGATTGGGCGCGGTGTTTCCGAGCCCGCACAACGCCGTATTCTTGATGGTGTTTCCCATCTCTTTTAGGAATGTCAAATGTTCTTCTTTGCCGCGGCCCGCGGTGATTTCATCCAGAACTTCCAGCATGCGTTTCAAACCGACGCGGCAGGGTACGCATTTTCCACAGGATTCCGACACCGTAAAATCCAGGAAGAACCTGGCCACATCCACCATGCAGGTGCGGGTGTCCATGACGACCATCCCACCGGACCCCATAATGGCGCCGGTCTTATTGATGGATGCGTAATCAATGGGCGTATCCAGCAATCTTTCAGGCAAACAGCCTCCCGAAGGACCGCCAAGCTGGATGCCTTTGAATTTGGCCTTTTTCTTGAGCATGCCGCCGCCCGGGCCGAAGACCAGATCCCGAATGGTCATACCCATGGGGACTTCCACTAAGCCCGTATTTTTGATTTTTCCGGCAAGGGCAAATACTTTCGTCCCTTTACTATTCTCGGTGCCGATGGATGCAAACCATTCCGCGCCTTTCAAAAAAATGTGACGGATATTGGCCAGGGTTTCCACATTGTTGATGGTGGTGGGTTTCCCCCATAGCCCCTTCTGAGCGGGAAACGGCGGCCTTGGTTTGGGCATCCCCCGTTTCCCTTCAATTGAAGCAAGGAGAGCGGTTTCTTCTCCGCAGACAAAGGCGCCTGCGCCTTGTTTGATGGTCAGATGAAACGAATGATCGCTCCCGAGAATGTTTTTCCCCAGATAGCCACGCTTTTCAGCCTGATCAATGGCTCGGGTTAAGCGTTTGATGGCAATGGGATATTCAGCCCGGCAATAGACGTATCCTTCCGTGGCACCGATGGCATAACCGGCAATAATCATCCCTTCAACGACGGCATGGGGGTCTCCCTCCAGCACGCTACGATCCATAAATGCGCCGGGATCCCCTTCATCCGCATTGCAGACCATATACTTCTGGTCGCCTTTCGCCTGTCTGCAGAAATCCCACTTCATCCCCGTCGAAAATCCGGCCCCGCCGCGCCCCCCCAGTCCGGAGGTTTTCATATCTTCAATCACGGCATCAGGGGTCATCTTGAGTACTTTTTCCAGTGCTTTGTAGCCGTTGTGTGCCAGATAATCATCGAGACTCTTCGGATCAATTTCGCCGCAATTGGCAAGGACGATGCGGGTTTGGCTGGCAAAAAATTCCCGGTAATCTTCTCCCGCCAGCAGTTTTTTGACCGGTTCCCCTTTTACCAGGTGCTCTTCCACGATTCCGGGCACATGTTCGGGCTTGACATATTCATAGGTGATTCTCTCGGCATCCGGGCTGACAATGTCCACAAGCACATCCCTGAACAAGCCCCGGTCGCCGGTCATCACCACATCATAGCGATCCTCTAAATCGTGCTGTTTCAGCCCCTCTCTAAAGAGTTCTCCGACTTTCCTAGCTCCGGCTGAAATGCCACTGGTCCCATTGCATATGAGTATTCTATTTTTCATGATCCCGCATTCTCCGATCGATACTTTTCCCATGTTCCTTCGACATTCTGAATGGTGCAGCGCCCATAAAAGTCTTCATCGATCATAATGGCGGGCGCCATCCCGCAGCACCCGAGACATGCCACGCGTTCTACGGTGAACAGGCCATCTTCCGTTGTTTCGCCTTCTTCAACTTTCAGCTTATTCAGGAGATAGTCAAATAAGCCTTTGGCCCCCATGACATGGCAGGCGGTTCCCTGACATACCCGGATGGTATGTTTCCCGCGCGGCGTCAAATGGAATTGGGTGTAAAAGGTCAAGACACCATAAATTTCCACGGGAAAGATAGACAGTTCCCGGGCTACGACTTGTACGGCCTCATCAGGAACATAGCCGTAAGCGGCTTGAATGTCCTGCAAGAGCGGAATTAATGCGCCCTTTTTCTGGCTGTATTTTTCAATGAGTGTTTGGGTGGGTGACAGATCTACATTCATGAGCAAATCCTCTTTGGTTGGGGCATTAACGCCATGTAGTCGTTAATAATATGTTCTTTAGAGAAATGGAAATTCTTCAAAATATGTGATAACATGTTCAAAAATAATTTTTTTGTCAAGAAATATTTCTTTTACATCAAGGGGATGTTCGGGTGGATAAATTTGAGAGCATAACGAATAACAATTACCAGTCTTTACTTCAAAATGTAACGGAGTATGTTGTCGCTATCAATAGAAATTTTGAGATTATCATGGCCAATGATCTGTTCAAGGAACGGTTTGGTGGTCATCCCAAAGGGTTTTGTTTTCAAGCCTGGAAGAAAAGGGATTTCAAATGCAAGGATTGTATTGTTGAACGATCATTTCAGGACGGAAAATGCCACCAGCGTGAAGAAACGGTTGTGATGAAGGACGGACGAAAAGCGCAGATGCTGCTCCGGACCACGCCGGTCAAGGATGCTCGTGACAGGATTACTTACGTATTGGAAACGGCCGTGGATATTACCGAAAGCCGAAAGCTGTTGAAAGAATTGTCTCAGCTGACGGGTAATCTTGAGCAGGTCATATCAGAGAGATTGAATAAATTGCGGCAATCGGAAGAGAAATATCGGACCATTTTCGAGCGCTCAGGTGATGCCATCATGCTCACGGATCCGAAAGGAGCCGTCCTGGAAGTGAACCAGGCCGGTATCGGTATCCTGGGGTTTTCAAAACGGGAGGAACTGCTGAAAATTAACTCGGTAACGGAATTTTTTAAACATGACGACGACCTATACCGGTTTCAGAAGAAGTTGTTTCAAGACGGTTTCTTGACCGGTTTTGAAGCCCCGCTGTTGCGAAAAAACGGTTCCGTTTTCTATGGGCTTTTGACGGCCAATGTCACCCTGGATGTGGTGGGTCAGGTTACCGGTTATGTTTTTATCGTTCGGGATGTCACCAAAAGTAAAAAGGCCCAGGAGCAGATCGAATGGCGCAATAAATGGCTGGCTACGCTGAATGCCACATCCATGGCCGTCGGCAGCAGTCTGGATCTTGATGAAATTGTCAGCAACACCGTTGAAAAAATTTTGGGGATCCTTGAGTCCGTAAGTATCAGAATTTATCGCCTCAATAAGAAAAAACAGACGCTGAAGCTTTTGGCCAGCAGGGGTTTATCTTCACGATTTGTGGAAAATGGGCGCATTAAAACCCGTGAATTGGGACAGGGCTTTCTGGGGAAGAGTCTGCTTACGTCAGAAACAAAGGTGGTGACAGATCCGTCGAATCTGGATGATCCCTGTGCCGAGCTATTTGCTGAGGAAGGGATTAAATCGGCTATCTATGTGCCGCTGGTTTCAAAGGGTGAGCCGGTGGGGGCCATGGTTATTTCCAGCCAATCCACACTTGATCTTTCCAATGATTATCTGGAGTTCTTGTCGGCTATCGGCAACCAGATCGGGGTGGCTATTGAGAAAGCGGGCCTTTATGAAAACCTGAAAACGGCCTACCAGGAACTCAAAGAAGCACAGGAACAGGTTATTGCCCAGGAAAAACTCGCATCTCTGGGTAAATTATCCGCCACCATCGCCCACGAGATCAACAATCCCCTGGCGGCGGTGCTGACCTATAACCGCCTCATGATCAAACAAAACCGAAACGGGCGACTCACACCCGAAAGAGAAGATGATATTGCACGATATCTGAATATCATGGAGTCCGAGACGGCGCGATGCGGTGAAATTGTAAAGAATCTTCTGGCGTTTTCCCGCCAGTCCAAGATCCGAATCGAAAACAAGAACATCGGAGAAATCGTGGACCGAACCCTCGTCCTTTTGTCCCATGATCTGGGAATGAAGAGTGTCAAAGTGGTCAAACGGATTAGCGCGGACCTCCCCGAGATACAATGTGATTTTAAACAGATCCAGCAGACCCTTTTAAATGTCGTTGGAAATGCGTCGGAAGCCATGGCCGGAGGAGGCGTTTTAACCATGGTGGCCGAGCGTTCCATAGATGGTCGGAATATGGAAATCAAGATTTCCGATACGGGGTGCGGCATTCCAAAAACGCATTTGAAAAGTATTTTTGAACCATTTTTTACCACCAAGGAGGAAGGGAAGGGCGTTGGTTTGGGGCTTTCCGTGGTATACGGAATCGTGACGCGGCACCGGGGGACCATTGAAGTGGAAAGTGAGCCGGGAGAAGGAACCACTTTCACCATCCGCCTGCCTTTAGCCGTTAGCAATTTGCTGTCTGAAAGGAGTATAAAATGACAAAGATGCCCAGTATTCTTGTTGTGGATGATGAAGCCGCCATACGCGAATCCCTCAAGGACTGGTTGATGGAAGACGGGTACAGTGTTGCTCTGGCCATTGACGGGAGAAATGCCATTGCCATGGTGGGCGAGTCTGAATACGACGTGATCCTTCTTGATTTGAAAATGCCGGGGATAGACGGTCTTGAAACCATGCGGCGCATCAAAGAAATCTGCCCTGATTCGGAAGTGCTCATGATGACCGCATATGCCTCGGTGGATACGGCGGTCCAGGCCATGAAGGAAGGTGCTTTTGATTATCTGGTAAAACCCTTCGATCCGGATGAGGTAGAGCTTCAGATCAAAAAAATCATGGCTCACAGGGAGATGCGCCTTGAAAACATGATGTTGCGTAAAAGGCTGGAAGAGCAAACTCAGTATGATGAAATCATCGGCAAGAGCCAGGTGATGCAGGAGGTTTTTGATTTGATCGATCGTGTGGCGCCATCGGACTCAACGGTTCTGATCACGGGGGAGAGCGGTACCGGAAAAGAGTTGATTGCCCAGGCCCTTCATGGAAACAGCAGCCGCTGTTTTATGCCGTTTGTTGCCATAAACTGCGGTTCTCTGCCGGATTCTCTTTTGGAAAGCGAACTTTTCGGCTATGAGAAAGGGGCGTTCACCGGAGCCGATCACACCAAAAGAGGACGTTTTGAGATGGCCCAGGGCGGGACAATCCTTTTGGATGAAATCGGAGATATCAGCCTGAAAACCCAGGTGGATCTTCTGAGGGTTTTGCAGCAGAAGGAGATTTGCAGGTTGGGCAGTGAAGGCGTAATCGATGTGGATGTGCGCATACTGGCGGCCACCAACCGGGACTTAAAGGCATCTATTGCAAAAGGTGATTTTCGGGAGGATCTTTTCTATCGTCTCAATGTTATTTCCATTCATGTGCCGCCCCTTCGTGAGCGAAAGGAAGATATTCCGATGCTGGCCAATGCCTTTGTAAAACAACAGTGTATGGAAATGAATAAAGAGATTGTGAAAATCAGTTCCGGTGCACTGCGGCAGTTGATGGATTATCATTGGCCCGGAAATGTTCGGGAATTGGAAAATATTATTGAAAGAGCTCTGGTAATCGGGTCTGGAAACGAGATCATGACCCATGATCTGCCCTTTTCCAGCAACGATGCAAGTACTCCGGATTCCCCAAAATCCCTCAAGATGATGGAAAAGGCGCACATCATAAAGATACTGGGGCAAACAAAGTGGAACATCAGCAAGGCCGCCCGGGAGTTGGATATTGACCGCCAGACCCTATATAATAAGATGAATAAGTATGCTATCAAAAAAGGGGAGTCCTGATTCATCGTGTCCGAATGCATCTATGTGTGTCCCTTGGGCTCTGTCGATGAAGAAATCCTTGATTGTGTCACCACAAGCCTTGAAACAAGATCGAAAATGGCCGTAAAAATCCTGCCGGCCATGGGTGACCCTTCCTATGCCTTTGATGAAAAACGTGGCCAATACAGCTCAAAACGGGTTCTGAAGCGTTTGGGAGCCTGTTGCCCCCGTGAGACGTTCAAAATCATAGGGGTGACCCGGGTTGATTTGTATGTCCCCATCCTGACCTTTGTTTTCGGCGCGGCTCAAATGTCCGGTCAGTGCGCGGTGATTTCCACTCGAAGGCTGGACCCCCTTTATTATCAGGAGCCCGAAGATCATAACTTACTTCTGGACCGGGTGAAAAAGACCGCCGTCCACGAACTGGGGCACAGTATGGGGCTGATTCATTGTCGTGATCGCCGTTGCGTTATGTTTTCGTCCACCCGCATAGAAGACACGGATTTCAAGAAATCAGAATTCTGTCATACTTGCCGGGAACTTTTCAGATGGAACCGGAATAGGTGCTTGGGATCGGCGTGAATTCAAGTGTAGCATATCTCGACACATGTCAATAATCTCACCAATTGCATGTTTTAAATAGTAAAAACAATTCTTTATACGTTTGAAATTTTCAAATATATTGAAAGGTGCCGAGAATATAATCAAAATATTTTGGGTTTCAAGTGTTTCGTAATCGTTGGGTTTTAAGAAAATAAAACAGTAAAAACAGACATTTATATTATTTTTTGATGAATTATTTTCGGGATGGCACCACCTTTGCAAGTTAAGATCGTCAAATGGAAACAATGACAGGTTTTGAATATAAAGTTTGATGACATCATTTTAACGGAGGAGGGAAAAATGGGAGCCAAAAGAGAGTCCTTGAAAATTGTACCGCCGGGAAAAAAGAAATGCGTATGGATGGAAGCCGGAGTGGTGTCTTATAAACTCTGTGATAATAATTACGATTGCCCCACATGCGTGTATGACCAGGGCATGCAGCTAAAAGTTGCCAAAGAGAAAGAAAAAGCAGCGGCGTCAAGCGTGGTGGTGAAACCCGATAAATTCACCGAAAGCTGGGTGGAACGGATGATGAAATTGCCGGCCTCACAGCGAAAATGTCGATATATGATTACCGGAGAAGTGGGTCGGAAGATCTGCCCCAATGTCTATGAATGCGGGAACTGTTCTTTTGATCAGATGATGCAGGCCCGTTTGGAGAGCGAAGTGTTGCCGGTTAACGCAGTAAAAGAGGTGGAAGGATTTCAGGTGGCTGAAGATGTCTATTACCATGAGGGGCATACCTGGGCCAAACCGGAATACGGTGGTCAGATCAGGGTAGGGTTGGACGATTTCGCCCGGAAAATGCTGGGGAAACCGGGCAGTATTGATCTTCCCGAAATCGGCCATGAAGTCAAACAGGGGGCGGCGGGCTTTGATGTGAGACGCAATAACGAGGTGGCAAGCGTACTGTCTCCGGTTGACGGTATCGTGGCGCGGGTCAATAATCGAATTGCCACAAATCCTGAGCTGGTCGGTGAATCTCCTTACGAAGAAGGTTGGCTGTTCGTTATTGAACCCACAAAAATGCGAAAAAACCTCAAGGGCCTCTATTTCGGAGAAGAGGCGGAGAACTTCATGGGTGATGAAGCCGGACGTCTCTGGGCTATGGCCGATGATGAATTCAGGATGGCCGCGGACGGCGGTGCTTCAGTGGACGATGTGTTTGAAGCCATTGGCGGTAAGAGTTGGAAGGATTTTGTGAAGAACTTTTTGAGAAGCTAAAATGGTGCAGGTGGGTAATTGGGGGGATATGCCGTGTAAGAGAGGCATATCCCCTTTGTTTTTATTGTTTCACCTTCAATGTTTTATCGCCAAAAAGGCTGAACTTGAGCCAGTCAAAACCGAAACCCATGAGCGCCACATCATTTGTTTCCATTCTCTCTTTCAGTTCTTCATCCACCTGAAAATGATCAAAAAATTTACTGTGGAAGAGGAACTGTCTGAACTTGTCCAGATTGTAGGAAGCCATGAAAAACATCTGGTGTTTTTGAGCGAGGTGGGCCTTAGGGCCCAAGCTCTTTGATGAAGTCATGATGCCCAGCCATCGGGTGTTCATGTCTTTGTACTCTCTCACGCCTTCGTGGTTTAACCATTTCTCCAGGGACCACTCTTTTTTTTCCTGAAAACCCCGGCAGTGGGATTCATCTACAATAAAATATTTTTCTCTGCTCTCCGTTTCCCGGTCCACCAGTGCCGAGGCCCTGCCCACAGGATAAAGACGGCAGGCTTCAGGCCTGTCTTCATAAATGGTGCACCCTTTTTCGGTTACGAACGGGCATCGATGACCTTCGTCCTTTTTCATGCTCAGTTTGACCATGGGGAATCGAGGGTGATGGTTAAAAAGGGTTTCCGTATACTGGTCCAGGAATTGATTGGAGGAAATGTTCAATCGATTTTTCATGCGAAGGATATCGTAGGGTGTCAAGAGCAGTTGAAGTTTGGCACAACATTCGGTGAAGCATGAAATACCCGTATGACATTCAAATTGAAAGGGGACTTCATCAGAGAAAGGTTTGAAGATATTTGCTTTTTCATGAGAGGTCATGGTTTGTTTAAAGGTTCCCTTTTGAATTTGAGAATTAACCTTCATTTTTCTGAGGTACTTCTTTGACCTGAAGGGTTTTCTGGCCGAAAATGCCAAATTTAATCCAGTCAAATGCAAATTTCAAAAGTTCCACATCACTTCTCTTTAGTTTTTCAATAGAAATATCATCAATTACAAAACGATCCAGGAATGAACTTCCGAATACGAATTCCCTGAATTTATCCAAATTATATAGTGCCATAAACGTCATTTGATAAATTTTTGGATTATCAATGTCCAATTCCTGGGCCTGCAACGGGGCTGTGACCTGGGAAAACAGCATGTTCATTTCATCATACATGGGGACGCCCTGCCCGATGAGCCAATTGGATATCCTGGCATGATCCGGCTGTTCCAGCCCCTTGCATTTGGCGGGATCGGCGATGAGGCCGAAGGTCCCGTCATCGTTCATGTTCAGCGGATACATGCGGCATGGCCATGGTCGGTCGTTGTAAACACTGCATCCATCCCTGCCAACAAACGAGCAGCGCTTGTCGTTGTCCTCGTTCATTTTGAGAACGACCATCGGGATGAGTCGCTTTTCTCGCGGAATAATAATGGTATATTGATCCAGAAATTCTTCGGAAGTGATTT
>Ga0307987_1001213_pt1 | contig 14456 bp, 8 predicted proteins | sample EllFjometagen181_FD_203157 | JGI IMG/M metagenome (GOLD analysis project Ga0307987, IMG submission 203157) | Marine microbial communities from Ellis Fjord, Antarctic Ocean - #181 | ecosystem: Environmental > Aquatic > Marine > Unclassified | place: Southern Ocean | collected 2014-10-08
CTACTGGCAAATCCAGGTAAACCACTTCCCCTGAGATGGCGAAAAACATTTTCCCTCAGTATCCAGGGTTTTTTGCATTTTAATGCCATAGGCGGCGAGAGTCTTCAAGTCCCTTTGATCGTTGCTGTGCTGCGGGCCTTTGCACAACAAGAAGGCACTTCATCAAACAATGGTCAGCTGCCCTTTGGTAATGCACCTGTATTTTCAAGCGGCGTTTTAAATCTTCCCTCAGGCCAATTTGATCCCATCGACGGCCTTGGAATTAAATTAAAGGCCTTTATTCGTGAATATGGCAAAGGACTTATCGCCATTCTGACCACAAATCAGATTGTGGAACTCAAGAAGGATTCCCCCAATCTGCTCGAAGAGGTCAACGTAGTCCAGGCAGATAATCTGATGGATTTATTGGCCCTGAAAGAAATTCATGAAGGTTTAATAAACTTTTGCTCCCCGCCACAACCAACAGAAATTGATGCCTTGCTGGAGCTGATGTTCAAAATCAAAACAAAAGTTCGGTTCAAAGAGATGGAAAAAATCATCAAATGGCTTCGGCCCAACATTTCAAGTCCGATTTATGGTTTCCAACTGGAGCGCAACCTTGGACAAACCGAAGCACATAAGGGTAAATTTACCCAAGCGGCTGAATATCTTAAAAATGCTACAAAAATTTTATCTCAAAATTCGTCATATTTCGGAATTTCTGAAAAAATTGATCTGGCCACAGCATGGGGCACAGCAGCTGTGGACACATGTGACGACAAGCTTGCAATGCCTTTTCTAAAAAATATAAAAGCAGATATAGACCATGCAGACGCTTCAAAAAGAGCAAAATACTGGGGAACCCTCTGCCAGATATCTCGAGTCACCGAAGCGTATGATCAGTCTATATTTGCAGGAGAAAAAAGTATTTTTTGGGCAGACCTTGCCATGGCGAGTGAAGCTGGCAGGAATCGCAATTATTTGATTCATGCACTAATCACTCGGGCAAGAAATGTACCGAATACACAGGGCTCAGATTTAGCCCAAGCCAAAATTTTACTGGATGAAGCCCGCAATGAGTGGGCACCCATTCAGCAAAAAAGTGTTCACTTGGGTTTCTGTCTTCACTTCGAGGCAGAAATTGCCCGGCTCCAGGGTCATTCATTCCTTTTACCGGAAGCACCACACTGGTCCAGAGGATGGGGACACCCCTGGATGTTCGCTTTGCTTTCCTGCACAAGAAACACCAAGAATAATTGGGATCAAAGAGCGTCATATGCCGATCAAATGATAACTTTTTCTCACGGAAAAAGGACAACTTCAAAGCTATCCCTGTTTGACCTGTTTTACCACATTCTGTCCATGTACACGAACAGCATGAATGGAAAGCCAATAAATGAAAATCTCAATGAGATAAGCGTATGGTGTAAAACCCATAAAGAAATGGGATTTCCCGGATGGTACCGCAAGTTGATGCCGTTTATAAATTCAATTGGGAATAAATCCGATCCACTTTCAAGCGTGGATGAACTGTGCGATCACTTCCATTATTTCTAAAAAAAACATTAAATTTGGTCACATTCTCTGAATCATGACGTCTATATTTTAAAGTGATCAAAAATAAACCTTTTTAAAAAAAGGAAACCCCATGGCCCAAGGATGTCATCTGATCTACTCCCATTCAGACCGGGAACATTTCCCGCTGAATACAAGTATTGAGCGACCTACAGTTGACGAGGTTGCCAGTCAATTCAAAACGAAATACAATCTCAACTGGAACAGAATCCTCCCCTCCCAGGATCTGATAAAAAATGAACCTTCCGGAATAAAAATTGATGAAAACAGGGCAGAGGGAATTTACAAAGTTCTCCATGGTACGCTCCAAACCTTTAACCAAAGATTTGAAGCGTTGAAACCCATGCAACAGTCAATAATTTCAGGTTTATTAACCACGAGAACTGACCAACAGTCAGATATTATTACCGGATTGGGAAATCCGGAATTAAACCATGACATGGCCCGCAATATTCCAGATGCCCTGGATCGCCTTTTAAAACATGACAAAAACTGCAGTGGACTCTTCAATAAGGTTAGAAAAGGAGAATCTACTTGGATCAGCAATCTTAAAAACACGGGTACTGGTAAGGCAAACGGCATTGCATATGAAGTCTTGGCATCGGCAAAAATGATTCATTCCCCCATAAAAGGCAGACCCATTTCAATCTATGATCATCTGGATTTTGGTCCCAAACTACAGGCAAGTTATGGTGGAGGCGGCGATATAAAGGTCTCAGACGGTGAGAAAGAATCCATTTTTTCCCAGCCCCATCGAACAACGGTTGAGGCAGACCTTTTGATCACCCAACCCCCACCCCCACTGGGCGGGGGCAAAGAAATTGCAGTGGATTTTAAGCACTCCGCCAGCAAAGCAAATGTCACAGAACAGCAGATGGAAGGAGTTGCTGTAGCCCTTAAAACAGGTGAGGTGGATGAATGGCACTTTGTCTGCAATAAAAATTTCAATGGCACCGTTCACAAGAACATACAAGAAATTAATGCAGAGCTGAAAGCCGACAACAAGCCCACCATCAAACTACATGAAAATTACGACTGGAGGTGATTTTTGACGACACCATTAAACCCCAACGTACCCCCTGAAGCCCTCCATGCTTTCCAGAGAGAGTGGGAGCCACTCAATACGGCACTTATCCCCATCGAACACCTGGGAAATGGGATCTTTGCCTGTGAGCATCAGAAACACCCCAAAAATCTGAAACCTGTTTTAATATGGGATGTCACGGTGGACCTGGCAGAGCAAACCATGATACCTCTTGCCGAAAATATCCAGTCATACAATGAACTTCGCCAAACAGGTGAAGATCCTTTTGAGATAACATTATTTGACAGGAGACGTCGTCAAAGAAAGGCAGAGAATGAACTATTCAAAGCCATTGAAGTCTTTAACCAGTTTGCCAAAGACTTTCACCAAGACTATCAGGTAACAAACAGCTCAACAGAAACCGAAGAGAACCAGGAGAATTCTACAGCAACCTTTGAACATGACAAGATGAGTAAACTGCCACGCTACGATGAATGGAAGCCTGAACGATTCTGTGTCCATGATCATTTAATGGGAGTAATGGGTTATAAATTCAACAGATCCGTGGGCCACCTTGAGGTAACGGGATATGCGACACGGGATCACACCAATTATGCAAGGGGGAGCGCCACCCGGGCCATGCTGTTATGCCTGCTGTGTGAATGGGCGAAACAGAGCTCTCAAAAAGGTGTTGTTTTTGTGGACAAATGGTATGAATATCAACCGCAACCAATAACCGTGCCCCATGAGATTGTTGTGTATGCCCGGGTCCTGGGAATTGATGTGGAGCCCGGTGTAAAAAAGTTGTCCCATACCACATGTAAATCTCTTTTTTTACAGCTCACCCCCTTTGGAATGAACACCCGAGGAATACTGGAAAAATCAGGTTTATCCATTAAAGCATGCCTCATGGCCCAAAAAGGGATATGGACCACCCACCAGATAGAGGACCTGGTCAGGTATTGCCCGATGACATCAACACTGTTTGATGGAGATGCCCAACCTGAGAAACCAGTACAAATGGAGATGGTCATGGCCCACGCCAGGCTTGCCGTAATGGCAAACATTTCAGAGCAGATGATTCGTGTCCAGGCAGAAGAAAAAAATGGTGCAGTCAAGGTTCTTGACGCTGATAATTCAGATAATCCTGGTGATCCTGGTGATTCTGATGATCCTGAAAATTATGAGAATCCTGATGATTGCCAGCCGGTCTGGCCCTATTACCGGGTATTATCCTGCGACTGCGATGTTCAGCTATGCTGTTATGAAAATGGACAGCGTGTTGAAAAAACATTTGCTCCGGAAACCCGTCTTGGCATCTTTTCCTGGCCCGCTACTTCTCTTCAGTTTAAAGAGAACACAGTCAAACTACTGGATAAAGCAGTGGCCATGCAAAGGGCTTTTCAAAAAGCAGATCCATCAGATACACCTGACACACTCTGTATCATGGTTCCGGCAAAAGCCATACGCCAGCAGCCCCTTGACGTAGAAATCCCCACCGGTATTCATATTACCTTAATGGATGAAACCCTGGATGCCGTTGGGCAGACGGCGTGGCGAAATATCCAACTATCCCAGAGGATTCGTAAATGAAATCATTCTATCCCCCACTTATCATATATCTGGTTCCATCAAACATATGGAAAAGTGTTAAAAACGGCCTCTCTTTTGAACTCATACAACAAAAATTTGATGATAGCTACCGGCGATTGATCAAAGGCGCCGGTCGTGCCCAGGAACGCGATCGCCTTTTCAGCTGTTATGATCAACTAAAAAAATTCACCCCCATGATGATCAAAGCGGAACTTGACACACAACCGGACGTTTCCCGGTCAAAGGACTACAGCCAAGACGACCTTACCGGAAACCAGAATCATCTTGAAAAAGAAAATGGAATCAAATCAATCCATCTGGACTCAAAAATAATTTCTTCATGGACCCGGCTCCTGTCAACACTTGCCAAAAACCAGACAAAAGAAGCAATGCTTTCCGGTGCGCCGGATGGAACGCCCCCATTTCTTCCCTGCATCTGGGCACCTCCCCAAACAGACAGCCCTCGTATACAGCCCTACTGCGCCACAACGGACGAGCATCTGTCTTTTTTGGAAAAGATAACCAAAACAAGCCAGTTGGAAAAAACCTCATTGGCAATACTGAACTATAGAAAAAAAATTTTCCAGGCGGCAACGCACAAGATTATGGGAATTGTTGAATATACAGGAGACCTGTTTGATTGAGGGAACCTATTTGAAATAGGTAAATATTCAGGCATTCTTCATATGACCTCAAAAGTGCTTTACAGTCTTTTGGAAAAAGCCCCTGCAAATGGGGAATGATTAAAGAAAGTGTAAAGTCCTTTTGAAGGATGCCAATATTCAGGTTGTTGGTAATGTAAATGTTTGGCCAGTGCCCCATATTCGTTTTGGGACTGCGTAGCATACATGATTTTATGTGAGTGAATAAGTACCCGAGCATATATTGTTCAAGGTAAAATCCAGAGATATCAATGACATATACTCATTGAATACTGAAAAATATATGTGTGGGTACTTACCACAATAGGCGAAGATGGGGTGCTGGCCGAATATTTACTTCAAAAGACACCAGAGGAAGTAAGGATATCTAATGAATAATCAAGCCAAAATGGTGAAACAGGAAATCATGAACGCTGTGCATCACAAAACACCTCTCAATTTCAGCAGGTTCAAACATCGGTGGATTGTAGATGCACTGCACAGTCTGGTTTTTAATCCTTTAAATGGTTCACAAGGCAATGGCGCCATCCGAACCGCCTTTGACGACGGTACGGAAAGCCGCCCCTTCCCCATTGGATGTCTTACCCCATCGCCTCCACCGGACCCCTCTTTGCCCGTTGTACGCATCGGATTAAACAGTGGCAGGCACCCTGAAATGGATCAATTTATAGATCTCTATCTTTTCAGAAATGCTGAAACTGGTGATCTGCGAACCATTGCAGAACAGGAACAATACGCATTTCAAAAAGGAAAAGACTTCCTCCAGAATCCCAGGTGGCGAGGCGGCGGCATAGTACAAATGTACCAGACCGGCCTGGAGCCACTGATTGTCGGGTTTTACCGTGCCGTGGTAACCGTCTCCCTGAGTCGTAAAAAAAATGGACTTCCAGCGATCATTATCCAGCCCTGTTCCTGGGCGCCTTCATTTTTCCCCTTGCACCGTTACGTTTCTTCACGAATGCCGGATAATTTAGATCCTGAAACCCTCAATACCCACGTCCAAAAACTGGGAAATGTCCTTGAACAGGTAAGCACAGAAATTCCCGGTTTCTTTTCCCTTTTGCAGCAACCCGGCAACCTGACCTTGAAATGGCTGCCTGAACGTCCCATGTGGCAGACAGAACAGGATCTTCTCTTTTCCAGATTCAGCAACCTGAGGGCGATCTGGCAGTCAATTTATGAATCAAGCCAATTCATGAAACATTCCCACTGGGGGTACAGCATATGAGCATCACTCAAATTTTCTGTAAAGATTGCGGGGCACCCTTTCATTATGGCGACCACGCCGCCACCAGTGACCGAATGGCCGGTCGAAGTACCCCTGAACGATGCGACGCATGTCGCAATTTACACCGCCGTGAGTATTCCACATTGGGAGTATCCCACTCGGATGTCCTTCAGCTGCGCACCGATGGACACGGCGGCCTGAGCAACTATATCCGGGATCGAAAGCCATCTGTAAAAATGGCAACCCAAAAATCCGACAGGGATCCCCTGCCCATTGAAGCCATAATTGATGAGTTGATTGATAAACTGCTGAACAGTAAAAAACGGGTACATCTCGTGGTGGGACCAACAGGGTCCGGCAAATCTACCTGGATGCCGTTGAAGTTGGTAAGCTGCACCGACCTGATCAGTAAAGGAACCATCTGTGTTACCCAGCCCCGCATACCCGCAACCGTAGGCCCTTCATCTTATATAGGTTTTCTCTATTATGGCCCGGATGTCAAACCCTCCGTGGGTCAGGGATTAATTGTGGGGTATCGGCACAGCCAGGTTGGTACTAGTATGACCGATGCCGCCAACCGGCTGATATTTATGACCGATGGGACTCTGCTCAACGAAGTTAAAAACAATGATCTCCAGAAATATTGTGTGGTCATGATTGATGAAGCCCATGAGCGTAGCGTCAACATTGACACCATAATGGCACTGCTCAAAGAAAAACTCCCCATTTTTACGGAACTGCGGGTAATCATTGCCAGCGCCACGGTGGATGCCGATAAATTCATTAATTATTTTGGGGGGGCCGACCATGTGGAGACATACTATTCCAAAGGTTTTACCTATCCCATACTGGAACTATTTTCCGATGAGACGTTGGCCCACTGGCCAGGGGGGCACATTCCCATGGAAGGCATTCCAAACAGCAGACTGTGGGAAAAACTTGAAGATGAGCTGGTTGATTCAAAATGGCTGGGGCCATCCCCCTGTTTTAACTTTAAACCATATTTAGATAAATATCGCCTTCGATACTATCCCCAGTTTGAAGCCCTAATATTTCAGGGAATCATGAAAGATGCTGAAAAAGCCGTTTTTTTGAATCAGAGCAATGAAGAAACCTGGCAAACGGCCATCACCAGCCTGTACGAGGAGAGCCGCCGGGAAATCAAAATTAGTGATACCAAAACAGTAACTATAGATAAATCCTTACGCGGAAAATTACCCCGGCAAACAAAGCCCGAACTATATAAAAACGTTGATCAAGACCTGAAAGACCGTCTTATTCACGCTGTAGTTGATACTATCTGTCGCTTGGTAAGACGGGATGAAGTAGAAGCCAAACGGCGATTAAAACGCTGGGAAAACCGATGTGAATATGGCTGGGACAAACTGGACCCCCCCCATCCGGTGGGCCATATTCTGGCTTTTTTCCCCACGGGAGCCACACAGGATGCTTGTGCTGATTTGCTTAAAAAACAGCTATTAACCTTACCTGGAAACAATCAAATATTTATTTATCGCAGTGAGCTTTCTGAAGATGAAAAACAAAAGGTCATGGAGAAAACATCCGCCGGGTCAATGATCAGAAAGATCATTTTAGGTACCAATCTCGCAGAGACCTCTTTAACTGTTGAAGACCTTTTTTATGTTGTGGACACCGGCCTTATTCTTCAAACATTTTATAATCCGGCAGCAAAAGGGGTGGATTATCCCACTATTCTTCACAGCCATGCCGGGTGCCGACAGCGTTTAGGAAGGGTGGGCAGGAAAGAGCCGGGAGAAGGATACCGCCTCTATACCCGGGAGGAATTCAAGGCCCATCCAGCCTATAGCACCCCGGAAGTGACCCGGTCTGATCCGGCCCAGTTGATATTAAATCTGGTTTCCGCCGGTCTGCCGCCCTCGTTTATCCATAAGCCCGGTGCCCTGATGCAGCCCCCGAACAAGACCTGGATTAATGACAAGCTCGCGGACCTGAAAAAAATGGATGCCATTGATGAAGATGGGGATTTAACCTCCCGGGGAGCTGAGCTGACACGAATCCGGGAAAACAATCTGTGGAATGCCGTACTGCTATGTGAAGCTGACCGGTTCGGCTGCCTGTGGGAGATGGCGGTGTTTCTCTGCTTTATTGGGCTCAACGACAGACCCGGTCCGGACAAATCCAAATGGCTCACATTATGGGTGCCCGACGATCGCAAAGTATATGAAGAGGATCTGGAAGAAAAACTGGAAGACCTGGTGGCGGAAAATCTGTTGGAAGAAAGTGATGATGAAGACAACAGCACCCCAACGACAGCATCGAAAATCATCTGGGACAATCCCTATGTCCTGGGAAGTACCCTGATCAAACAGCAGGCCCTGCGCCGGGGATGCCTGGATGATCTGGAGCTTTTTCTTCGTATCTGGCAGGGGTGGACCGGACAGGGAGACAACCCCGAAAGACGTAAGGCTTGGGCCGCAGAACATGGCATATCCATAGAAGCCCTCATACGGGTGGAAAGCGCCCTGGGGCTGGACCCCAAGGATACATCGGGAGCTGGCATGCTGAGACATTTCTGGGCATTTGATCAAAAGGGCATCCTGAAACGGGATATCCACTTTGCGTCCCTGGATAAGGTCCGGTACCTGTATGCAGCGGCAAACCAGGAAAATCATTTTGTCATCTCTCCGGATGGAAATATTTCTTCCTGCAATCCCAATGAGCCCAAAGCTGATCCCCGAAAGCCCCTGGACATTAAATTTGAACCGGAATCGGTCTGGCACAGCCAGGAGATAAATCAGCCCATGCGTTTTGATAAACCAGCTGAACCAGGTCATCTGATTGCCACGGTGAAAATCAAACCCCGACCAAAGAAAACCCTCAAAACCCTGCGCCATGTGGTGTGGCTGGATGCAGACTGGGTAAAGGATGGCATGCCCAGCCTCTATGACAACCCCGTACACCTGGCAAGGACCTTTTCCACATTTTCAGATACCCATCTCATCCATTATGGACAATGGCCATTTGCACGGGGAAATCAGCTCAGCCGTCTGCCATGCCCCATGCCCCAGCTACCTGTTCCCTCTTCTGTGGAAATCCAGCAATGGCGGATGCGATACAACACTGGAATGACCGGTCGGATACGATATCAAGCCATATTTGTACACGGCATTCCCTGTCCGAACAACATTAGTCCACTGGGATTTGTACAATTAATATCCGGTCCCCTCCTGCCCATGCACCTGGGTAAAGAAAGGCCCTGTCTTGGTCAGAAATTGACGGTATTTCTAAAATATGATGAATCCCTTGAATATTTGTGGGCTGTTCTTCCCAAAAACAAACCGACTCCCCCAGAGACTTCTTTACAACAGGCAGCAAAAATGGACACTCCCCCCCGCACAAACATTGCCGGGGATGCCCAGATACAGAAAGATTTCCAGGGAAGTGCACCTTCCCTTGAAAAACAAACCCCACAGACAGAAAACCCACAACCAGAGACAACCGGCAAGGTGATTCCCATGCCACGCCCCAAACCGGTGAATCTGCAAAAAGAACTGCCAACCAACTCAGTGATCGTTGCAGAATTCATAAAATATACCCCCCAGGAAGATAAAGCATGGATAACCGTGGCCTTTTCCATATCTGACAGACAGAAAAGAACCTGGGGGTTCCCCGTATACAAAGAAAGAAATATGAATCGATTTAAAGATATCTCTTCCGGGGAAAAATGCCAGGTGCGGATAAAAAAATGGATCACCAAAAAAGGGGAAGCTATCCCCCTGCTTGCTTTTATCGAGTGGGTTTCATGAACCCAGGCCCCTTGATAACAAAACCCCGGACATCCTTAGATCAGGCATGGAAGTCCTGGCGCAGCGTACCGGACGGCAATCGCTACCAGGTGTTGACTCGCCAACTGGGCATATTTGTCCAAGAAATTGTCCGGGAAGCCCTGGTCGACGGCAAGGCCCTGCTCACCACAACCATCCCCCATGTGGGCCGGGTATTCATCACGGTGGTTGAATCAAATGGCAGAAGAACCATTACAAATCACACCCATGTCACGGATTTTGATGAAGTGGTCAACGACTATTTGACATGGATTTGCAGGCGTTACCTTCAAAAATCCGATACCCAGCACGTTCAAAGTCCCGCCTATATCCGCATGGGAATTGTCATGCGAGCCTACACCCTGGAAAGGAAAGAAAAAAATAAAAAACAGCGGGAGGTTATAAATGATAATCCAGCTGGAGAACTAATTAGAAAAGAGAAAGGCTCCACGCATGACAGATTAAAAACATTGTGGTTTTATCCCCATGGAGAGGCTCCCATTCCCGATTTACTTCCTCCGTCCTTCCAGGGCCTGTCCCTTCGATATATTTATGTGGCCCTGCGGCATAATGCCGGAACCTCCTTATCTGAAATTGCCCGGGAACTTGATATTCATGCCAGCAGAGTAACTGCTGTAAAAAAAGAATATACCCGACTTTTTCCCCACATTCATTCTTCGGCCTGGATGAAGATAGATATAGACTACAAACCCATCTGCGTGGAAGAGTCCATGATGCACAAACTAAACCTCAAGGGGTGCCATCATCGCTACAGTTTAATCATAACCACTGATGACAGACGCGCTAAACACAACATATTGAAGTGTAAACAGATACTGTGGCAAGCCTTTACATTTGCTATGGACCAGGCAGAGCGAAGAGAGGATATCACGCCGGAGCCATTTTATCTGAAAATTCTGGATTTTAACCATAAATCCGGTGTCCGACTTAAATTAAGGCAGGATCATAATCACCTTTTTCTCATGGATTATTCTCCGCTAACGCAAAAACAAGGAGCCGTCACTGCTTGAATGGGTATGAACAGGAGAATTTGAATGACGGCTGGGCAGTTAACCTTTGCCGGCACCCCAGGAGAATGTCATTCCCTTCCCAGAATAAGGATGATATCTGCAATTTTTACAGATTAGGATTTTTATATTCTAATATCTGTTTTCTTTACGACTGCTGTTATTATGAGGACCGACCATGACACACATTGAAAGCCACTGCTTGATTTCGCCCGAAGCTGAAAACGAGCTGGTCAATAAAATTCATTACGAGATAGAGGAGCGGCATCAGTTTGCCGAATTCATTGAACATCAGCCCACAGATATACCCGGAGATTCGCTGGTCCAACTGGCAGGAGAACTGTCTCTGTGCACCTCCCCAAACGGGCTAACCATATACGCCCGGGAACTGTGGCCCCAGATTCGCGCCTGTTTTCTATATCCAGATGATCTCATCACAGGCACCTATCAACCTGCAATAAATAGAACCCATGGACTGCTTGACAAGTCGACGGCATCCTCCCGTGAGGAGCCGTTCAGACTGGCTGCAGCCCTCACCCCACCCCCAGGGAAAAAAGAAGATGACCTGTTATCTGCCCTTGCCAACGGGCAGTGGGACGTTTCTGCCACGGATGCCCTGGCTTCACTGTTTATCATGCGCCTGGATGCCGGATTTTTTCTCTCGGGCATTGAGACATTATGGGCACAGACCGCCGCCAACATAAACCGCATCCTCTATACCCGGTGCGGCCTTGAAGATTGGGATAAGGTTCTGGGGCAATATAAGCCTGTACTGAGCACTCATGCCGCCTCTCTTCGCCAAAGACTCACATCCAGTCCCGCCCGGCTGGACACGGCACACTTTAAAATATTGATGGAGCTGGCCCGATGCGATAACCATCCTCAATTAACCTTGGTCAGCACTGGGACGTCAGCACCTTTGACAGACTCTGCAGTCCGACCCTGGCAGTGGTCTGCGGTGGATGATTTCTTTAAATTCCTTTTTCCGGATGACATGGAGTCCGGTAGCATCTCGGTCACATACGATGAGGACGCGTTTTGCCTGCAGGTACTGTTTACTGACAACAAAATATATCAAGTTGTTTTTTCCGATGAGTCCCAAGATTCCGTGGACATCCAGTTTTCCGAAGAATCAAAGCATTCAGACCAATTCCAAGGATTTTATCTGTTTGATATCGTATCCAGTCAGGTTGGAATGGATGAGGATGACGAAGAGACCCTGCTTATTCAATTCATTGGTCGAATCTCAAAAGAAGCCATGCTTGAAAAAGAATTCGACTTAATATCAGGCAATGCCATTGTTGTTGACAAATCCTGGGCCATCCCGGCATTCACATAAACCCAGCTCTCATGGCCCCGAAAATAACCCAAAACAAACGGAAACGCAAACCATGCCCTACGCCCTTTACATAGACGAAAGTGGAAATTTTAAAGAAAATAACATGACCGGTTCAGGCCGGACATCCATTGTGGGTGGTTGGATGGCAAAAAATGATAATGATCATGATCGGCTCCGGCAACAGCTAAATAAGTGGTACCGTTCTGTGGCTGACCTGCTTTTTGAAAAAGCATTCCATGCCACGGAATGGCGAAAACATAAGCAGGGACGGTTCATATTGGATCAGGTTTTCCCCCTGGCCAATGACCTGAAACCCCACAGTATTATTTTTATGGAGAACCGCTCAACAAACTTGCCGAAACAGGCGGACAGCACCTACCTGGATATGCTTATTGAGTTGATTGTGACCACCATTTTTTCCCTCCTGGAATCACGACGGGACAGAGATGCATTCCCATTACAAATTTATGTGGCAGAAAGAAAAGGCGTTCCCCAATGGGAAATCGAAAAACTGGTACAGTACCGATTGCGGGCCGTCCTGAGCGGCTCCGAATATCACCATAAGATCACCCCCCAGAAGATTTGCGCCGTTCACATTAAAAAATTGAAAAAAAGTCCGGAGTTGATTAACAACGCACAGAGCCGGTCAAGGGATAAAATGGGATTGATGCCGGAGCTGATCCTGGCGGATTTTATCTGCAACAGCCTTTACCAGCTGGATCTTCTCCAGCAAAAACCCAAAACCTTGACGACCTGTGAATGGCAGGCGTCAATGTACATCCCTGATCCTTTCTGGAATGATCTAAATACCTTCAGGAACCAAAAAAGATGGGTGGAAATTCTCCTTGCCATGGTTTCGGTTCAGGGACAGGAATGGGCAGCAAACAACAACGCCATGTCAACCGCATATTCAGATCTTCTGGATGAAACCATCAACCATATAATGACAAATCTGCCAGCCATCCAGACACTTCTTGCATCCCTTTCTAAAATTATCCACCACACCCGGGACTTTCTTCATGCCACGGCCATCATCAACATCCTGGAGAAAAACCTGGACAGAACCCCCTCCCACCTGGCCCAGACCATCGTATGGAACCTTTCAACATTGAAACTGTCCATTGCCAACCACCAGGGGGACAATAAAAGCGCCGCTGACTGTTTTGAAAATTTCACCCGGTTATTTGAAAATCCATCCTATCAGCGGACAGAATTTTTTCAATCCGTTTCAGACAACTATAATCGGCACGCCGTAGCCAGGTCCGACCGATATGAGTTTGACAAAGCAGAATCGGTGTTAAAAGACGCCATTGCCGTGGAAAACGTATTTTTAAGTACCCCTTTTGAAATTGATAATAGAACATTCAACGCCCGAAAAAGTGATAACCTGGGGAAAATTTACAGTACATTGGGGCAACTTTATTCTAAGCAAGGCTATCGAGAACCGACCAAGGCGGTCGAAGCCCTGACCTGTTTTGATCAAGCAAAAAACCATATGCAGCAAAGCTTTGATCCGCCACGGCAACGAAATTATACAATCGAGGCATTGCTTGTCTCCAGACAGGCAGACAACGCAGCCGCCATCTACCAGCTATTGTCCAATGGGGCGACCCTATCTCCGGAAGCCCTTTTTTCAAGCATTGGGTATGATTCCTTTAACACCCTGTACTGGTTGCGTTGGATGGTACTGCCCGACAACCCTCTTGCCACGCCATACAAGAAAGAAATGATAAAGCACCACCTGACCCAATTTTTGGAATCCGCCAACACGGGTTACCCGGGAATGTCAATACACTATTATGTGGGACAGCTGGCCTGGGCCTACAATAAAAAAAGCGCTGCCATCACGGCCTGGAATCAGGCAGCTGAGCCGGGCAGAGATATCAAATATGCAGGCGTGCTGCAGACCCTTGCCCTTCGTCCTTTGTGCAAGCTGATTTTACACACCCTCGGGGATGATGCTGCCCTTGCAGCAGATACCGCGTCTTTGAAAACCATTATAAGCAAAATAAAATCCGGCGGGTCTATAAATAGTGACTATTTCAAGGATTATTTTTTAATGCTGGAGACCGAGGATCTGCCGAGAGATCTGCTTGAGCAGTTACAGAAGGACATTCCGTACAGCTAAGTACCCGAGCAAATGTTCTTCGGGATCAAATATTAGGTATATCAACGGTATATGCTCATGGAATACTGAAAAATATATGTGTGGGTACTTAATG
>Ga0307987_1001217_pt1 | contig 14438 bp, 13 predicted proteins | sample EllFjometagen181_FD_203157 | JGI IMG/M metagenome (GOLD analysis project Ga0307987, IMG submission 203157) | Marine microbial communities from Ellis Fjord, Antarctic Ocean - #181 | ecosystem: Environmental > Aquatic > Marine > Unclassified | place: Southern Ocean | collected 2014-10-08
ATGATGGCATCAAGAATACTGTCAGAAATGGCGTCTGCCACTTTATCTGGATGTCCCTCGGTGACAGATTCTGATGTGAACAGAGTGGATTTTTTTCCCGTCATGGTATCTCCTTTTATGGCATTGTGAACATAATTATTTGATTTAACTATGCATTCAATGCAAAGTAACGTATAGATATGAATATATATCAACTGAACAAGATATGCTATGGTACATCCTTTGTCAACAATTTGGAATTATATCCAGCCAGTCTAATTTTGGTTGTCCAGGCTGATTCATCATGATAATGTAGGTCCGGGATGACTTCCCATGAAATCCAGAGTCCAGAACTTATAATCCAATACCAAGTAATCAGTACCCAAAAAAGATAAAGGCATGTATCTATAATGATTGAAATTAGTAAGGACAAATCCCTGAATGGAAATATAATCACCGGCATCGGATCCGCCCTGGTGGACCTGTTGATACATGAGAGTGATTCATTTTTAACGGAACTTGGCAAGGAAAAGGGCGGCATGACCCTGGTGGAAAGCCGGGACATTGACGCCATTCTGGAAAAGACCCAGCAAACCCCCCTGGTGGTGCCAGGCGGAGCGGCCTGCAACACCATTGTGGGGGTGGGACAACTGGGGGGAAGTGCCCGGTTCATAGGCCAGCGGGGGGATGATGCCCCGGGTGAACTTTACCAGAATGCCCTGGAAAAATGCCATGTGGAACCGGTTTTTTATACCTCTGCCACCCCCACGGGCCGGGTATTGTCCGTGATCACTCCGGATGCCCAGCGCTCCATGTTCACCTGTCTTGGGGCCTCCACGGAACTGAATCCGGAAGAGATCACCCCCGCTCTGTTTAAGGACACGGCCATAGCCGTCATTGAAGGATACCTTTTGTTTAATCCTGATCTCATGACCGCCTGTCTGGAAAGTGCCAGTAAGGCCGGGGCTCTCATCGCCCTGGATCTGGCCAGTTTTGAAGTGGTGGAAGCCACGAAACCCCTGCTGGAGAAGATTGTTGGAGCCCATGTGGATATTCTCATTGCCAATGAGGATGAGGCCCGGGCCTACACCGGTCATTCCGATGAAGGGATGGCCCTGGATGCCCTGGCCGCCCAGGCCCCCTTGGCGGTGCTGAAAAAGGGGCCCCGGGGAAGTTGTCTGGCCCATGATGGCAGAATTGTTGAAATTCTTCCTGAGACGGGCAATCCAGCAACGGACACCACCGGAGCCGGTGATCTCTGGGCTGCAGGCTTTCTGTTTGGCCTTGCCCATGGTTTTTCCCTGGAAGAGAGTGGTCATCTGGCCTCCCTGCTGGGATATGAAGTGTGCCAGGTGGTGGGGGCTCATATTCCCCAAGCGGGATGGCAGCGCATTCATACCTTTATGAAAGAAAAGGACATGGCTTGATTCCTGTTCTTTACCGGTATATTTTCTGGGAACTTCTCTCCCCCTTTGGGGTGAGCCTTTTGTTTCTCACCTTTGTGTTTGTGATGACAAGAATTCCTGACATTACCAATATGGTGGTGAACTACAACATGGGGATTCCCGCTGTTTTTTTTCTGGTGGTCTACACCCTGCCACGGTTTCTGGAGTTCACCCTTCCCATGTCCGTGATGATCTCTGTGTTGCTTACCTTTATGCGTATGTCCGGTGCCAATGAGATCATTGCCCTTAAAGGGGGGGGCATGACCATTTACCGTCTGCTTCCTCCTGTGATATTTTTTTGTGTACTGATGACATTAGTTACGATGTGGGTGACGGTGTGGGCGGTGCCCTGGGGCAAGCATTCCTTCAGTGTCCAGGGGGCACAGATAGCCCGGGACAATATTAACGTGGCCCTGAAGGAGCGGCAGTTCAATACCCCCTTTGACAATGTGATGATCTATGTTAATGCCATTGATATAAAAACCACCCGGTTAAAAGATGTTTTCATCGAGGATGGCAGAGACCCTGACAGCGTTAATATTACCGTAGCCTCAGAGGGTGTCTTGGTATCCCAGCCCCATGAAGGGTTGTATACCCTGAGACTTAAAAAGGGCATGATCAACCAGGTCTCCCTGGAACAGGAAACGGCCCACCAGATCCATTTTGATACCTATAATATAAACTTTGATATAAACTTTGATATGGGGTTGCCTGGAAAAAAAGAGGCTGATACGTCCAAGGATCTTGATGAGATGGGAATCAAAGCCCTTATGGCCGTGGGCCAGGACCAGAACGTAAGCGCCAAAAAACGAAATCAGGCCCGCATGGAGTTACATGAAAAATTGGCCATCCCCTTTGCCTGTCTGGCGTTGGGACTCCTGGCCTTGGCATTGGGGCTTCAGTCTCTCTCCTCCCGCCACGCCCCGGGGTTTGGCCTGGCCCTGGTTTTTTTCATGGGGTACTACCTGCTTCTGGCATTGGGATGGTCGGCTGGCGAAAGTGGCGCCTACTCGCCCATTGTGGCCATGTGGTTACCCAATGTCGTCATGGGGGGCATGGCTGTCTATCTGATCAAACGGGTGGCGGGGGAACGTTTTGTTCACATCCCCAACCCTTTAACCCTGTTGAAACGGGACAGGTAATCCGTATGTCCATCATAAATCGATACTGGATAGGACAATTCTTGCGGTTTTTTTGTATTGTTCAATTCATTGTGCTGGCCATATTTGTGGCGGTTGATTACCTGACCAATCTCAATAAATTCTTTAAAGCAGGTCTTCCCCTGATGGATGCACTGGGCTATGTGCTCTTAAAGACCCCTTTCATGTTTGTCCAGTTCACCCCGGCCGGGGTGGTGCTGGCCGTTATAGTGGTCTTTGGGATCATGAATCGCAGTAATGAGCTTCTGGCCTTGAGGGCCGGGGGCATCAGCACTTATTATCTGGTGAAACCCGCCGTTGTTGCCGGGATACTGCTCTCCTTGTCCATGTTTATTCTGGGGGAAACCGTGGTACCTGTGACCATGGCAAAGGCTAATTATATAAAATATTCGGTGATCAAAAAAAAGCATCAAGTTCATGCCAGCCGGGAAAATATCTGGATTAAAAACGATGACACCATTGCCCATTTTAAATTTTTTAACCCTGTGGATCGTACTCTTTCAGGGATTACCCTCACCCGGATGGATGCTCAATTTAATGTTACCCAGCGCATGGACGCCCGCTCTGGTGTTTACCAGAAGGGGCGGTGGCATTTTTTCAACATTATGGTTCAAAATTTTACCCCAGGTGATGATACCGGGGATGTGATCTTATATGATGAAAAAATTGTGGACATGGATATTCTGCCCGGGGATCTGGGTCAGATGGTGAAAAAGGCTGATGAAATGCGGTTTGCCGAACTTGTGGCCCATATCAGAAAAGTGGAACAGGAAGGCTATGATGCCACCACCTATCGGGTGGATCTTTTGGGAAAAACTGCTTTTCCCTTTATTTGTCTTATCATGGCCATTATGGGGGCCGGGGTGGGCATGCGTCCGGCGGTGAAGGAGAACCTGCCCCTGGGTATTGTCATGGGGCTTGGCATGGCCTTTATGTACTGGATTCTGTATAGTTTTACCACTTCTCTTGGCTATGGCCGTATGTTGCCCCCCTTTGTCAGCGCCTGGGCTGCCAATTTTTTATTTTTGTGTGCTGCCGTGTTTTATCTGGCCCGCACGGAGTAAGTCGTTTTTGGGGGACGCCTTCATTTATAGATTTACACATGCCGGGTTGAAAACCCCATTTTTCGGGAACCATTCCCCCAAAAATGTAAAATGATTTGGGAAAAATATGAAGGATGCCGGAATTAGGACAAAGAAGGATTCTGGAATATGGCTATAAAATTAAAGTCTTCATTGCCGATCATGTAAGATCTCAATAATCCGGGGTGAGAAGCCTGTTTAATCCTTTAAACACCGAGTGGTATTCAACTCGAAGCCCTAAATGCCGGTACTTATTGAGAACTTACCCGATCATGACCTACCAGGTGTTGATCGGCCCGAAGACATCCCGTCCATAGAAAATAATATTGGAGCTTGATGCTGTGCCCAAGATTCATACTTTGGTTCATAGAACATATTCGTTCGGCTTGGATCGTCGCTTCAGCACTACAAGCCTTGACATGCTGGTTGATATTTTTCAATCAGCCTCAAGCCATGGAACTAATATGCTTGAGGGAAGAATTTCCCCTAAATTTTCCATCCTCCCAGAAGCAGGCCCTGTTGTTATAAAAGCCTATCAACGGGGAGGCTTAATCTCCAGGATCAATAACGACCGGTATTTAAAAATGGGACAAATTCGGTCAAGAAGGGAGTTTGACTTTTTGATTGCTTCAAAAAAAGCGGGGGTAAGGGCTCCTTTACCCGTGGCATATGCAAGCACTGGGTTTCCTTTTTATAAAACATGGCTGATCACAAGGGAGATAAAAGGGCACCAGTCTTTTGTGAGGATCTGTATTGAAGATTGGAAAAAAGCCCTGGACCTTATTCCTGAAATTTCAAGCGCTATGAACCGTTTAATAAAACATAATATCCACCATGTTGATCTTCATCCTGGAAATATTCTCCTGGATTGTAATAATGAAATTTACGTTATTGATTTTGATAAGGCCTGTTACGGGTCAAAAGATAGAGCCAAGCTTAAAAGAGCCTATAAGTACAGATGGGTTCGGGCTGTTCATAAATACAAATTGCCGGAAGCTATAACTGCCTTGGAACTTGAATAAGCATGCTTCAAAGGGGTCTGGGAGCTTTAAAGGATACATAATGAAAATTCTAATCATAAAACTTGGGGCCTTGGGTGATGTTATCAATACCTTTCCCCTTGTTGTTAATATGAAAAAATATTTTAACGCCGAAATTGATTGGCTTGTTGCGCCCTTGAGCTACCCTCTTGTTGCAAACCACTCCTGTGTGGATCATGCCATTTTGTTTGATAAAAAAAACTTGAGACATTCCTTGCCATCAGCCTTGAAAAAGATAAGGAGAAAAAGATATGACATAACCCTGGATCTCCAGAGAATCCTTAAATCAGCTTTTTTTTCCATGGCTGCAAAAAGTTGCAAGCGTATAGGGTTTAACAGGGAACGGTGCAAAGAGATGACATGGCTGTTTCCCTTTGACAGGATACCGCCCTCTGACCCCAGCGCCCATATGCTCAACCAATATCTGGAGTTTGCCGCTCACCTTAATAGTCCTTGCAATGAGGTGTCATGGATGATTCCGAGAATAGCAAAGAAACTGCCTGATCTTCCGAAGAAATACCTTGTACTGAATGTTGGTGCATCAAGACCGGTAAAACAATGGGCCCCGGACAATTTTGTAGAGCTTGCAGATAAGATTGATGAAAAATTTCACCTGCAAACGGTTCTCACAGGCGGCCCTGAAGATATAAACATCGGAAAACAAATTAAAGATAAAACCAAAAGCAAGATCATTGACCTTACAGGAAAGACATCAATTCCCCAACTGGTTGAGGTGATAGCGGATGCCCAATGTGTCATCTCCTGTGATACCGGTGCCATGCACCTTGCTTCAGCCCTTGGAACCGATTTGATCACCCTCTTCGGTCCCACAGATCCAAGACGCACAGGTCCGTTTTGGGGAAGGGTGATACAAAAGGGGCTCTCCTGCGCATGCATACCGTGCAACAAACGAAAATGCAAATATCCCCGGTGCATGGATGCAATTAAACCGGAAGATGTCTGTGAAGAGCTTTGCAAGATAGCCCAGGGAGTTCTGCCTTTACAATAATCCAACCTCGGTGATCTCGTTTCAATTTATGTGAGCGCTATAGTTAAAAGATGCTGCCCTTTCAATGTATTGGACAAATTATAGAACATAGCCATTTGCTTCTCAAGACCTCGAGTACGTTATGTTGCTCCCACAAAAAATAAAAATAGCAGTTCGTTGAGGATAAAGAAAATGATAAACCTTGATCCATCAAGAGTCATAGGCAAAGGGTATCACAGAGAGTGCTATGTTCATCCTAAAAATAAAAATTTTTGTATCAAAATTGTTGTTTTCGGAAATTTTAAAGAGAGCCAACGTGAGCAGAAATATTACAGACTTCTGCAAAAACGAAACACGCCATGGGAAATACTGCCTGAATTTCATGGGGTTGTTGAGACCAACCTTGGTAGCGGAGCTGTTTTCGATCTTATCAGGGACTGTGATGGTAACGTCTCTAAAACCATGGAGCATTACCTGATGTTTGCTGACAAATTAGACGTATCTGTCCCTGATTTATTAGAGGCGATTGATTTATTAAAAATAAATTTATTCCAACATAAAATTATTACAATGACGTTAAAGCCCAAAAATATCGTATATGAAAAGCTAACCCCTGAAAAAGGCCGTTTGATAATCATAGACAATATTGGCAATTCCGATTTTATTCCATTTTGTAATTACAATACGTTCCTAGCCAGGATAAAAATATCAAGAAAATGGAGGAAATTTGAGAGCACTTATTTGGCTTCTCCAGACCTCAGGACGAACAACTCATTTAAAAATCCCAAAAGGTAAATAGGACAGGGGTTTCGGGGTGATATGATGATAACTTGGACGTTAAAACATTCAACACTCTCATCTTTTAGCACATATCTTTAGAGCCTGATAATTTTTAAACAGGCTTTTTAAACAGATTTATGGCTCTCCGAGCTTTCCCGTGGTAGACAAGGTTATTAATTTGTGATAACGGCTCGACTCAATTCGCATAACAGCTTGTTATTATTAGGGTGTACTCAATGGGATCAGAGTTAGCAAGTGCATCGAAAATGGTTTCAAATCAACAATTTGATTGAAAACCACGGAAAACATCGGAGATCCAAATTTATGACAGGCATCCGTTCCATTATCTCCCCGGTTTTAAAACAAAAGTTAGCGAGAAACAACTTATAGCCAATCCTGCTATCAAATCCATTGAAAAAGAGATTAAGGCGGTACGCAAAAAGCTTGATAAAGAACATAAAAAGAATTCAAAATCAAAGGAAATTTTTAACACAGATGGATCAAGACGTGAAAAGAGCCTGAAGGTTCGCTTAGAGGTAGAAATCAGCAAGTTAGAAGCAGAATACGCAAAACTTCTTCATACCAAAAAATAACTATCTGAAAAGCTGGATGTTTCTACTCTCGAAAATTATAAATCTTTTCAAAAAATAGATAATGAAGGAAAAAGTTTTTTGATTTTGTTACTGTTTCAATGTGGAATACACGAAAAGAGATGACTGCCTGGTTATTGAGTTATTACCCGAATAAAGCTGAATATGTGGGCCATCACTGAGTGTCATGGATGGATTAAATCTGAAGCAGATAGAGTAGTTGGCAGATTGGAACCTCTTCAGCAACCGAGTCGTCGAAAAGCACAGGAACAATTTTGTAAAAAACTTACTGCATTGAATGTTTATCTTCCAATCAGAAAAATACTTCAGATTGAAGTTGACCCGTCACCTTTTTAAAAAAAGACTGTCCAAAAAAAGACACGTAAAAATGCTATTTTTCACGAGGTCTGAACTATGATTATGATACCGAATGGGTTTAAAAACTGCAATTTGACGATTTGGGTTAAGGCAGTTTCAGCACTTTGCACGTCACTGGTGCCATCTGAAAATTCAAAATTAGAATTGCTGTTGTTTCTTAAAATAAATTGATATGGCTGCAAACCATTAGGAGAATACAATGTTAGATCCCAAAGTAACTCTGCTTATTCCAAACTACAAAACACCAGAGCTCATCAAGCTGTGTCTGCGTTGCATTCGAAAACACACAGATCCTGATCTGATTCATGTCATTGTTATTGATAATAATTCCCAGGATGAATCTTTGGAATATTTGCGATCTCTTACCTGGATTGAACTCATTGAAAGAATTGTGATCCCCGGTGAGAGCCCACCCCTTTCTCACTCAAGGGCACTTGACCTTGCCCTTGAAAGGGTAAAGACCCCCTATGTCCTTTCAATTCATACGGACACACTGGTGAAGGATTCAAATTGGCTTAAAATCCTGCTTTCTGAAATAGAAAACTATCCCAACATTGCTGGTGTCGGCTCCTGGAAATTGGAGGAGAGCCCCTCCCTTGGAAAACGAATTTGGAAATTGGTTGAGTTTGGAGTAAGGGGTGCTGCATACAGGATTATTGGAAATAAAAAAAAGATTAAAGAGGTTGAACTCCAGAAGAAGAGTCGATATTATAGTCTGTCTCAAGATAACAGCGAGGATTTGAACTCAAATGGAAGTAACTATTTTTATCTTCGAAGTCATTGTGCCCTTTATCGCATGGAGTTCATAAAAAAGTATAATCTTACCTTTACCGGAGGAGATGAAACTGCTGGTAGACTGATGCACAGTCTTCTCATGGAGAAAGGATATCGGATGATATTTCTATCTGCTAAATTTTTAAGCAGCTATCTTGTTCACCTCAACCATGCTACCATGATTCTGAATCCGGAGTTAGGTTCCAACAGCAAAACAATTCGGAAGGGGTTAAAACGGTGTCAAAAAGAACTCAAATCTCTTAATTCAGGTATCATACTAAATGATGACACTCTTGACCTCTAATTCAAAAAAAGGTTGGCCCACCATTAGTAGATTATTCCTTCAAAAAAATTTCCTGCGAGACAATTTAAGTGAAAGATCATTTAACTGGCTCTGCCTTGGCATTCCTCTGGCGGTTTCTCTGGTAGTAAAATTAATTCTTTTATCAATTCTGCACCAGGGTACCATCAACATAGACGGCATCCTGTATATAAACGCAGCCAAGCAGTATGCGGCGGGAAATATGGCAACCGGCCTTTCCATCTACCCCATGCCAGTCTATCCCATGCTGATCGCATTAACCCACACTATGATCACAAACTGGATCAACGCAGGCTATTTTATCTCCATCATCAGCATGGTTCTTGCCACTATCCCTCTATACTATTTAACAAAGACCATGTTTGGAATCAAAGAGGCTTTCTGGGCCTCCCTTATATTTGCACTTCTGCCAAAAATGAACGAATGGTCCCTTTATGTCAGCCGGGATTCACTTTTTTTACTCATTTCTGCTTGCTTCATCTATGTTGGGCTAAAATCGAGACAGAAACCCGACCTCATTTTATTTGGAACAACATTTGTTCTGGCCTGGACCTCAATACTTATCAGGATAGAAGGATTGGTGTTTATTATTTTCTACGCCGTCGTATTGATTTATGATGCCTTTACAGCAGATGAACAAAAAGAGCGTCATTATTTTAAAATACTGTTATGGGGGGGAGTTCCTCTTGTAATTGCTCTTATCACAATTGGTTTCAAAGGTTTAGATTGTATTGGCGTAAACAGATTCGATCAGGTATTTACCGAGTTTGTCAATCTCTTTCGTGGAGATACATTTCAAAAATATTTTCAGATTTACAATTTTTTTTCAGAAGCTGAAAACCATCCACCATTTTCAGGATGGCATTATAATTTTGCAGCTCTTTCAAGACATTACCTGCTCATCATCTATATGATGGGGATAATGGAGATACTTGGAAAATTAATATTTCCACTCTCATATATTCCACTTTACCAGGCAATGAAAAAATCTTTTACAGCCCAAGAAAAATATGTTCTTTGGATATTCTTTCTCTTTATCGGAGTAGTTTATTATTCCCTCCTGACACGGGATTTTGTTGCAACACGCTTTTTAATGATACCGGCATTTCTCCTTCTTCCATGGATTGGATATGGAACAAACAAACTATGGAGGCAAAGGACCAACACTTACCATAAAGCCCTGACAATGTTTTTGGTATTTTCCCTTATACTGGCACCCACAGTAAAAACCTTTTGCCTGATAGGGGGCAACGACAACACAATTCCCCGTGCTGCCAAATGGCTTACAAAAAATAGTACAACAAAACAAATGAAGATTATAACAAACAATAACATATTGCCCTTTTATGCAAAAATGGAAACAGACAACAATCCAGACTGGACGGTTCATGTATACAAAGACAAAGATATTAAAGGAATCGAACCCTTTGCCATAAAAAAAGAGGCTGCCATCATAATCCTGAAAATGCGAATTGATAAGAACAAAAAGATGCCCGGCTTCGATTCTTTTAAAGAGATAACCAGATTTACCAATGGAAAGGAAACTACAGCTATATACATCCGAAAACCTTAATAGATAGCAATATCAAGGCTCAAATATGAAAAAGCAACCTTATATTTTATTTCTTTCTAAAAGAGAATTAAGTGCATCAACCCGGTACAGGGGATTGAATTATTTTATTTTTTTGGAACAGGCAGGTTTTTTACCCTTCCACATTGATCCCAAAGGCAACCTTTTGCATAAAATTATCACCCTTAGGAAAGTCATGAAAGCGGATGCAGTGGTGGTGGTACGCAAGACCTTTTCTTTTCCTTTTCGCCGCCTTGTTCAACTTTTATCAAAAAAATTGATTTTTGACTTTGATGATGCAATTTTTGTAAAGAGCAGTGGTAGAGCCTCTAAACTTAGACTGGACAGATTTAAATCCATGCTGACCAAAGTTGACCATGTTTGGGCTGGAAACCGATATCTTGCTGAATACGCTAAAAAATGGAACTCTTCTGTTGATATTCTGCCAACGGCTGTGGATATCAACAGCTATAAAGGGCATGAGATCAAACCGGAAAAAAACATAGATATTGTATGGATAGGAAGTTCATCTACCAGAAAATATCTGCAGAAGATGATCCCGGTGCTGGAAAAGCTTGCTGAAAAATCACCGCAGATCAGGTTGAAAATTATTGCAGATTTTGATCTTGAAACAACAGGTTTAACCACCCTTCCCATTGCCTGGAACAATGATACAGAAGCTAAAGAACTAGGTTCAAGCCATATTGGAATAGCCATGATGTCCAATGACCCATGGTCCCGGGGAAAATGCGGATTAAAAGTACTGCAGTATATGGCAGCATCTCTTCCCGTGGTCGTATCTGATGCAGGAGTCCATCGGGAAATTGTGGACCATGAAAAATCAGGATATCTTGTCAATGGTGACTCTGAATGGCTCTCTACCCTGACCCGACTTATCAATGACGAACAACTCAGGCTTTCCATGGGAGAGCACGGACGACACATTGTTAGTGATCGTTACAGCTACGACGTAACTTCCATGCAGATGCTAAAGTATTTAAAAAAAGTTATATGAGGGGCCGTACCCCTGGCCCCGTACGCGCGGTCTTGTGCCCATAGGGGCAGATTGTCTATCAGCATTCGGTGAAGCGCTTTGAGCGCCAGCCATCGTTCAAATTCATCTAGTATTGGTTTTGATTTTTCTTGTCGTTCCCTGACAATATCTTCACCAACAAGGTTCTGGTTTGCGGCATCTTTTTCAATTTTATAAAGCTTTCTGATGTAAATGAAAGCTTGATCGGCATGCCCCAATTTCTTTTATCCGTTTTTTAGCTTCATGGTTCTTTCCCTAGAAATGTCGGGTTGAAGGAGACAGTGGAGGGTTAAAAAATTTCCTCTGAAAATTTGTTTCTAAATTTTTAAATTTTGTCCGCAGGTGGTTTGTTATTACTGTATTTGGGTTTTATACCACTTATTTGGTGAATATTTGCAAAAAATGAAGGATGTCTACAATCTTTTTGCCAAAATTAATTTGAAATTCACCAGCATCAACACTATATAACGGGCTACCCACTTAAGGCGGAACAGCCCTTAAAATCAAGCGTCTTAGCAGCCTGTATTTTAGGGGCTGAAACCTAATTATCCACATAAAAAGCCTTGAGAATATCCCGGCTTAAGTGGATAGCCATATAACATATTGGTATTTAAATAACTAACTACACAGTATGTAGAATAAGATTTGGGCCAAAACAAAATTGGTGGAGGTGTTGATACTATATGTATGGTTTTTGAATTTCATTGGGTGTTAAATCAAGAAACTTATGACTGATGAGAACTGGTGTTAGTTTGTTTGGCTTTTACCGGTTTTAAAGTAGCTTTTAGAGCATTGCAAGGAATAATATAGCATAGATTTTCCTCATAAAACTCCATAAACGATGGATGCAAATTAACTATTCTTTGGATTACTCGTTTGAATAACTTACGTGTTTTCCATGGAGAACTGAACAGCAATTTAATATTTTGTGTTATAAATTCACAGTCCTTGTTGTAAAATGACGGAACTTTCCTTTTAAATTTGTGCTGTTGCGTTGAAAAGTATTCAAAGGAGTAAAGACCAAAAAAACGTTTGTGGGTATAGTCTGAAAAATAATAAGGATTTGAGAAATGGGGAACGTACAAGTATTTTTTCCCTGTGGGTTTTAACACTCGCCATATTTCTTTCATCAACAAATCAAAATTATCAATATGCTCCAAAAGACTTTTTGAATGAATTTCATCAACAGAATTGTCAGGTAAAAAGGAAAGCCCTTGTTCCAGGTCGGCAATAATATCTATGTGTGGCATATCGACTATATCGATTAATATCCTCCCTGGTTTCTTCTTTCTCCCGCTTCCCAGTTCCAAAACAACATTAGATGAGCTCTTCAGTATTTTTTCCAGATCAATTCTAAAAATAGGTTCCATGACGATTCCTAATTTATTTCAACAAATGAAAGAGGGTTGCAATCTCAGGTTTTTCAGTCCAGTTTTTCATAAACCGTTTGATATCCTTACTACGGGCTCTGGCAAAGAGGGCCTTGCTTTTGTGTACAGCCATACTGTCAAGATCTATTAGAAAAGGGTTCCCATCATGAATAATAATATTGGTAGCTTTCATGTCCCCATGGCTTACCTGTAATGATTCAAGCCGTTCAAATATGCGGAGAACCTTTTGGGATAGATCACTTTCACCCTTTGGCAGGGGATCTTTAAAATAGTCCTGGGCACTTATTCCTCCAATATAATCACAAATCAGATAGGCCCTGTTTCTAAAAAGCCCCAGGCGTATCTCTTTCATGGCAATGGGTTTAGGGGTTCTGATCCCATACTCCAAAAGCAAGTGGGCACCATACCAGGAACGATCTGCACGGCTTTTTTGAAAGGCACGCTTCAGGGCATGGATATAATCTTTAACATTGTACCGTTTTACCACAAGGTCGCAATCATCCACCTTGAACCGAACCACAGTTGCTGAATTTCCCCTCTTTAGCATTGTGCTTCCAGATCCCTCAAATGCGATATCCGGATTTTGCAAAAAAGAGGCCATGGCAGGAGTGTAATTTTTGCGTTTACAGAGAAGAAAGGATGTAAATGATTTTATGCAGACAGTTTCGGTGGATTCCCTGTAAATTTTTTTCAAATACCGGTCTGTTCTGAATTTACGTGCCTCTTTAACCAGTTGTTTAAGTAAAGAGAGCTGTTTGTCTCTGTTATCAAATTTTCGAGCCGCATAATAAACAGAGGCAAGCTCCATGAAAAGCACCTTATCCCCCAGGTTCTGCTGGGCAAACAGTGTGGCCAGATTTTTTAAGCTTGCCCCCCTATCAAGGGGAGCATCCCGGTGTTTCTCGTATAGAGCCGCTCCATCCAAGGCGTAAAGCTCATTGTCCTTGACAAGGAAATTATCCAAGTGAAGGTCATTGTGCTGAAGGCCTGCTTCATGCATTCTGGCAAGCAGGATCATCAGTTTTTCCAAATACTCCCGGCATAGCTCCTTATCCCTTGATTCCTTTAGAGTCGCACCAAGGTTTTTCGAAGGATGGATATAATCAAAAATAAGCACTTTTGACCGGTACTCCATGACAGATCCCCAATGGAGGATACCTGCTGTTGCAATATTGGCCTTTTTAAGGAGTCTGTGCCCCTCAACCTCCATCTTTAGATGCTTTGCCGCCCTGAACCGCTTGTAAAAGAGTTTTACAACCACGGTTTTTCCCCGCCATCTGCCAAGCAAAACAGCCCGTTTACCAGGAACAAGCCGGATAATATCCGTGCATGTGCATTCAAGGGGTTCATCATCCCCCTTCAGGGTGAGATTAAACGGCGGTATCAACTTTTTTTTGTCAATAACAACAGCTCTTTTTCTGTCTTGCGTCATGGAAATTACGGCATCCTTCATTTTCTAGTTTACATTTGTTGAAGCAGTTTTGGAGTGATATGAAGTACGCCTAAATTACCAGATGGATGGTGGCTTTTTTTTAAACTCTTTTTTGTATAAGTTTATAGCCCGCCGTTTTACGAGCCACCAAAAAAATTTATTTTTATTGATGGATTTTGATGGAGTCGTGTTGTGATATATACCTGCAAAGAGCAGCAGGTCCTCTTTTGCCAGACCAAGATCCATACTTGAAAAAAGAAGGGCTGAAACATCTTTGGCCCGCCATCTCAGGGGGGTTTCTGGACGAATCTGCACCCGGTGAAGATCAATGAGATAGAGATGAATATCCTCTGGGACAATGGCGTTCATGCCTTTGGCAATGTCCAGCAGATAGTGGCAGATATAGAGATCTCGATGGTTTAAACCATTTTCATGGAGGGTCCTGGTAATTTTTGCAACTTTGGTTATAAGGGC
>Ga0307987_1001219_pt1 | contig 14396 bp, 16 predicted proteins | sample EllFjometagen181_FD_203157 | JGI IMG/M metagenome (GOLD analysis project Ga0307987, IMG submission 203157) | Marine microbial communities from Ellis Fjord, Antarctic Ocean - #181 | ecosystem: Environmental > Aquatic > Marine > Unclassified | place: Southern Ocean | collected 2014-10-08
GGAAACCAGGATTTCATGGAGAATATAAACCCGGATTCCCTTAAGGTTCTCACGGGCTGCAAGCTTGAACGAAGCCTTGAAACCGATATCAGGGAAACCACTTACCAGTTTGAACGTCTGGGTTATTTCTGCCGGGATTCAAAAGACAGCCAGAAAAATGCACCAGTATTCAATCGGACGGTCACCCTGCGGGATGCCTGGGCAAAAATGGCCAAAAAACAGCCGCCGAAGAAACCGGTCAATCCCAACAAAAAGCAAAAGATTAAGCCGAAAAATTAAGCCGAAAAGAAAAAAGGGCCGCCGGCATCATTTGCCGACTGCCCTTTTTTGGGTATTGCTATTTTTTTTGTCCCGGTTTAGCCAACTATCCAGCTACCCTACCCAGCTACCCAACGGACCAGGTGGTTCCCTGGGGTCCATCCTCCAAAAGAATATTCATCTCCTGAAGTTGATCCCTGATCTCATCAGCCCTGACAAAATTCTTTTCCTTCCTTGCTGTCATCCGCTGTTCAATCAAATCATCCACCATGGCCGGATCAATGGCCATATCCGCCACGCCCTTGTCTTTCTTGGTTTTAAAATAATCTACGGGGTTCACAAGGAAGATGCCCAAAATTCCAGAGATGGACTGGATATCGGCATAAACCTGGGCCAGGGTCTCACACCCATCCGGTTCTGGATTGTTATGGGTGCGATCCAGCAATTTATTCCCTTTTTTCACGGCCTCAAACACCAATCCCAGGGCCTTTGCCGAATTAAAATCATCATTCATGGCATGGGCAAATCCAGCCCACAATTCACCGGGTTTTTGCGTTTCCAAAACCATGTTGGTCCCTTCAAGTCTTTCCAAAAAGGCATAGATCCGATCCAGTCCCAGGGAGATTTCGTGCATGGAATCCTCATTGTAATCAATGGGGCTTCGATAGTGTTTGGACAATAAAAACAGCCGGATCACTTCAGGGGAATAATTGGCCAGAACTTCTTTAATCATGGTAAAATTGCCAAGGGACTTTGACATTTTTTCGTTGTTAATATCCACAAACCCGTTGTGGATCCAGTATTTCACAAACTGGCAACTAAAGACGGCCTCACTCTGAGCAATCTCGTTTTCATGGTGGGGAAATATCAGATCCTTACCCCCGCCGTGAATGTCAAAACTTTCCCCCAGATACTCATAGCTCATGGCCGAACATTCAATATGCCAACCGGGGCGGCCCTTGCCCCAGGGGCTTTCCCAATAGGGTTCTCCGGGTTTTGCCGGTTTCCACAGGGTAAAATCCAATGGACTTTGTTTTTTTTCATCCACGGCAATTCTGGCACCGGCCCGCATGTCATCGGGGTTCCGGCCGGACAATTTGCCATATTCCTTAAAGGAATCAATGGAGAAATAAACATCCCCGCCTTCCACATGGTAGGCCTTGCCCTTGTCAATGAGCATCTGAATAAAATCGATGATGTGCCGGATATGTTCCGTGGCCTTGGGGGCCATGGTGGGCCGAAGCACATTCAAAGCATCCATTTCATTGTGGAACTCATCAATATATTTTTGTGTTATCTCAGTGCACGAGACCCCGGTCTCATTGGATTTTTTAATGATCTTGTCATCCACGTCCGTAAAATTTCTCACATAGGTGACCTCATAATCAAGCCGGGTCAGCCACCGGTAAACCATATCAAAGACCACCACAGACCGGGCATGGCCGATATGACTTGTGTCATAGACCGTGGGACCGCATACATACATACCGACCTTGCCTTCATGGAGGGGAATAAATTCTTCTTTTTGGCCCTTCAAGGTATTATAAACTTTTAAACTCATTTTTCTTTCCCTATGAGATGCGCATACTATCCAATGGCGCGTATTAATAATGTTGTCTGGGCAACAATGCCCTCTTTTTTTCCGACAAACCCAAGCGTTTCTGTTGTGGTTGCCTTTATATTTACAAGATCCGGTTCCAAATTAAGCACCCGGGCGATGTTTTCTGCCATCGCTCGCTTGTGGGGGCTCAATTTGGGTGCCTGGGCAAAGAGGATACAATCCATATTGACAATTTCATATCCTTTTCCCACAAGAAGATCCCTGCATTTCCCAAGGAGGATCCGACTGGAAATCCCCTTGTACTGGGGATCTGTGTCGGGAAAATGATCTCCGATATCCCCAAGGCCAGCAGCCCCAAGAATAGCATCACAGACCGAATGAATCAATACATCTGCATCAGAGTGACCCTTCAGCCCTTTTTCATGGTCAATTTTCACGCCGCCGAGGATCAGATCTCGGCCGAAAACCAATTGGTGGATATCCATTCCTGATCCTATTTTTATATCCGGTCTTGTCATGTATAGAATATCTATCCTTTTTTTAATCCTGCAAGCAAGAAACACGAGAAAGAAAAATTAAAATGCCTTTTCTCGAACAGACTCTGGCGTCCACAAACCTTTTTCAACTCTCTTTTTATAATATTTTTCAGGAATTAAAGAATTAATATTATTCCTTATTTTCTCAAGATTTGACCTGTCTTCATGTAAATTTTTAAATCTATCAATTATGCCTTCTATCGGTCCAACCTCAACTCCAATCCATCTTCTTTTTTTTATTTCAGAAACAGCATAGGTGGTCCCAGATCCACCAAAAGGGTCAAAAACAAGATCACCTTCATTTGAGGACATTTCTATTATTCTGTCCAACAATCTAACAGACAATTCATTTGACCCATTCCTTTTTTTATATTTTGCATGCCTTACAGGTGGTATATCAAGCCATACATCGCTCATATTTATTCCATCGGGATTCATTTTGCTTTTATAGCCACCATAATCCTTCAAATCCCCATAGCAATGGGAACAGATGCCCATGGGAAGCCGATCAGGGTGGAAAGAGTTAGGCTTTTCACCTTTACAATAATAAAGCAGTGAATAGTGTGATGGATACAGTCTCCCCCTAACGGGTAAAGAATATTTAATATCTACTGAAATCCAGTGTCTGAATGTTAATATTGTATTTAAAAACTCAGACATATAAGAATTCCATTTGGGAAGATTCCAAATAAAAAAACTGCCCCCAGGTTTCAAGATGCGAGTGCATTCGTATGCCCAGCGTTCACACCATGACAAATATTGATCCATTTTAAGATCATCGTTGATTTTAGATGGATATAGCTTATTTAAGTTAAAAGGGGGGTCTGCAAAAATAAGATCAATGCTATCGTTTTCAATTGTTCTTAGAAGATCTAAACAATCACTCTGGTATAGCGTCCCGAGTTCTGTTTTAAAAACAGGTTTTATCTCTATTTTCGATTTTTTCGGTTCTTTTTTAGCCGATAGAAGTTGACTAATTTTTGCTGATTTCTCTGAAATCAATGATTTTAACTCTCGATTAAAATTTTGTGTGAATAGCATTAATTCAATGTTCGAAAGTCCCGTTTCTTTTAAGATGAGGTCCAAATCCATTCCTGACGGCATTTTATTGGTTTCATTATAATATTTAAGCTTTTTGATTGAGATTCCAGTTTTTTTTGAAAACCCATTTAAAGACAGGTTGTTGTTTATTTTTAACGCTTTGAAAAACATATTTTTCACCTTACTTTAAACTCATAATTTTGAATTTCATCATTCAATTCCAATTAATAACACATAAACTTAGTCTGATCAATCGATCTTTTGCAGACTATAGTCTGTAGATGCTATTTTTAAAACTATGTATGGTTGTTCTATCAAAATGGAGAAATTTAATTTGACTATAGAAAAGATATTTGGTCTCGTGCTTCGGAAATTCAGAACATTAAATGAGTTGTCCCAAGAAAAATTATCCCAGGAATGCGGCTTAGATCGCAGTTATATATCCCTTCTTGAAAGAGGTTTAAGACAGCCGTCTTTAACAACGATCCTGTTGCTGTCCAAAACCTTAAATACAACTGCTGCAAACATGGTACGCAGCGTAGAGGAGATTCTAAATGAAAATATTAAAAACCGAATTTCTGATAAAAAAAGGTGAGTTCTCCCAATCAAAAGAATTTGAAAGAATACTGACAGAAATATATGAGGCTATTCACTCCATCACATGGCCGGAAAACAGTGAAAACTTCACATTACATCCTGTAAAGAAGATAAACGGTGTGGTTCCAATAAAAAAGAATTTTATTAAATCCCTTGAATACAATGGTTGGATAAGTGAATATCGCATGAAAATTGCCTCCCGTTTAAGGCCTGGACCGATTGACTCTGTAAAGTTTCTACCTGGGAATAGATACTTTGCCGTGGAGTGGGAAACAGGCAATATTTCTTCAAGTCACCGAGCAATAAATAAAATGGCAATTGGTCTTCTTGACGGAGTTATTGAAGGCGGTGTTCTGATCTGCCATCCCGGGAGATGTATCAATACTTGACCGACCGAATTGGCAATTTCGCTGAAATTGAGCCCTATTTCAATGTTTGGAAAAACCTGAAAATATCAAATGGAATACTTGCTGTAATTGAGATTGAGCATGACGATTTATCAAAAAATGTTCCTCCAATAAGAAAGGGTACTGATGGAAGAGCTCTTAAATAAATTTGGCAAAAATATTATAAGCGAAACAAAAAATCCGGCAGATGTCATTCAATTGGGTATGTATCACAACCTCTTTTCTGAGGGTTTTGATATATCTCCCAACCTAAGTGAAGTATATGAACTTGCCCTTGCATACTATGAAAGTAAAATACTCACAAAAGAAGAGCTTATAAAAAATAGTGCCTATTTTGTAAAAGTGAATAATGAGTTTACCAATCATTATTTTATTTGCACCGGGGATCCGGTTAAGATTCCTGAATATTCATCATCACGATTAAAATCATTTTTTATTAATAATCAGTTCCGAACCGGTTATGCCACACATGGGCTTTTTCCATATCGGGGGAAATTCCATCCCCAAATGGTAAAAGCGATTATAAATATAATGGGGATTAAACCTAATGATACAATTCTTGATCCTATGATGGGATCCGGTACTGTACCGGTTGAAGCTGCCTTAATGGGAATAAAAGCAGTTGGAATAGATTCAAGCCCATTTTGTCGATTTATGGCACAAGCAAAATGCGATGCATTAAAGATTGAACATAAATGTTTAGATAACTTAATCGACAAATATGAAAGCCTTTTTTCAGATTTTAATTCTGGTCCCAAGAGTTTCTCAGAACAAAAAGACTTATTTCTTAAAAAAAATCAATTTTCAGAAAACCTCGACAGTAAAAAAATATTCAATTTAATTTTCTTAGCATTCCTTGACAGTGAAGGGTATGCGAGGCAATTCTCTAAAAGAAAAATACAGCATCTATTTAGAAGATATGGACAAAGTAATGTCCGAATGTTCCCGTGTTTTAAAAAAAGGTAAATTCTGTACCGTAATAATCGGGACCAACGACAGCCAATTGAGTAAAGCTTTAAAAATACCTAAAGAAAATGTATCAGGTTTGAACAAAGTTATAAAAAATATTGGAATCTCAAAGGGTCTTTCTCACATTAGATCACTTCCAAGACAGATTGTCGGAATGGCAAATACTATGAGACAGGAATATATTGTTATTCTCCAAAAATAGAAACATTTTATTTCTGGAGAATAGCATCTCTTTCCCGAAGGAAAATCCACTTATTTTTTTTTACCCTCCCGAATAGATCTCCCATCTATCACATGACAGACAAAAATCACAAAGCAGCAATTCTCGGTCACAATTTTTCTTTATGCTAACGGTTGTTTTCAGGAAAATTAAAATTTATTTTTCGTAGTGTTTGCAGCTCATGTCTTTCTAAGTTATTGCTATGATAGGGAATAAAAAACATAGGCGTTTGTTTAATTATGTTGTATTTTTTCCGCATGTTACAATCACAAAGGCAAATGCTGGTGCATATTAAAAAACATCTGGGTTTTTAGGCCTGAGGAAAATGTTATCGAAAAGGTTTTCTCAAATTAAAGATGCCCGTGATCCAGATAGAACAACATATAAGATGCATGATTTTTTCATAACCGGATTTGCCATGATGTATTTCCAAGACCCATCGTTACTTACCTTTCAGCGCAGATTGCAAAAAGGTTGTAATTGTAACAATTTAAAAATCATGTTCAACATAGAATCTATTCCCAAAGATACCCAGCTTCGGGATATTTTGGATCGGGCACCAACAGAGGAACTGGAGGCCATTTTTTCTGATTACCTGTTTTGGCTTCAAAGGGCTAAACAACTTGAGTTGTATCAAATTCTCAATGGTCAGTATCTTATCCCCATCGACGGATCTCAATATTTTTCTTCTGACAAAATCTGTTGTCCAGGATGTCTTACAAAAAAGAGCAAGGGAAAGATTCTATATCACCATCAGATCCTTCAGGCCGCTATCGTTCATCTGATATGAAACAGGTGTTACCTCTTGCATCCGAATCGATTCAAAACAGTGATGGATCTAAAAAACAAGATTGTGAGATAAATTCCGGGAAAAGAATCATATAAACTGCGATATCCAGTGGAGGTCAGGTTGCCTTGCAAAGCGGAGGATTTTGGATCTGTTTTTACAAATTCTTAATGAAGCGGAACGTGAAACAGCAAACTGTTTGAGGACACACTTGCCCGCAGTTTTTGCTGTTTAGTGAAGCGAATTTAGAAGTTGTAAAACAGATCCAGGTCCAGAGTGTGCAAGGTGACCTGACCGGAACGGGTCCTGGCAATTATTTCTAAATAATTCTGGTCTGTAATAACTGGTGACCAAAAATTGCTGATCACACAGTGTAAGTGTTGCCAAGCTGTCTGGTTTTTGGTACCAGGAGGGATTACAGTGGTAAAAATCGGAAATAAAAGGAAGTTACATGAAAAAAATTATGCTGGCCCTTGTCTTGATTCTATTGATAGCAGGAATCGGAGCTCCTATTTTCAACGGAATGATGATCGAACGGGTGGTCAAAAACGCTGTTGATAATATCAATACACGCTATGCAGACAAAGGCTCTGACATAGCCCTTAGGATCGTTCAATATGATCGGAATTTTTTATCTTCTACAATCCAATGGGAGATTTACCCGGGCGCTATTGGCAGGATTTACGGCATTGAAAAGGTTGTCTTGATTGAGCGTGCCAAACACGGGATTTTAGGGATTACATCCACCACAAGCCTGGAGAAAAACGAATGGTTCTCAACATTTTTTGGAAATGAGCTGGAGGGGAAAAATCCCCTGGATATCCAAACCCGGTATGGTGTTCTGGGCAATATAGAATCAAGTCTTACCATGGATGGATTTTCAATCAAAAAAGAAGCTGGGCTTGTGGATGTCCTACCGGCACATTTTTTTATCCAGAGTGACAAGGAGGTTAAAAACCTCATTTTCAAAGGCAATTGGGAAGGGATAATAGCCCCCGGAAAAATCAAATTGGCCGGGGTTTCCCTTGATTCAACCCAGGATAAAATATCACCCTATATCTGGCAGGGGAAAACTTCAATTTCAGCCGACCACATCTCCTTGGATGACGGCCAGAAGCTTATTGAGATCGAAGGGTTCACATCCGACACCACCATGGCTTATGATAAAAAAACAGATTCAATATCCCTTGAAATGGCCCATGGAATCACCAGAATCAAATCCCAGGGGGACACGGGTCGTGACCTCTTTGTCCGATTGAACATAAACAAGATAGATGCCCAGGGGTATGAAGAGATTGTAAAAATCTATTCCAGGGCAGTGAACGACACCATAAAAAGTATTGGGTCACAACAACCCGAGGATATGACCGATTATATAAAAGCAAGGATGGAGAAACAGATTTCCAGGACTGTACCCCAATTGCTCCCGGCCTGTGAAAAGCTATTGAGAAAAGGACTTGAAATCAAGATATCCGATCTCAGGGCCCAGCTGCCCCAAGGAAAAATCAAGGCGGATATATCATTGAGCCTGAACCAGGACATGACAATGATCCAGTTCATCCCCATTGCCATGCAGCCTTCGGCAGCCCTTGAACTATTTTCCTTGAAATCCGACATTTGTATTCCCCATGGGCTAGGGGACAACCCCAACCTGCTTTCGCCTGTGTATCCCGGAATGCAGACCGGCCTGTTCCTGAGAATGGAGGATAATTTGATCCACAGTGCGCAAACAAGGGAGGGCAAGCTCTTTGTCAATGGCCAGGAAGTGTTGTTCAATTAAGACAGGGACAAATCATACCGCTTCCACGGGATGGGGTAGGTCAGGAAAAGAGTGCCGTGGGGAGCTCCTTGGTTTTTATATTGGTAAATTATCAATGAATCCTGTATATATTTTCCAAGGACATACATACAAATAAAGGGCAGAAAAAAATGGAAAGATGCAATTGGGTGACCCATGATCCGGTGTATATCCATTACCATGACCATGAATGGGGGGTTCCGGTTCACGACGACAAGACATTGTTTGAGTTTCTGCTCCTTGAGGGCGCCCAGGCAGGTCTCGCCTGGATCACCATACTAAAGAAAAGAGAGGGATATAAAAAGGCATTTGCCGATTTTGATCCGGAACGGGTGGCAGAATTCACCCAAGAAAAAATTGACCGGCTCCTCTTGAACCCGGAGATTATCCGCAACAAACTCAAGGTCAATGCAGCCGTCACCAATGCCCGGGCCTTTTTAAAGGTACAAGAGGAGTTTGGATCATTTGACACCTATGCCTGGCAGTTTGTGGAGGGGAAACAAAAGGTTAACGCTTTTACCCGGACGGATCAGATGCCTGCCACCTCAAAGGAATCAGATGCCTTTTCAAAAGACCTGAAGCAGCGGGGCTTTAAATTTACCGGATCCACCATTATCTATGCCTACATGCAGGCTACGGGCATGGTCAACGACCATTTGGTATCTTGTTTCCGATACCATGACGTGATGGAGAACCAAATATGATGGAGAACCTGGCATGATGCTTGTTACAGCCAATCAAATGCAGCGAATGGACCATAAAACCATCAATTCCTTTGGCATCCCCGGGGTGGTATTGATGGAAAATGCCGGGCGGGGTGCGGTGGACATGTTCCTTAAAAAATTTGGCCTCCTGGCTAATCAAAATCTGGCTAATCAAAGCCTGGCTGAACAAAATCTGGCTGAACAAAACCCGGCCAAACAAAAGGTAGGGGTCATTGCCGGGCGGGGAAACAACGGTGGAGACGGGTTTGTCATGGGCCGCTATCTCATGGAAAAAGGGATTCCCACCACGATTTTTCTCTTGTCCACCCGGGACAAATTAACCGGGGATGCCAGGACCAACATGGGTCTGGCCCAAAAACTTGTCGAACAAAACCCAGACGCAGACCTCATAGAAATCCCGGATGCAGGGGAACTTGCCCGGCAAAGAAACCGCCTCCTCGATCAGGATCTCTTTGTGGATGCCATCTTTGGAACAGGCCTTAACACTGATGTCAGGGGCTTTTACAAAGAGGTGATTGAACTTTTAAACGGATCTGAAAAACCCATTTTTTCCGTTGACATCCCCTCGGGCCTGAATGCAGACACAGGAGCGATATGCGGCGTTGCCATAAGAGCTGCCGCCACTGCCACCTTTGCCTTTGCCAAAATAGGCCATATTCTCTCTCCGGGAAACCAGTACACCGGAGACCTTGAAGTCATTGACATCGGCATCCCTGATTTCATTGTAAAAGGTGAAAACCCCCAACTGTTTTTGATGGAGCCCAGGGATATGGCACCCCTGTTTGCGCCCAGGAAATTTGAAAGCCATAAGGGCAGTTTTGGCCACCTTTTGGTTATTGCCGGCTCCCCGGGAAAAACAGGTGCTGCCGCCCTTTGTGCCAATGCCGCCATGCGAAGCGGTACCGGCCTTGTCACCCTGGGGGTGCCCCGGGACCTGAACCCCATCCTTGAATCACAGGTAATTGAGCCCATGACCGTGCCCCTGGCACAAACCCCGGAAGGATATTTATCCGACCAAAGCCTGGCAGCCATCCAAACCCTTTTAAAGGGCAAGCAGGCATTGGCCCTGGGACCCGGAATTGGAACCCAAGGCCCCACCCAAGCCCTGGTCAAACGACTGGTCGCGGACACCCGAGTACCCATCATCCTTGACGCCGATGGACTCAATTGTATTGCCGGACACCTGGAACTGATCAAAGCAAGAAAAGACCCCACCGTCCTGACCCCCCACCCAGGTGAAATGGCAAGGCTCACTCAAAAAACAACCCAGGAGATCCAGGCCGACCGGAGGGGAATTGGTACCCAATTTGCCTTGGAATACCAGGTCGTTCTGGTCCTGAAAGGCGCCCAGACCCTTGTCTGCTGTCCAGATGGCAGAACCTTGATCTGTCCCACAGGGAACCCGGGCATGGCCTCGGGGGGAATGGGAGATGTTCTCACCGGACTGATTGCCGGATTCATCGCCCAGGGATTTCCCATTGAAGAAGCTGCCATGGCAGGGGTTTTCATCCATGGGCTTTGCGGAGATTTTCTGGCTGAGAAAACCCCATTTGGATTTCTTGCTTCTGACATGATCCCTGCCATTCCCAGGACCATCCATGACCTTCTAAGACAAGAAAAAAGTTGACGGGGAAAAAATTGCTAAAAAAATTACTATCCCACACTGCTGAACAAACTCTGGATCTGGGCGAGCAAATAGGCCAGGCTGTATCCGGCCAGTTTTCCATTGCCTTGAAGGGAGACCTGGGAGCAGGCAAGACCACCCTGGTCCAGGGCCTGGCAAAGGGCATGGGTGTCGATGACAGCTATTATATCACCAGTCCCACCTTTATTATTATAAATGAATACCCCGCCCGGGACCTTCGCCTGTGTCATTTGGATCTTTACCGGCTGGGCAGTGCAGATGAGCTGGAATATATCGGGTTTGACGACATGATGGGAACCGATGCCGTCATTGTGGTGGAATGGCCCGGTTTCCTGGAAGAGATACTATTTGAATTTGACCTTGAGATCAAATTTGAGTTTGATGAGGATTACAACCGAATCATATCCCTCGTCCCCTCTGGACAACCCGGTGTAAATCTGGTAAGCAAACTATCTTTATAAATATTAACGAACCTAAACTTCTGGAGTTATCATGGCGTTAAGAGTACAAAAATATGGCGGCACTTCCGTGGCAGATATCCAGCGGATCTCCGAGGTTGCCGACCGGGTACAAAAAGCCTATGACAAGGGAGATCAAGTGGTGGTAGTCCTCTCTGCCATGTCAGGTGTCACCGACAAATTGATCGCCCTTGCACACCAGGCCTCCAAAACCCCTGACAAAAGAGAACTGGATGTTCTCCTGGCCACAGGAGAACAGACAACCGCAGCTCTTCTTTCCATGCTCCTCAAATCAAGGGGATACAAAGCCAAATCCTTCCTGGGCTTCCAGGCAGGTATCCACACGGACAAGTCTTCGGGCAAAGCAAGAATTATGAACATCGATTGCAACAAAATTCAATTGGCCCTTGATACCGGGATTATTGCGGTTATGGCGGGTTTTCAGGGGATTGATGAGAACGGCGACATCACCACCCTGGGCAGGGGAGGTTCCGACACCTCGGCCGTTGCCATTGCCTCCTCCCTGAAGGCGGATGTCTGTGAGATCTTCACCGATGTCGACGGGGTTTATACCACAGACCCCAGGATCTGCAGTGCGGCCAGAAAAATCTCAACGATTTCCTATGAAGAAATGCTTGAAATGGCTATTTTAGGCGCCAAGGTGCTTCAGATTCGATCGGTTGAATTTGCCAAAAAATTTAATGTACCCTTACATGTCCGGTCATCATTCAATGAGGAGGAAGGAACAATGGTCATCAACGAAAGTGCTGATATGGAAAGTGCCATCGTCTCAGGCATTACCTGTGATATGAATGAAGCAAGGATCACCCTGAAACGAGTACCGGATCAGCCCGGCGTATCTGCAAAGATATTCGGCCCCCTTGCAAGGGCGGAAATCATGGTGGATATGATCATCCAGAACACCCGGTCCGGCGGGGAAACCGACCTGACCTTCACGGTGACCAAGGATGACTTTGATCGGGCCAAGGAAATTTCCGAAAAAGTGGCAAAGGAAATACGTGCGGGGGAAGTGCTTACTGCCAAAGATATTGCCAAGGTCTCTGTGATCGGCCTGGGCATGAAAAGCCATTCCGGGGTTGCCGCCATCATGTTTGAAGCCCTTGCATCGGAAAATATTAATATCCGTTTGATCTCCACTTCCGAGATCCGGATCTCCTGTGTTATCCTTGAAAAATATGCAGAACTAGCCGTTAGAACCCTGCACACCGCCTTTGGACTGGACCGGGAGGAATAGGTCACTCTTAAGATTAATCTTAAGGTTCATGGACCCGGGCAGGGATCAACCGCCCGGGTTTTGTATTCCCAGGGCAGCATCAATTTCCCGGACCACCCGCTGGGCTGCCCCGGCAGGGTCAGCCGCATCCCGGATGGGCCTTCCAATGACAATGAGGTCACTTCCCTGTTTTACTGCCTGGGCCGGGGTTGTCACCCTTTTTTGATCATCATTTTCAAGCAGGCTCCATTCAGGCCGTATCCCCGGTGTCACCGCCAGAAAATCCCGGCCAAAGGCCCCTTTAATCTGCGCTGCCTCCCTTCCTGAACAAACCACCCCTGCACACCCGGCTCCCTGGGCCATGCGGGCCCGGACAAGCACCAGTTCATTGGGGTCTTTAACATATTTTTCCTTAAACCCACTGGCTTCAACTGTCGTTGAATCATTATCCGTTAAAAGGGTCACCCCCAGCACCCCTGTTTTCCCCCTGCCCCCTTCCACTGCCATTTCAAGCATCCGGGCAGATGCACAATGGACCGTAACCAGATCCACTCCAAGGTCGGCCACCCGGCCCATGGCCCGCTTTACCGTGGCAGAAATATCATGGAGCTTTAGGTCCAGAAAAATTTTTGCATCACTCAACTGCCTTACCATTTCCACCACACAAGGCCCCTGGTCAATAAAGAGTTCCAGACCGATCTTGAACATCCCCACATGGCCGTCCAGAATCCGGACATAGGATTTTGCCTCTTTGAGTGAGGCAAAGTCCAAAGGGAAAACCATATAATCCTTACCTGTTTTTTGCATAAAATATCCTTCCTAAACGAGCTCATAAAATTTAAGATCATACCATAATCGCGATGACTTTTCCCATCTTTTCAACCTGCCTCATTCTCTTTCTGATGCCTTATGAATATCTAAAATTTTTTTTCCGCCGACATAGTCTTTGCTGGCATATTGGGTAATATTTTGAAATTTTCGTATGGTTACCCCCATCTGCGCCACATTTTTTTTTAACAGACGATGCAAGTTAGATGTCCTAGTATCATCCTCTGAGGCCAACGGCAATTTTTCAGTACACATGGACACAACCTGAAGCGGGTTGTTGAGTTCATGCCCAACAGCACCCGCCAGTTCCAGGATGGACAATAATTTTTCTTTGGCCAGACGCTCTTTTTCAACCTGTTTGCCCTTGGAGTTGTCCATAAAATAACCCAGTGCCGCCCGCCTGCCCTTATACTGGATGGATGTTGCGGTTTCCAATATCCATTTGGTATTCCCATGTTTGTCGTTGATGCAAAATTCGTATGGAAAGCTACGCTTTCCTTTCAGCATTTCGATAAAATTCGATTTGACCTTCTCCCTGTACTGCTGCTGGACTATATTCAGCGGATATGTACCAATAAGTTCATCTTCACTGTAGCCCGTTATCCTCATAAATTCCGGATTGACATACTCAAATTTGGCATTCTGTATAATGTAACAGCCAATCGGGGAATTGCGGATGCTATGTTCGAATTCTTTTTCAGCCCTTTTAAGCCGGGTCATGTCCCGGACGAAGCCTTCAATGGCAATGGGCCGCCGGGAATCATCACGCACAACGGCCCAGCGATCGTGCATCAACCTTATGGCCCCGTCGGAGCCTATATACCGATATTCTATTTCTCCATTTTTTTTCCCGGCCTGATAGGATAAATTCCTGGCAGCTCTTACTTTTTCCAGATCATCCGGATGGATGTGTAAAAAAACACTTTTCGTGGACAGAACTTTTTCTGTTTTTTCCTCGACTATTGAATATAACGACAAAAATTGATTGTTAAAAAAAGGAAAGGTGCGCGATTCAATATCAAACTGGTAGATGGCTTCCAGTGATCGATCTGCAAGAAGTTTAAAATCTTCTGACAGCTGGCGGACCATTGTGTCCTTGTCCCTTTCTTGTATCGCTAATTGTTTTTCCAACGTTTTTATTCTAATTTCTAAATCTTCATAAGTGGGTGTTGTCATCATTTGAACAACCTGCAGCGAATATAAGTTATAGATGTTGATACATCCATTTAATAAATCATCCATCCATAAAACCCGGATTGAATTTTTAAAATCATTATAGCTATATTTTCATATAAAAAAAAAGACCAGATTGGGAATAATCATAATTATGGT
>Ga0307987_1001221_pt1 | contig 14388 bp, 17 predicted proteins | sample EllFjometagen181_FD_203157 | JGI IMG/M metagenome (GOLD analysis project Ga0307987, IMG submission 203157) | Marine microbial communities from Ellis Fjord, Antarctic Ocean - #181 | ecosystem: Environmental > Aquatic > Marine > Unclassified | place: Southern Ocean | collected 2014-10-08
CGTGCCACAATGATGTAAATTTTCAATTTTTTTTGACATTTTTTTCTCCTTTCAACAAACAAAAAGTTTGGCGACCGTAAGGAATATATATCATAACAGACTGAAAAATCAATAAAAAAATTCATTACAGACCCTTAAGTTAATGACATTGAATTGTTATTGAGTGTAAGGCAGACATCACTAAACATGAAAGCAGAAACAGAGATAAATATTCAGATTATGCTATTGATGGTGCATTGCTTTATGCTTCTTATTTATCGAAGAACTTTGATGTCTTGGCAATTGCGATAAGTGGAGAAACAAAACAGTCTTTAAAAGTCTCACACTTTTTACACTTAACTAATGAAAATAAGGCGACGGAAATTTTTTGGAGCAAACTTTTACCAATAGAAGATTATTTAAAAGGTTATTTGGAAAGCCCTGAAAAATTTAAACAGGATTACAATACACTTTTAGATTTTACCAAAAAATTAAACAAAAAATTACATGGTTATAAAATTCTTGAAAGTCAAAGAAGTTTACTGATCAGTTCAATATTAATTGCCTTAGAAAATCCTGCGTTTAAAAAATCATATGCTTCGCACAAGACATCTGAAAATCTCGCCGACGCACTTGTGCAAACAGTTTCAAACGAATTAAAAGCTGCCAATATTATTGGAGGAAAATTAGAAAATTTAAATATTCAATTTAGCTTCATTAAAACCGATACTTCTTTGTCAAAAAAAGACAAAATTTTGGAAAAAATAATTAATGAAATTGATGAAAACGTAAATACTTTTATTAAAACACACAGATACTTTGATGTTTTAGGACAACTCTATATTGAATTTTTGAGATACGCTAATAGTGATAAAGGGCTTGGAATTGTTTTAACACCTCCACACATAACAGAACTTTTTGCTGATTTGGCACAAGTAAATAAAAATTCAATCGTATATGATAATTGTGCTGGAACAGGTGGTTTTTTAATTAGTGCTATGAAAAAGATGATTATTGATGCTAATGGTGATCAAGAAAAAATAAAAGAAATTAAATCAGAAAAACTTATTGCTACGGAATATCAAGCACATATTTTTGCTTTGGCGATTTCTAATATGTATATTCATCAAGACGGAAAAACCAATATTATAAATGGGAGCTGTTTTGACGAAAAAATTGTAAATGAAGTTAAAACGAAAAGACCTACCGTCGGGTTTTTGAACCCGCCATACAAATCAAACAAAAAAAAAGATACTGACGAATTAGAATTCGTGTTAAATAATTTGGAGTGTATAGTTACTGGAGGCATTTGTGTTGCAATTGTTCCAATGCAAAGTGCATTAGCACAAAAAGGTAAAGTGTTTGAATTTAAAAAAAAACTCTTAGCAAGTCACACACTTGAAGCAGTTTTATCTATGCCTGATGAGTTATTTTCTAATTCTAAAGTTGCAGTTGTTTCTTGTATTATGGTTTTTGTTGCACATAAACCTCATCCCAAAAACAAAGAAACTTATTTTGGGTATTACAAAAATGACGGTTTTATAAAAAGAAAGGGCAAGGGTAGAATTGATGCTTACGGAAACTGGGACGATATAAAAGACCGGTGGCTTTCTAATTTTATTAATAGAAAGAGTGAGGCAGGTTTTAGTATAAATAAAATTATTACGGCAGAAATGGAATGGGTAGCCGAAGCTTACATGGAAACGGATTACTCGGTTTTGTCAGAAAAAGAGTTTATTGGGGAATTAAAAAAATATATTTCTTTTAAGGTTTTAAGCCAATGAAGACAATTCCATTAAACACTATCTTTGATATTCAATATGGTAATCAGTTTGATTTATACAAACTTGATAGCGATAGCGATAGCGATATAAATTTTATTTCGAGAAGCAGTCAAAATTTAGGTGTTATCTGTAAAGTTTCAAAATATAATTTTATTAAACCTTTTCCAGCAGGTCTGATAACCGTCACACTAGGAGGAACATATTTATTAAGCTCATTTGTACAGCAAGAAAAATTTTATACCGCTCAAAATATTAAAGTTTTAACGCCTAAAAAAGAAATGTCTTTAAGCGAGAAAATATTTTATTGTAAAGCAATAGAACTCAACAGGAAGAAATACACTTCTCATGGTAGAGAAGCGAATAAAACATTAGATACTATATTGGTTCCTGAAAAAGTTCCTGATGAGTTTAGTAGAATTAAAATTAATGAGATCGACAAAACATCAAAAAAAGCAATTATCAACAAAATTTTTACTTTGGAAACAAAAAAATGGGGATTGTTTAATTTAACCGATCTTTTCGATATAACAGGAAGTAAAACCACATCGTTGTTAGAATTAGAAGAATATGGAGTTGGAAAATATCCATATGCAACAACTCAAACAATAAATAATGGGATTAAAGGATTTTATAATTTTTATACAGAAGAAGGAAATGTTTTAAGTGTTGATAGTGCAGTTTTGGGATATTGTGCTTATCAAGAGCTACCATTTTCAGCAAGCGATCATGTAGAAAAATTAATCCCAAAATTCAAAATAAATAAATTTGTGGCAATATTTTTAGTAACCATATTAAATTCAGAATGTTACAGATATAATTATGGAAGAAAATGTAGTCAAACAAGAATGAAAAAAATAAATATAAAATTACCAGAAAAAAACGAGGGGCCTGATTTTGAATTTATGGAAAATTATATTAAATCATTGCCTTATTCTTCAACTTTATGATGAGACTTAACAAGAAGCTAAAAAATGACCGCACCCACTCACATAGCCTTCGCCCTTGCCCTCGGACAACTCGCAGGCATAAACCCCCTTGATCTAAAACTGCTCGCCGCCGGCGCACTCTTGCCCGACATCGACCACCCCCAATCCACCCTCGGTAGGCTTTGCTTTTTTTTGTCAATCCCCCTCAATAAATGGTACGGACACAGAAAAATTGTCCACGGCTTTTTTTTGTGGGGCGTGCTGTCTGTCGTCGGCAGTATCTTTTGGAAACCCGCCTTATTTTTAGGATTAGGGGCGTTGTCGCATTGTTTTTTGGACTGCTGGAATGTAAGCGGCGTTCAGGCACTTGAGCCATTCTCTGAAAAAGTTTGTGTTTTATTCAATCGGTCATGGCGGATCGTTACAGGTTCTCGCAAAGAATTAGCGGTTTTGCTCGTTTTTGGCACGCTTGCCTGGGCGGGCGGATACATCGGCACATGCGGCGGGATAAGGGCGGTTGTGGGCGAAATTCTTGGGTCGTATCAGATCGCTCATGAAAGATATTTGAGGGAAGGGACAAAAATTTGTCACATTAAGGGAAAACTCCGGACTTTTGAAGGCAATATACTGGAGGGCAAGTGGCTGATAATCGGCAAGGAAGGATCGAGGGGGCTGGCTTTAGTGGTGGAGGATAAAATTTTACACGTCCCGAAAGACGGTCATTTTTTACGGGCAAAATTGCGAGTAAGCAAAGACCAAAAATGGGAAACTATGAAACTCAAGGGGCTGGCTGAAACATTGAAGCCTGTTTTTGTTTTAAAAAAAGGGAAGTGGAAAAAGGCGGAGGCGGGGACTTTTGTGACGGGTGTGATTATTGGGCGGAAAATCGAGTTGAATTTAGAAAGGGATATTTGGGAAATGTTGGATTAAAAAAATTTATAGGGGAGAAAGGATAAGAAATGAAAAAAGCGAGCCTTACAAAAGATCAAATAGTTTCAAAAATTCATAAAATATTTCAGGGGCAACACTCGAAAAAAAAGAGCCTTGCAATAGTTGAAACCTTATTGGAGCTTATGAAAAGAAGTTTGGAAAATGGCGAGGATGTTTTGATCTCTGGCTTTGGAAAATTTTGTGTAAAAGAAAAAAAAGAACGAACGGGGCGGAACCCTTCGACTGATGAAAAAATGATACTGGATAAACGGCGGGTGGTAACTTTTAAATGCTCTGGAAAATTAAGAAAGAAGATAAACGGCAAATAAGTTTCATTTAAAAATTGCCTTGATTTTCAATATTCCTCCGCCTTCATAATCGTCATTACCCTCGTCGTCACCGCAGGATCACTGGCATCAGGTGAACCCCATTTTAACTCCTTGTCAAAATAATCGATTTTAAAAAAGCATTTTACCCCGTCAACCGTGACCGCTTCAAAGTCATGCTCTCCATACGGATCATTGTCAGCTTTAAAATCACTAAAATTTTGGACAGCTATAAGAATACGCCTAACCATATCTTCACCCAAATCGTGAGCCCCCCGAGTGAACATAACTTGCCCCCCTTGAAGTGTCTGCCGAAAATGATCATTGAGCTTCATGATCTTCTCGATTTTTTCCTCCTCCCCTGTTTCATTATAATCAGCGTTATTTTTTTCAAGCATTGAATTTTTTGTTAAAAACGACTATATTTTATGGTACATTTTAAAAAAAATCAACGACACCGCCGCGCACAAAAACGTATTGCCGCTGTCTATTTGTCAAACCTCAACCACCTGATCTCTTCTTCAATTTCTTTTGTTTGAATTTCAACCGATTTTTTTTGAGCCAGTTTATTAAATTCCGCGCTTTCAAAATAGGCGGGCATATTCATTTTGACTGGTTTGTGATGTCCACTCACCAAGATCGCTTTGTGTTTTGGCAACATTCTAATTTCATCAACACTTAATAAAGACTTGGCAACCGTACGGGCTTTTTCAGAAAAATCGCCGTAAACCACATCATAAACCGTATTTTTTCCCAACACCCTTTCCAAATAAGAACAGGTTTCTAAATCCAGTCCGGAAAAGAAAAGTTTATTATTCATCCCCCCTGAAAAGATACTCGCCGCGTCGTGTTGTCCATAAATCGCTTTGAGTTGCGATAGGTCTTGCAAAATAATTGAGATCGAACACTGCCGCTTTCTCAAGGTCGTGGCAATCGCCGCAAAATTATTAATCCGCCCCAAATTCCCAAACTCTTCCATGAAAAAAAAAACGGGCAAATGCTCCGCTCCATAATTTCTAAGGCAGTACTCAAAACAAGCTGAATAAAAAAGATTTATTATTAATGAAAAATAACGCACCTTTTCTTCAGGTATGATTAAATAAATCACGGTCGGCTCCCGACGCAAATTTTTTATTTCAATCGTATTTTTAAAAGTAAAGCGAACCAGATCGGAGTCACTCCAAAGATCGAGTGCCGCCCGGGCAGTGGACAGAATATTCGCAATTACTTTTTGATCTTGAGCCATAAACGCCTTGTATTCGGTGAACATCACATCTTTTAAATGGAGGCACATAAAATTTTTAACCTCCATCGTTTCAATTCCCAAATGATTCAGCAAATATCGGACATTCCCCAAATTAATTAAATCATCATCCTGAAGGTTGGCGAGAGCTGACAAACAGATATGCAAAATATTGGCGGCGGAGCTTTGCCAAAATGTATCGGTTCCCGTGTTGTGTTGACTGAGTGTGACAGCCAGTTGTTTGAGTTCTTGGTCGGAACGAAAAAAAGCAAGGGGATTAAAAAAATGACTTTGGGCGAGATTAGACGGATTCAAGACTTGAATGTGAAAGCCTCGTTCTTTGAGGTGTCCACTGGTTTTTTTAAAAATTTCTCCGCTTGGATCAGTCACAACTGCGCTGGCTTTCGCATCCAAGTTTAATAAATTGGGGATTATGTAACGGGTGGTTTTGCCGCCCCCTGTCGGGCAAGTAAGACAAAGATTTTTAAACGATTCGGAAAATGAAAGCCGCTGTTGTTTTGAAAAAATCAATCCTCTGTTTTTAAACGGATTTAAAAAACGGCTCATTTCGTAGCGATTCATAAAGCGGGCGTGTCCATGCACGCTTCCGCGAAAAATGCCCCGTAAATAACGCCATAACGAGGCAAGTTTGCTACAAAACCAAAACACACCGCCGATTAATTGATTCCAAAAACTGATTAAAAAACGAAATCGGCGGGAGAAAATAAAAAAATACAATTCTTTTAAAAAAAGCATTCTGGCTTATTATGGCAAATAAAAAAACCTTTTGAATGAAAATTTAATGCAAAAAATATTGATTTAAAAATGAATTGTTTTAAAATATTTTCTTTAATCCAAAACCAGCCCAAACAGTCGAATTCTAAGCCGTTTTAAGCCCCTTAAAAAAAAGTCCCAAGGGTATGGCATGGGGTAAAAATCTTAAAATCGTAAAGTCTCTCTCTTTTTGAATCAATTAAAAATGAATTTTTTTGCACTGGTAACGCACAAAACCTTAAATATGTTTAAAGAATTTAAAACATTATAAACACTTAATATATTTATTAGGGTTATTAGTGTTTTAAACACCAATAACATAAAAAACACCTTTTATTGCGGTTATTAAAAATACTCAATGTAGCCACCGGATCGCAGGAGGAAGCATTAGCGAACCCATAAAAGAAAAAACAGGACTAAAAATAAAGAGTTGCATAGTAAAACAAAAAAAACTCGCTGTTAGCATTCGCTATGCTGACGATGCGATGTGGTGGCGGATATGAATAAATAAATCTACCGCTCCCACCTCTCAAAAACATCTCTCCGGAGTTCTCTTTGTAATTTAGCCACCCTTTGTAATTCATTGTGTCTTTTTTCCAACCACGGGGGCAGGTCAGAATTTAAAACACTATTTTTCCCTAAAATTTCGATGATATCTTTTTTAAAATCCAGCTTTTGAAATTCGCGATTTTTTTTATTTTTATCAATATTTTTTAAGTCAACTATTCTGCCAGGTATTTTCTCCCAACGTTTCTGAATGCTCTCGTATTCCTCCAAAAATCCCAAAGTTTTGAAACGATATTTTTTCCCGTTTTTTTGGTCTTTAATTCCCACGGTCTTTCCGCGTCTGTAAAATTCCAAGTTGCTTTTTTTAAGCATTTCGATAAAACACTGTTCAGATCGAGCGGCCTTTAAACATTCATTCAGGGCAAGGCTTATTTTTTCTTTTTGGGTCAGATTCCCGCCCTCTTTTTTTCGCAAACGGCGTTCCAGTTCAAGCTCCCGACGACTTTTTTTTTCCTTCTTTTTTTTTATTTCATTCCCAAACACAACAGAATTGCAAAGCTCTGGGTAATGTTCTTTTTGGAATTGTTCCAATTCTTTTTTAATGTCATTAAATTTTTTTTTACTTAAACGCAGTTTTTTTTTACTTTCAATTAAATTGCCAGAAATTATAAAATGTAAGTGAATAGAGTCTTTGTCTAAGTGTGCCTTGGCATAGCCGAGAGCCTGCCCCGCCCGTAGGTTTAAATATTCTCTGGCCAAGTCATCCAAAATTTCAAGGGTTATTTTTTCTTTGTCATCTGCGGAAAAAGAAATTATTTCATGGTAAAAGATAACTCCGTTTTTGCGTTTGGCCGAGTGCTGGTAATTGTCTAAAAATTCTTTTCCAATAATTTTTAACTCATCTTTATTGGTTTTTAAATTGTGAAAAACAGCTGGATTTATTTTATGTTTTCCTTTGTTGATGTAGTCGAGCAATTGCCCAAAATCAGGCTTTTCTTTCCGACTCATTGACTTGACCACCATCTGTTGAGGGGCTTTTTATAAAATTTAAAATTTTATTTTCAAAAGCAAGCACATTATTTCTCGCTTTTAAAAGATCGTAAATAGTGGTTTTTTTTAAGGTGTTGGTGTGGCGGGCAATTTGATTTAAATTATTCGCAATATTCCGAATAAATGAGATAAGGGAAGGCAGGTGATCGGTTATGTTTTTTGGCATAATTTGCCGTTGCTTCATGTAGGCAAGAACCGCCGCTCTAAGAAAAGTGGCTGGCTTCATTCCCGCTTGTTTTGCGTATTTTTTAAGGCTCTGATATTGAGAAACTTCCAACGTGCATTTAATCCGTTTTTTTCTTTGATTATATTCTCGCCAATAATCCCGCATGTAAAGTTTTTGTTTTAAGCGATGATTTTTTTGAGTGGTTTCCATGGGGGCTTTTGACGGGGGTTTTTAGGGGGTGTCCCCCTGAACAAGAGTGCGTTTTTTTTAATTTAGTCCCTAAAACGCAATCTTGCAACCCGACAAAGCAACTCATTTTTTAACTATAAAAAACCCTTTTCTAAAAAAGATTTGACCAAATTTTGGGTTCTTTTAAATTTTACTTTGGTTTATGTCAGCTTTGTCTTATACGCTTTGTCATGATGTTGAAAACGATGGAATAAAATTACTTTTTCAACTTCTTTTATTTCAAAAATTAAAACATAGCTCCCGATGTGAATGCGTTGCATGCCTTTAAAAATATTGCGGAGGGGTTTGTAACCATGAGGATTGTTAATAATTTCGTCTTTTTTTTTTAAAAACCGACTTCTTAAATTTTTATTCTTGAGTTTTTTTATATCATTTAAAAAATTTTTCGTGAATTTTTCGGTATATTTATTCATTCTTCATTCCAAAGTGATTTAAATAAGGCGGCGGATTCTTCTTTTGTTTTACAATGAACACAGTTTCCTTCTTTAAAATCTTTTTTACTTTCCTCAACTAATTTTATAAATTCAGGCTTAAAGTCTTCCTCTGGCGGCATATTAAAATCTTCATCGGGTTCATAAATAATTCGAAAATATTCCGTCTCGTTAAATTGTTCGCGGACGTGTTTTGGCAATGCGCTTCGATGAACGGATTCAATAATTTGATTTTGCATGCTTTAAATCCTTTTTGATTATTATTTTATAATTTTTATTTTAAGTCTTTTTGAAAGGTTTGGCAAGATTTAAAAAAACAAATTTCTTTAAAAAACTAAAAAAACAAATTTCTTTAAAAAGGGGGCTTTACGGCCCGTAGAGCGACAGAAAAAACAATGCGCAGGTTTTCCTTATAAAATATTAAAAAGCCAGTCAAGGCGGTCTATGTGGCCTTGAGGGCATATTTAAAAGCGACAACGATCAGCTATTTTAAATATCTATTTTTCAAACCAATTTTTGTTTTTAATATATTTAAAGACACTCAAGTGTCTGTTTTATAGATATAATTGACCTAACTATCGCAATTGTCGGGTCAATCAGTTTTTTCTAAAAAAATCATTAAAGCCTACAATAAATAACAGGTTTTTAGTCCATATCGTCGCTAACTATCGCAATTGTCGGGTCAACTATCGCAATTGTCGGGTCAACTATCGCAATTGTCGGGTTTTAAAAAACTATTAAAAAACCAGCCAGAAGGAATAATTATTTTAAATATTTTGATTTTCAAGATAGTTTGTATTTTTTAAAAAAAAAGAAAATAACAACAATTAAAAACGTTGTTGTTATTTTAAAGGTTTTAAAAGTTTTCCGCTTACGATTTTGGCTTTATAAAGGGCTGAAATAGAGTTAGAGGTGAAAGGATTTGGGGCGAGGGGTGAAAGGATTTGGGGCGAGGGGTGAAAGGATTTGGGGCGAGAGGTGAAAGGATTTGGGGTCAGGTGAAAGGATTTGGGGCGTAAAATTTTGTATGTTTTTTAAAATTAGAGGTGAAAGGATTTGGGGCGAGAAGCGAATAAATAATTTAAAAATCTTTACCTATGGTTAAAAAAACATTTGATAAAGTTAACCCTTTTTGATATATTGAAAACACTTTTCAATTTAACAAAAGGAGGTATGAATTTGAGTAAAAAATCAGTTATCAAACATAGTGCCGCAATACAAATAACAAATAAAATAAATCTTTTGCAACGGCAAGGGTGGAATGTATTATTAGCCAATGCTTATGGTGATTTATTAACTAAAGATGAACATCAAGTCACCATGAAAGATTTTAAAGATGTGTTGTGTCTAAAAACAAAAAATGAATCATATATAAAAAAATTTTTGACAGGTTTGGTTTCCATTGTCATTGAGTGGAACATCCTCGACAAAGATGGAGATAATAGCTGGGAAGCCACGGGATTATTATCAAGAGTCAAAATTAAAAAAGGCGTGATCTATTATGCTTATGACTCAGTATTAAAAAAGAAATTACATAATCCGGATATGTATGCTCGGATTAGTTTAAGTATGCAAAATAAATTTGGCAGTAAACATTCATTAGCTTTATATGAATTATGTATTGATTATTACATCGCGAAAATAAAACATGGAGAAACCCCATTTATCAGTATTCAAAAATTTCGCGGTTTAATGGGGTTTAGCGAAAAACAATATAAAGAATTCAAAACTTTAAAACGAGCTGTTATCAGTCCCGCCATTAAGGAAATTAATGATAAATCGGATTTGTTTGTTGAGGTGGAGTATGGGTGGACAGCGCGAAAAATTACAGCCTTGAAACTTCATATTACGCCGAATTCAGAATGGGCTGAAAAAATTTTAAAAGAGGGTCAAAAAGAATTAGAACCACCAGATATTAAGAACCTCGAATTGTATAAACAATTAACAGATTATTTTTTATTATCTCCCACAAAGGCTCAGTGGGTTATTAATAATTTTAGTAAAGACCAACTATTAAGAAATCTGGAATATGTAAAAAAACGCTTTTTTAAAGGTGAAATTAAAGAAATAGGACCTTACACCCTTAAAATAATAGAAGAGAATGGACACGATCAAAAGAGCCTGTTTGAGGTGGAAAAGGAAGAAAAAGAAAAAAGGGTGAAAAAAAGGGCGGCGGAAAAACAAAGAAAAATAAATTTAGAAGAGGACTATCAAAAATTCAGATTAAACCAAATTGAGCAATACAAAAAAAGTCTTCCTGCTGACGAATTAAAAGAAATAGAGGCTTCTGTTTCTGAAAAGGTAAAAAAGAAATACCCCAATGGCTATGGGGTAAAAACCTTTATTCGGCTTCAATTAAATAATTATATAGAAAAAAAAGCGGGTATCCCTAATTTTGAAAAATGGGGAAAAATTAATAATATAAAAGAATCCGTAGCGGAATAAAAAGAATTTTTAGAATTAAGTATGTTTTTAACTCTAAAAATGTTTAGTATGTTATTTATGTTTTAAACAGGGTTGGTGTTAAATATGTTTATTTTCTTTTAGTAATACCCTGATTATTTTTGATAATGAAATATCATATCTTTCCACCGATAATTTTGACAAAGTGTTAAATTCTGATTCCGTAAAATTAACCGTTATTTTTTTGGTCAACTTTTCGGCAATATTTTTAGAGGGTCTCCCTACCGTGCGCCTTTCTTTTTTTAAAGCTGGGTTTTTTACAGGCTTTTCAACAGCAGGTGTTTTTAAAATCCCCTGTTTTTTGGGTTTTTTAAGTTCGGAAATATCAAATTTGTTTGTCATTTTTTATACCTTTTGAGAAATAAAATTAATAAGATCATCACACTGTTTATTTAATGCCTTATAAGTGAAGGCTTTTAGCCCACCTTCCGCCGCCATTTCCTTAATTGATTTGCCTTCATTGCTAATATTTGGGAATGCTCGGGATAATTTAATTTCAAATACTGGATAATCATAATATTGTTTCATTGCTTTTTGAACATGCTTAAAATCTCCTTTTTGGGTTTTGTTTGCCACAATGATAATATTTTTATTCAACTCTTCTATTTCCTGAATAATGCTGATTGTCGCACTAATATCGTCAAATTCGTTTATTGTTGGCACGATGACCCAGTCGGATTGTTGCAATGCGTTGACAACCCTTTTATCAATGAAGCCGCCGAAATCAAAAATTATGTCGAATTTATCGGGGTAAATTTCTAAATCATCGTCGGGTTTGAGTTTCATAAACTGTTTTTTATCCAGCACTTTTTCTATTGTCGGGCTGTAGACTTCATTTGTTATTATGGCAAACTGCATGGTTAAAGCCAAATTTAAAGCTATTCGTGTTTTGCCGACTCCGCCTTTTACGTTGTAGATTGTTATTTTCATTATTGTCCTTTTGGTTTAATTTAATTCTGATTTGGTTTTAAAGGACTGTAAAACAAATGTCAAGAATTTTTTATGTTAAGTATGTTATTAGTGTTTTTAAATATTAAAAAAAACTATTAACTATATTTAGTGTTTTATATGTTAATAATTTAAAAAGTAAACCAAAGAAAAATTTTAAGAGTGTTTCAGAATAATAGGTTTTTTACATTAAACATGTTATTGGTGTTTAAAACATTAAAAACCCTATTAAGTGTTATTGGGTATTTTAAACATACTTAGGGTTTTGTGTGTGAATAACACAAAAAAATCACACTTAAAAAAGTGTTAAATAGTTTTCCCCTGTTCACGGGGTTTATTTCAGAGCAAAAATTTCATCTCCGATTTTCCACCTTAAGTTTTTAACATTGATTTTGTCGAGATCCTCTATTTCTTTTCCATTTAATTTTAGCCAATCTTTAAATTTTTTTTCCTGAAGCTTTCCGTTTGGATCAAAAAACCAGTTCTGAACTTTTTGGAAATCATAGTTTGAAAATTGCGCCAGAGCGGTAAAAATTTTTTCCGCTCGCGGTGAAAAAGAAAATTTCTTACTTGGCGTTTCAACGACTTGATAATCGTCGATCATATATAACATTTTTACTAGCTGATTTATATCAAGTTTTTCGAACGAATCATCAGTAATACCCTGAAACATTTCCAAAACATTCCGTAGAAAACAGTCCTGGTCTTTCATTTTCTGCGTGTTTGAATAAATATCATCTGTGTTCGCTGTGAGATTTAATTCTAACGGAGGGGTTTGATAAGAAGTGACAATTCTGTGTGTGGTTTTTTTTTGAATAACCGTTTCGACCGTTGCTGTAACATCATTAAATCCGATTTCTTTTAAATCTAATCCAATACTTGCCAATTGTTCAGCGTAAAGGTGGGCATTGTCCTTGTTTATTATTTTTCCATTTACTATTTCCAGCTTCAGAGCAACTCTTTCTTTTTGAGCTGCGGTGCTGGTTTTTTCTCGGGCGTTTTCGATGGTCTTTTTAATATCACGAATTTTTTGTTTTACGATAGGCGAAAGCGATTCGATTTGATCCGAAGGAATCTGCTTTAAATTTTTTTGAATGGTAGGGGAGAGCAGGGGAAAGCCGTCAATCTTTTCGAAGGGATGGGGTTCTATTGATTCACAAATTTCATTATTTACGATTACGGGGCGGCTGGTTTTGAGTGTGGGGTTTTCCATTTTTTCATGGGTTATTTTTCCTTTTTATTTTTAATTCTATCACTCCTTCTTTTCGCCGCTTCAATAATTTTTAAAAGTTCTCCCTCTATTTTTTCTTTTTCTTCCAGGTGTTTTTCAGCGTCTCTTTCATCTTCACGGGCTGATTCTTTTAATTTATTGATAACGCTTGGGGGAATCTTAATTTGTCCTTCAGCGAATGCTTCGGCGATCACCATGCTTCCGCCGGTAATAAAAAATAACAGGCTGAGCAACACTTTAATTTTTTTCGGCTTGGGCATTTTTGAAAAATCCATAAAGAGAGTTTTTAATATAAATAAAAATATCCTGTTTTGGGATATTTTGTCAAGTGTAATATACCCTTTTTATGAAAAAAAGTCGGGGAAGCCCCAATCAAAAAATATTTCAAGAGTTACTTAAACAGGTTAGAATCAATGCCGGAGTACGCCAGAGCGTTTTGGCCAAGCGTCTAAACAAGCCGCAGTCTTTTATCAGCAAATATGAATCGGGGGAAAGGCGGTTGGATATTATTGAGCTGAGGGAGGTTTGCCTAGCCGTCGGAATATCTTTAGAAAAATTTATTGATGAGCTTGAAAGGCTGATCGCTGAAAAAAAGATGGAATATTAAGGACACTGATGAATTAAGAAAAGCATTAGAATTCCTCAGACATAAAAAATTCGTGCTTGATTGCAGGCATAAAGTTACTTTTGGTTATTTTCTCGGGAATAATATAACCATCTACAACGGGAAAGAATTAAAAATTATTTTATCCCTGTGTGGATATTGAGCGTGAATCGTCTGAACCATGATTAGACCCTCCTGTCTGGCTCGGGGGGTTTTTAAGTTTTTGTTCATCTTTCGAAACAAAGGCTGACACCATCCCCACAAATTTATTTAATTCATGTTTTTTCTTGTTGTTTAATTTCGCGCATGATTCATCAAAGATTGTATTAATTTCAAATAAATCTTCCAGGGCAATTAATGCCATCTTTAATATACGTAAATCATCCTGATTGAGCGTAACTGTAATTGTTTTTTCAGGGGAAGACATAGGGGCAAAATTTAAATTCCCGTATGCCCAAAAAGGGCGACGAGGTTGCCCAGTTATGCTATTCGCGAGAATAGTGCTGGCTCGCCGCCCACCCTTGGACTCGACCAGAAAGAGACTCGCGAGAAAATGGCATAACTTTAGGCAACGTTGGCAGTTTAGCCTTTATGGTGGTTATTGGCAAGTTGTGGAGGTTTTGAGCCGTTCGAGGGGAGGGGAATTACATCAAGGGGAATCGCGAAGCAGGCGGCTGATCACGGGCTGTGGGTAGCAGAGCGATTTTTGGAAACGGTTGATATGGGGGGCGGGCAGGTTGAATAGAAGTAGGGGGGAAAACCTCGCACAAGGTTATG
>Ga0307987_1001222_pt1 | contig 14387 bp, 11 predicted proteins | sample EllFjometagen181_FD_203157 | JGI IMG/M metagenome (GOLD analysis project Ga0307987, IMG submission 203157) | Marine microbial communities from Ellis Fjord, Antarctic Ocean - #181 | ecosystem: Environmental > Aquatic > Marine > Unclassified | place: Southern Ocean | collected 2014-10-08
AGATTGACAATATCCAGATTCCTTGAAATAAGCTGTTTAAGGGGTTTGTCCGAGCAAATATGATTGCGCCATGATAAAAAGCTGAAGGCCCCGGCAAGGGCAGAGACTTGAAACACATCCTGACGCGTGATGTTTCGCCATATCTTCTCAAGCTTAATGGCGCCTTCATTTGATGGATTTGAGGCAAAAAAGGCGGCGTTGATGGCGCCCACAGATGCGCCCACCAACAAGTCCGGGGAGATGCCCGCGGCCATGATCGCTTTCAACATGCCCACCTGAATGGCGCCTAAGCTCCCCCCGCCGGAAAACACGAAGGCGGTTGTTTTTTTCATTGTCATAAAAACCTCCTTATAAAAATGAAACCACGGGTTTAAAACAGCTATTGAATCAATGGAAGTCCTCTATGGCTCGCGCAAAAATAACTTGCCATTTTGGAGGCCAATTCATCCTGCCTGACTCATCATGTATGACTGCGTTATGAAAACTTAAGCGCATGCCATATATGACTTATATCTCTTAAGCTTTCATGCCTTGTCAGGCAGGCGACTTAACCACCAAAATTGGCAACTAATTTTTCAACGAACCCTTAACCTCTCATCCAGGCATGATACCGCTGGACCCATTTTAACAGCTTTTCCGGTTTGCGGGCTTTTTTCCATTCTCCGGCCGCGTATTTGTTTGCCTCGGCCATGGTGGGATAAATATGGATGGCGCTTAAAATTTTGTTCAATCCCAAACCATGGGTCATGGCCAGAATGTATTCGGAAATCAGGTCGCCGGCATGGGCGCCCACAATAGTCGCGCCCAATATTTTGTCACTCCCCGGCGAGGTGAGAACCTTGACGAATCCATGGTCTTCGGAATCCGTGATGGCCCGATCCAGATCCTCAATGTTGTAAACGGTTTTTTCATAAGGGATGTTTCCCTCATTGGCTTCCAGCTCATTCAATCCCACCCGGGCGACTTCAGGATCGACATAGGTGCACCAGGGAATGGCCTTATAGTTGATTTTGAATGTTTTGAGTTTGCCGAACAAGGCATTCACCGACGCATGCCAGGCCTGATGAGCGGCTGTGTGAGTGAATTGATACGGCCCGGCCACATCGCCAGCGCAATAGATGTTTGGAAAATTGGTCTGAAGCAGCTCATTGGTTTGCAGGGTCCGGAGGTGTGAAATCTCAACGCCGATATCTTCAAGGCCGAATCCAGACACATTGGCCGCGCGCCCCACAGCCACCAATATTTCATCAAACTCCACTAAAACTTCCTGCCCTTCATGCTCGCAGACCAGAATCTTTTCAGCGCCATCCACTCGGACTTCTTTGGCCTGATGCCCGGTCAGAACGCGGATGCCCTCGGATGTGAATTTGGCTTTCACCAGCTCCGAGATTTCAGGATCTTCACGCCCCATGACTCGGGGCGCCATTTCCACCTGGGTCACTTCAGAACCCAGACGCGCAAATGCCTGGGTCAACTCGCAGCCAATGGGGCCGCCTCCCAATATCGTCATGCGTTTGGGCAACTTACGGATTTCCCAGATATTATCCGAGGTCAAATACGTGATGGCATCCAGGCCGGGGATGGGCGGCACAAAGGGCCGGGCCCCGGTGGCGACGATAATGTTGCGGGTGGTCAGGGTCCGGTGGTTGACCTCCACCTCAAAGGGCGACACAATGCGGGCGTAGCCGCTGATGCATTCCACGCCCAGTTCAGAGTAACGCTCCACAGAATCATGAGGCGTCACTTTTTTGATGACATTTTCCACCCTCTCCATCACGGTGGCAAAATCAAAATCAACGGAGGTCTGGTTAAAGCCGAATTCCTTTGCCCGTCTGGCATACGACAGCATTCTGGCTGAGCGGATCAGCGCCTTGCTGGGCACACAGCCGGTGTTTAAGCAGTCTCCGCCCATTTTATGGGATTCAATCAGGGCCACCCTGGCCTTGACCATGGCGGCGATGTAAGAGGAGACCAGGCCGGCTGAGCCGCCTCCGATCACCACAAGATTATAGTCAAACTTTTTTGGCTTTGAAAAATTTTTATACACCCGCCGGGCTTTGACAATGGTGATTATTTTTTTGGCGATCAACGGAAATATCCCCAGCAGGGCAAAGGAAAAAATCAGCCCCGGCGACAGAATGCCCTGCAAAGATTCCAGCTTTCCGATTTGGGTTCCGGCATTGACATACACAAAGGTTCCCGGAATCATTCCGAGCTGGCTGATAAGATAGAAAACAGCTGTTTTTATGGGCGTCAGCCCCATGGCCAGATTGATGATGAAGAAGGGGAAAATCGGCACAAGCCTTAGAGTAAAGAGATAAAACGCCCCGTCTTTTTTAACCCCTGTGTTAATGGCATTCAGCTTGTCTCCGAATTTTTGCTGGACATATTCCTTTAAGAGGAAACGGGAGGCCAGAAACGCCAGTGTGGCGCCGATGGAGCTGGCAAATGAGACGGCCAAAAAGCCTGTCCACACGCCGAAAAGGCCGCCGCCTGCAAGTGTCATGACCGTTGCGCCTGGAAGGGAGAGGGCCGCCACCGCAATATAGACGCCGATATAAATCGCTATGGTCAGAATCTGGTTGGCGGCGTAGAAATCCTGAAACGCTTTTTGCGTCTCCTTAAAATACTCCAGTGTGAAATAGCGTTGGGCGCCCAGAAGGAAAAAACAGGCGATCAGGATGGCAATCAATAAAAAAATAATAAGTTTGCTTTTTTTATTTTTCATGAAAAACTCCTTTTTTTGAGCGAGTTTTTAGTTGCTCAAGCCCTCACGGCTCGCCCAGGTCAATTCGGATTGTTTTTTCAGACGCGTTTGCTTTGGACCCCGCAAACAGGACGAAATGAATCATCGCGCTAAAGAAAAATGGCGCTCGACGATTTCAACGGCCGCAGGTTTAATCGCTTAAAAAAATGATTTTTCAGAGGATTCCTATGATTTTTATTTCAACCATAGCACATTGCTCCTCTTTGCGTCGAATAAAAATGATACACTCGTAATAAATCAAAAAACGTCTGTTTTACCTGTGTAATCAATTTAAACTATTAAGTATGAATTTCTGAAACTTAGTTGAATCGGGACTTTTTACGAGTTTAACAAAAATATCGGCCAACACATTTTCACTTTGGAGTCCTGTGCCATATAGCGGGGAAAAGCCGTCAAGGCGCCAGCGTCTGTAAAATGGGTTTAAATCTCTCCACAGGTGTGATATGAAGACTGGGCGTCAACGTCGGGGCCGTTGGGCATTCGATTTCAGTGATGGGAAAGGGAGTGAAAATGAGCATCTGCAAGGATGGAAATGTTTTAGAGGAATTGCTCCGGTTGCTAAAGCTGGAAAAGATAGAGGAAAATATTTTCAGGGGGCAAAGCCAGGATCTTGGATTCGGAAATGTTTTTGGAGGCCAGGTCATTGGCCAGGCCTTGTCCGCGGCATCCAGAACAATGTCTTCGGATTTTCAAGCCCACAGTCTCCATGGGTATTTCATGCTGGCCGGAGACGCCACAAAACCGATTGTCTATACGGTGGACTGCATCCGCGACGGCAGAAGCTTTGGCACCCGCCGTGTGGTGGCGATTCAGAATGGCCGGGCTATTTTCTCCATGGCCGCCTCTTTTCACATGAGGGAGCAAGGCTATGAGCATCAGAGTGACATGCCGGACATTGAAGGCCCGGAGGGCATAGAAAACGATGTGGAAATGGCCAGACGCCTCTCTGATAAAATATCGCCAGACATTCTTGAAAAATTCTCGTGCAAAAAACCCATTGAAATCCGGGTGGTCAATCCGATCGATTTGTTTTCCCCAAAACCGATGCCGCCGGAAAAATACGTCTGGTTCCGCGCCATTGATAAAATGCCGGATGACGCCGCCATTCACCGGTATATGCTGGCCTATACCTCGGATTTTCATCTGGTGGGAACGTCTCTTTATCCCCATGGAAAAACATTCTGGTCTCCCGACATGCAGGTGGCCAGCCTGGATCATTCCATTTGGTTCCACCGGAGGTTTCGAATGGATGACTGGCTTCTTTATGTTATGAAAAGCCCCAATGCGGGCAGAGGACGGGGGCTGAGTTTCGGCTCTATCTATACGCGGCAAGGGGTTTTGGTTGCCAGTGTGGCCCAGGAAGGATTGATACGAATCTTGAAAAAATAGATGACTGTCACAATTTCAGATAAAAAGAGTGGATAAACGAAATGATAAATTCAGCATATTGATCCACATCTATCTGTTTTTTTGAGTATTTTCCCCGTTTCAAATACCAGTCCTGGAGCATGGCTTTTATAACGCTTGCGGCAAGGGAATGGTCTGTTTCTCTGAACGCGCCTTTTTTATGGCCGTCAACCAATATCTCCTCAATTAATTTTTCCGCGCGCAACTCGCTGTAAACCGCCTTTTCCCTTTCTTGAAGACTCAGGTTTTTGGTCTCCATATATGAGAAATAGAACCACTTATGCATTCTTTCGGTTAAAAAAAGATGAACCTTGATGGCGGCGTTAAGTTTTGCCACGGGATCGTTTTCTTTTTCTGTGAATTCCACAAGAATCTGGCGGATAATTTCCCGGCCCTGGCTTAAAAAAACTTTGAGAATCTCTTCCTTGCTTGAGAAGTATGAGTAAAGCGCCCCCATGCTCAGGCCTGCGGCGGCGCTCAAATCACGCATGGTCATGGCCTGGAAGCCTTTTTCAATGCCCACGCTCAACGTGGCGTCGAGTATTTTTCCCAGATTTCGCATCACGGTTTCTTCTTTTTTGATTTTTACTTTATAACTGTTCCCGAAGAAAACGCCACTGCATATATCTATTCTTGATTCAGGAATCAGTTCAATAAATTCACTGTATGTCATGTCATACCCTTTGAGTGATCCCATGTTTTTTTGGCGCGGCCGCCCAGTTGATTTTTTTGTAAGAGAGGGATAAATCACTGAAATAAAATAAAATAATAAAATCAGTCTTTTTGAATTATTTTTTTTGCCGCCGCCTCAAGAATCCAGACGGCGAAAATAAGGGAGGCAAACCGTTTGTCCCTGGTTTGCCTGTGGAAATAGCGGTAGTAAATCTGTTGAGCGATGGCGGCAAGACGGAATATGCCAAAAACAAGATAAAAATCAAACTGGCCAATGGTCAACCCGGATTTTTCAAGATATCGCTCAACCAGCTCCTCTCTGGTCAAAAACCCTTCAATATGGGTGGGCAGGGTTCGCATGGCCAGCATTTCAGGCGAATCGCTTTTTTGAATCCAGTAGGCCAGAGAGCTCCCGAGATCCATCAGCGGATCTCCGATGGTGGCCATTTCCCAGTCAAGAACCCCAATGATCTTTGTTGGATTTTCAGGGTCAAGGACCAGATTGTCAAGCTTGTAATCATTGTGAATGATTCCCGGTTTTTCGCAGTCAGAGGGCTGGCGCTCATTGAGCCACGCCATGGCCTCTTGAAAATCCGGCGCGTCCGGAGTTTTTGCGTTTCTGTATCTTTTGCTCCACCCGTCAATCTGTCGTTTCACATACCCTTGGGGTTTTCCGAAATTTTCAAGACCGATGGATCTGTAATCGATTGAATGGAGCTGGAGCTGGATGTCCAGATAAGACTGGCTAAGGGTTTTTGCCTGCTTTGGCGTGAAAGAGAGGCCATCGGGAAGATTTTTTCTCAGGATAATCCCTTCAAGCTTTTCCATGACATAAAAAGACGAGCCGATCACAGAGGTGTCGTCTGAATAGACATACGGTTTGGGGCAATATGGAAAAACAGAATAAATGGCCTGTAGAATCGTAAATTCCCTTGCCATATCGTGGGCGGATTTGGCCTTGGTTCCAAAGGGAGGGCGCCTCAGTATCAGTTTCCTGTGGCCGGCCGCTATTTGATAGGTGAGATTTGAAAAGCCCGAGGGGAACTGTTTGACCTCAATGGGTCCTGACAGCTCGTTGATCTGATCGTTCAAGAACGCTTCAAGCCGTGATATATTCAGCTCCTCGCCTTTTCTTATTTCAGTCGGCGCGTCAATGATGGCAGTCATTTTTATGATTCCCTATAATCCTTTAAGATTCTTTTGGCCACAGATGTTTTGTGAACTTCATCCGCCCCATCGTAGATCCGCGCGCCACGCTCGTGGCGCCAGAGCATGGAAAGAACCGTGTCCGAAGACATTCCAAGTCCGCCATGAATCTGGACGGCTGTGTCAAGAACCTTTTGAAGGGTGTTGGCCGTCACATACTTGATCATGGAGATTTCCTTTCTGGCGGCGGACGCGCCGACATGATCAATCATCCATGCTGCATGGAGAACCATCAGCCTCGCCCCATGAATGTCTGCTGCGCACTCGGCGATCCATGCCTGAACGATTTGCTTTGACGCCAGCTTTTTGCCCGGCGCGATGGTTCGCTGCGCCGCTCGTCGGCACATCATATCAAAGGCCCTGTTGCATATTCCGATCCACCTCATGCAGTGGTGAATTCTTCCGGGTCCGAGTCTGTCCTGGGCCATGACAAACCCCTCTCCTTCGGCGCCAAGAATATTTTCACGGGGAACCCGGCAATTTTGGAATATGATTTCGCCGTGACTGAAATAGCCGTTTCCCGCATGGCCCATGACCGGGATGTTCCTGACAAGATTAAACCCCTTTGTCTCGGATGGCACAATGATCATGCTTGCCTGGAGATACGCTGGGTTTTCAGGGTTTGTCACAGCCATGACAATGGAAAATTGGGCCCCGTCAGCAGATGTGGAATACCATTTGTGGCCGTTGATCACATAATCATTTCCATCTTTTTTAGCGGTGGTTTCAAGCATGACCGGGTTTGATCCGGGCATGTCCACTTCGGTCATTGAAAAACAGCTTCTGATTTCTCCATCAATAAGGGGCTTTAAGTATTTTTCTTTCTGAGCGTCTGTTCCGTATTTGTGGAGAATTTCAATATTCCCGGCGTCAGGGGCCTGGCAGCCAAAGACATAATGACCCAGAGGCGACTGCCCCAGCGCTTCCGACACAAAGGCATGCTCCATCAGGCTGAGTCCCATGCCGCCGAATTCTTTGGGGTGATTGGGCGCCCACAGCTCCATCTGCCGCACTTTTTTACGCTTGTTATTTAATTCTTTTTCAAAGGCCTGATAATCACTGGAATCCATATCCATTTCCAGGGGGTGGAGCTCCTTTTTCAAAAACTCATCCATCATTTTAACAATGATTTGAGTTTTTTCCGGTATTGCAAAATCCATTTGACTCTCCATTATTGATAAACTCGTAAAAGATACTGAATGGCCCAATTCATATTCGATGGGTCAAAAAATTCGATAACCAAGGCGTAGCGTTTTTTTGCGAGTGAGGCCATACATGTAGTATGCTTAAACGAGTAAAACAACGCTGCAACGCAACTATTCGGATTTGTTGCGACGCCATCATTATTATCGGTAGGTTAAAAGCGTTTTGTCCCCCATTGATTCAAGGTGCGAGATATCATTGAACCCCGACAGGGTTATCCTGGCTCCATTGTATCTGAACCGGGTCACGGACGCGTTGATGACTTGCCATGACAGATCAATGGTTTTTGTGTCGGAAAGACCCATGGCCATTTGCGTCGCCACGGAAATGGCTCCCGCTGAAGAAAAAACAGCGATTCGTTTCGATGCGCCCCAGGTTTTCATGAGATGGGTCAGCCCGGAACCCACTCGATTTTTAAAATCATTCCAGGTCGCCATGCCGGGGGTGTCATATTTTCCAGAAACCCATCTTTCCATTGCTTTTGAAAAAATCTTTTGAAAGGCTTTTTGATCTATATTGTTTGCACCAAACCCATCAAAAAGCATCGGATCATCCTTGAGCATCATCGCTGTCTGGGAATCCCATACCTCGGTGGAATCATATTCATTGTAGGAGGCGTCCACCAGAGGCTCGGGAATAGAAAAATGGTTTTGGCGATATGCGTTGACGACCCCTTCGGCTGTTTTTTTCTGGCGCTCCATCTCCCCGGAATATACCGCGTCAAATGTCACTTCAAGACGCGCAAGATGCTCTCCCAGTATGGTTGCCTGCAAAACGCCTTTTTCAGACAGTTTATCGTAATTTTTTGCTCCAAATGACGCTTGTCCATGCCTGATGAGATAAATTTCGCTCATTTTATTTATTGATCCTGTTTATTTCTTTGTATAATTCGATTTTTGGCTTCCCGTCAAAATAAGGCGACATGGCCTTCATTGCGTTTTTGAAATAATCTGTGGAGCTGTGTAGGGCTATGGCGTCGTTGTCTTTATACACTTCGTAAACCATGAATTTAGATGGATCATTCAGGGATTTATGCAAAATATACTCAAGGGTTCCCTCTTCTTTTTCAACATCTTCAATCAGTTCGGCAAAAAGAGTCTCAATCTCTTTTTCTTTTCCGTCCTTTGCTTTGATTTCCGCGATTAGTGTGATCATGTTGTCTCCTTTGATTTTGCCTTGGTTTTACCTTGGTTTTGCTTTGTATTTACCTTGTATTTGCTTTGTATTTAATGGCGCTGTAAAAAAATGCCCCGAAGGGAGCTGACTGTTTTACCCAGTGGTTTTTTGTTGGGCCATCCTATCTGCGGCTGAGCAGCGTGTCAATAAAAAAACGAACGCTCGTTCTATTTTTCTTGACACGGTCATGTCGCTGTCTTACATAAGGATTCTGATCACCATTGATAAATTTGTAAGAAATCCGATATACAGTTACAGGGCATAAAAAAATATGAAGATTTTGGTTTGTGTGAAACATGTCATGGACTCCGAATCAAAGATCAGGATAAACGATTCAGGAACATGGGTGGAGCATTTATCCTCAACCCGATTTGAAATGAACCCGTTTGACGCATATGCCATTGAAGAGGCGTTGCGGATCAAGGAGAGGTTTTCAGAGTCATGCATCCATGTCATAACCGTGGGGCGCGATGATGCTCAGGAGACATTGAGACGCGCCCTGGGGATGGGAGCGGACGAGGGCATTCACATCGTCGATAACCGGACGGGATATCGGCCGCCGTCTCTTGCCGCCTCATGGATCGCCTCCTGGGCAAAAAACAAGGGCTACGGACTGATTCTGACCGGAATCATGTCCAGCGATGAAATGAACGCCCAGACCGGGCCTATGATCGCTGAAATGCTTTCAATCCCCTTCTGCTCGGCGGTTATTTCTGAAAAAATATCCGATGACAAAAAAATGGTCTCTGTGGAAAGAGAAACAGAAGGGGGGGCAAGGGATATGTTTGACATTGAATTGCCGTCTGTTTTGACCATCCAGACTGGAATCAACCTCCCGAGGTATCCCGCTCTCTCAAAGGTTTTAAGAGCAAAGAAAAAAGAGCTCGAAATCATTGATTCAAGCGTCTTTGATAAAAATGCCACAGGTGTGGCGTTACAACGCATTCGATGCCCTGAAAAAAAAAGAAAAGGCATTTTTTTGGATGGAACAAGGCAGGAGAAGGTGGATCAATTAATTGATATTCTTAAAAAGAAAGCGTTGCTTCAGTAAAAAGGCGCCATACGTCATGATAAAAAAAATAGCCATTATCGCAGAGCATGACCAGGGCAAGGTCAATCCCATCATCTATGAATTGTTAGCCATGGCAAAAAAAATCCAGGGCATGGAAGAATGCCACATCACTCTTTTTGTCATCGGGGACAAAATAGACCGGCTGTCCCGGCGCCTCAGCCATGACACCGGGCATGATGTGCGCGCGGTTTCTGTTCCCGGACTTTTGGCATACAACGGATCTTTATACAAAAAGATTCTTTCAACACAATTTTCCCAAAGCCATTTTGATTATATATGCGCCCCTCACTCAACCTCGGGAATGGACTATGCCCCGGCGCTGTCGGTGGGCATTTGCGCATCCTGCGTCACCGGCGTGGAGGACGTTTTCGTGGAGGATGGGAAAATCTGTTTTGCCCGGTCCATGTTTGGCGGGAAGCTATCCGCTATATTTGGCAAAGGCGAAGCTCCCCTTGTTCTGACCATGCAACCCGGCTCTTTTAAGCCGTTTTTTCCGGATACGGCAAAGCCGGGCGCGGTGACGCCAATGGTTTATGAAGGCAATGAGAATCAAATGATATTCACAGGAGCCAAAGCGTCGCCCTGCAAGGGATCAGAGCTTGACAAAGCCGAGGTGATTGTCTCCGGCGGCCGGGGAATAGGGGAAGAGGAAAATTACAAATATATCGAAATGATGGCGGGTCTTTTTCCGAGATCCGCCCCAGGCGCCTCTCGGCCGATTTGTGATTATGGATGGGTCAAATACAGCAGGCAAGTGGGGATGACCGGAGCTGTGGCATCGCCAAAGTTATACATTGCATGCGGGATATCTGGCGCGAGTCAACATCTGGGGGGAATAATGGGCTCCCGATTTATAGTCGCCATAAATACCGATCCTGACGCGCCAGTTTTTCTGGTGGCCGATGTGTGCATTGTGGAGGACGCTGTGGAATTTATTCGATTATTTGTTGAAAACGTCAAAAAAGGACGCGCCTCTGGTTGGGATGGGGTCTGAAAGGGCTTAAGGGGCATTTGGGGCTATTAAGAAAAAAAATAAAGCCAGAGTTATAAGGTCGCTGATATTATTTTTTATTATAGGGGGGCATTGTCTTAATTTTAAAGGGCTATTTTATTTCAAAGGGTTTATTTTAAAGAGTTTACTTTAAAGTGTTTATTTGAAAGGGCGGGCTGATTTTTTAAGGGGCATATTGGATTGCGGCGGGCGCTGCTGGGGAAAGTTTCAGACAAAATAAAAAGGCGGCCAATGGCCGCCCCGCTGTTTTTATGCTTTTTTTTATTTTTTTCAGAGATATTTTTTTGTGCTTTTTGGTTTTGTGTTTCCGTGTTTTATGGCGTCCCCAAGGGGATTTGAACCCCTGTTGCCGGCGTGAAAGGCCGGTGTCCTGGACCAAGCTAGACGATGGGGACGCATAAAAAATGGGTGGTGGGCCGTGCTGGGCTCGAACCAGCGACTCTCTGCTTAAAAGGCAGATACTCTGCCGACTGAGTTAACGGCCCTCCTGAACCAAAAAGTATCTTTTATTTTTTTTTTCCGTCTTTGTCAACAGATAAATTTAAAAATATGTTATTTTCTCCAAAACTCAGGAACCAGGAATATGATGACCGTGAATATTTCAAGCCTTCCGATGAGCATGCACCATATAAGCAGCCATTTACCCAAATAAGGAAGATGTGAATAGTTGTCCACAGGTCCCACCAAACCAAATCCGGGGCCGATATTTCCGATGGCCGATGCCACCGCGCCGATGGATGTCATAAAGTCGAGGCCAAGGCCGGAAAGCAAAATGGAGCAGACGATAAAGATGCCCATGTAGAGTCCCAGAAAGCCCAGCACGCTCTGGATGACATCTTCCGAAATGGCGTTTCCGCCTATTTTGATGTGCTTGACCGACCGGGGATGGATGGTTGAAAACAGTGATTTATAACAGTATTTCAGGTAGAGCATGATCCTGAGCATCTTCACCCCGCCCCCGGTTGAGCCGGCCGAGGCCCCCACGATCATGCACAAAAGGATAATGATCTGGGACATGGCGGGCCATTGCTCGTAGTCTGCCGTGGCAAAGCCGGTGGTGGTTATGATGGAAATGATCTGGAATGAGCCGAAGCGGATGGACTCGCCCACGGTTTGATATACGTTTCCGTAAATATTTATGCTGACTATTGTGATCAGGGCGCACAGAGCGAATAGAAAAAATCGGCATTCGGAATCCTTCCAGAACGCCAGAGGCTTCCCCTTGAGCATCTGGTAGTGCAGGGAAAAATTGATGCCCGCAAAGACCATAAAAACCATCAGGACAGAGTCAAAATAGAGGCTGTTATAATGGGCGATTGATGCATTTTTGGTTGAAAACCCCCCGGTGGGCATGGTTGTGAAGGCATGGCAGACGGAATCGAACAGATTCATTCCCCCCATCATCAAAAGAACAATCTCCACCACTGTGAAGACCCCATACACTTTCCAGAGCGTCATGGCCGTGTCCCTTATGTGTGGTTTGAGCTTGTCGGGAACCGGTGTGGGCACTTCGGCTTTGTACAGCTGCATTCCCCCGACTCCCAAAAACGGGAGAATGGCCACGGAAAGGACGATAATGCCCATTCCTCCGAGCCACTGTATAAAGCTTCTCCAGAAAAGAAGCGTTTTTGAAAGGGATTCGATATCCGGGAGAATGGAGGAGCCTGTTGTTGTGAAGCCGGAAACCGATTCAAAGAGGGCGTCTACAAAGTGTGGGAAATCGCCGCTCAGGTAGAAGGGGAGGGCGCCAAACAGGCCCACGGCCATCCATCCAATGGCGACGATGGCCATGCCTTCCCGTTGGCTTATGTAGTCCGAGGGAGGGCTTTTTGAAAAAATAAATATGCATAATCCAGACAGGATGGTGATGGACATGGATATCAAGAGGACGGTGATGACTTTTTCCTGATAATAAAGTCCGACAAGAAGCGGAAAAAACATTAAAAAACCAAGAAAAAAAACCAATATCCCGGTTATATTCATTATATAACGCCAGCGCATTAAAAATACTCCAGTTTTACAGACAGAATTTTTTCTATTTTTGGGATGGCCCGGCGCATGGCAAAGATGATGATTTGATCCCCTGGCTCGATGACGCTGTCCCCTCTGGGGATAGTCACTTGGTCATTTCGGATGATTCCTGTGATCAGAACCCCTTTTGGGATGGATAGCCGGTCCAGTGGTTTGCCCACAATGTCCGAGGTTTCCAGAGCCACCGCCTCCATGACTTCGGCCTGGTCGCCGATAATGGAAACCGCCGAAATTACCTTGCCTCTGCGGATATGCCGGAGGATGGAGTTGATGGCCGAAAGCCTGGGGCTGATCAGCTGTTGCAGGCCAATGGCCGACATGAGTGGAAAATAGCTGAATTTGTTTATTTTTGTTATTATTTTTTTGACGCCCATCCGTTTTGCAAGCAATGACGTCAGAATATTGGTCTCTTCATCCCCGGTCAGGGTGATGAGGATGTCCATGTTTCCGGCGTTGACTTCGTTTAAAAAGGCCTGATCAGAGCCATCCCCATGAAGAACCACGGCTTTGTCCAGGCTGTCGGCAAGGAGTTTGCACTGGGCGGCATCTTTTTCTATGATTTTTGTGTGAATCGATTTTTTTTCCAGAGAGCTGGCCAGCCGACGACCGATCCGTCCGCCGCCTACGATCAAGGCCCGTTTGATGGGCTCTTCCTGTTTGTTGAAAAAAGCCAGGGTTTTGGACAGGTTGTCTTTTTCGCTGATGAAATAGACCAGGTCGCCTTTTTTAAGCTGGTCGTTCCCCCTGGGTATGATCAATTTTTCATTTCTCACAATGGCGGCGATCAGGGGTTTGCTCGTGTTTACTTTTGACAGTTCGGAAAGAGGGATATCGGTCAGCCCGGTCTCTTCTTCCAGATGAATGCCGACAAATTTGACCCTGCCGTTTGCAAATTCATTGATGTCAACGGCTCCGGGAACGCTCATCAGCTGTTCGATGGTTTTGACCACCTCAATCTCCGGGCTGATGATGGTGTCTATATTGGGGGGGAAATCTCGAAAACTCCCATGAAATTTATCAAAGCCAGCGTCGCGAACACGGGCCAGTTTTTTGATGGTCGGCGCCAGTATGCTGGCCATCAGACAGGCCACAAGATTGGTCTCATCATGGTTGGTCACAGCCAGAAGTATATCGGCCTGTTTTATCCCGGCTTCCTCCAGCAAAATCGGGTTGCTCCCCGATCCGGTGATCACCTGGACATCAATGCGCTCTGCCACGCGTCGAACCGCTTCCGGGTCATTGTCGATCACAACGACATCTTTGTTTTCATGGGCAAGGTGGCTTGCGATGCGAAAGCCTACTTCCCCTGCTCCGACAATCAATATTTTCAATTTTGTCTGGTTCCTTGAATATGGTGTCCCTGATTATTTTTATAAGGGCTCGATGAAAAATCGGCAATTTAAAAAAATTAATTTAACCCGGTTTTTTATTTTCTTCAACAAAATTATTTTTAAATTTTTGGAAAGAGACAAATCTGGTGGATTCACAAAGAAATCAATTCCAGGCTATTTTTTAAAAATAAAAATTAATAATATTAATCATTTATGAAAAACTTAAATGAGAATATTAATTTTTGAGGGTCTGTTTCAACTGTGGGGCATTGGGAAGCGGGATGTTTTTTTTTAGTCGGTCATTTGAAAATGAGATGCGGCCTAAAGATGGGCCTGGCAGGCCTGGAGCGGGGTCTTTTTGAAAAAATAAGAATGATTTCCTGTTTTTGTTGTCTAATTTTTCCAAGGTTGAAAGAGGGCGCATGGGGCATTTGCCGTGGGATATGGGCCAGTCTCTTTTGTTTTAAGCTGGTTTTTTCGCTTTTTTTAGGGTTCGGTGAAAAATTAATT
>Ga0307987_1001223_pt1 | contig 14377 bp, 12 predicted proteins | sample EllFjometagen181_FD_203157 | JGI IMG/M metagenome (GOLD analysis project Ga0307987, IMG submission 203157) | Marine microbial communities from Ellis Fjord, Antarctic Ocean - #181 | ecosystem: Environmental > Aquatic > Marine > Unclassified | place: Southern Ocean | collected 2014-10-08
TTTTTAATTGGCGTTGAATTCGATTCTCAGGAAAAAAATATCGTCCATTTCCAATGGGAATGGGTGAACGATGGGTGACGCGCGAACCACATGAGCCAATAATACGTCGAATCGCAAAGGTTTTTCAGGATGACATAGATCCCGTAAAGGGCATTGTTGATACGCTCGTAAAAAATCGGATTCGCAAGCAGACACAATAGCATTTAATTCAGATGTTGATTAATTACGGTCATTTGTAGATTGGGTTGAGGGACGAAACCCAACATAGCTTTACTTTTTACGACGCCATCATTATCGATACGCTCGTAAAAAAAAATAGAACTAAATCCGGGTCTTTGATTATACCTGTTGACAAAACCCTTATTTTGCATTATCCAATAGACCATTCGCGCGTTATTCGCGTTTTTTTTAGTTCGTCTAAAAGGTATATTTATTTATTGTTTTCAATGGGTTACACTCTATCAGCCAATGTGATTCAGGGGGCGGAGCTGGTTTTGGAGGAATGGTGAACTATTACAGCGACAGACGGATTCTGGTTACCGGCGGAGCCGGTTTTTTGGGCTCTCATCTTTGTGAGCGGTTGCTTTCGGACGGCCATGAGGTCATATGCGTGGACAATTGTTTTACGGGGCCGAAACAGAATATCGCGCATCTTCTGGGCCATCCGAAGTTTGAATTTATCCGACATGACATCACCCTTCCGCTCTGTCTGGAAATGGATGAAATCTACAACCTGGCTTGCCCGGCCTCCCCGGTCCACTATCAGTATAATCCCATCAAAACCATCAAGACCAACATTCATGGCGCCCTCAATATGCTGGGCCTGGCCAAACGAACCAAATCCAAAATACTTCAGGCCTCCACCAGCGAAGTCTATGGGGACCCGACGGTTCACCCCCAGCCGGAAAGTTATTGGGGGAGGGTCAATCCCATTGGAATCCGATCCTGTTACGACGAGGGGAAACGGTGCGCCGAGACCCTCTTTTTTGATTACCACAGGCAGCATGGCTTAAATATCAAAGTGGCCCGGATTTTCAACACCTATGGCCCCCGCATGCATCCCAATGACGGCCGGGTGGTATCTAATCTCATTGTCCAGGCGCTGAAAGGCCATCCCCTGACCGTGTATGGAGATGGAAGCCAGACCCGGTCGTTTTGCTATGTGGACGATCTGGTGGACGGCCTGATTCGCCTGATGAATTCCCGCGATGGGTTCACCGGGCCGGTGAATCTTGGCAACCCCGGAGAGTTCACCATACGGGAGCTTGCCGAAACAATCATTGATATGACAGGCTCTGGATCAAAGGTTGATTTCAAACCCCTTCCCTCAGATGACCCCACACAACGGAAACCGGACATTGCCCTGGCGAAGAAAGAGATGGGGTGGGAGCCGAAAGTGTCTCTTGAGCCGGGGCTGGAAAAGACGATTGCTTATTTTGAGGGATTTGAAAATGGTAATGTGTGATGGGCGTCGTCTGAACAAGGCTGATAAATTTACAAAAAACATTATATAATATCATATGGTTGAAAATAGACCCAAATGCATGGCGGTTATTGTTCCGGTTTATAATGAAGCTGGGAATCTCAATGTTTTATATTCCAGGGTCAAAGATCTTTTTGCAGGGCTTTCATCATACGATTGGAGATTGATTTTCGTAAATGATGGCAGCTCTGATGACTCTTGGGATATTATCACAGAAATTTCACAAACCGATCCCCATGTTTCCGGTCTTTGCCTTTCCCGTAATTTTGGCAAGGAATTGGCAATGACAGCAGCCATAGACTCCATAGATCCTGCCGTCGATGCGACGATCTGTATTGACGCCGACCTGCAACATCCTGTGGAGATGATTCCTGATTTCATCGACGCTTGGGAAAATGGAGCGGAGATAGTGGTCGGGATCAGGAATCATGTTTCCGACTATTCGTTTTTTAAAAAAATAAGTTCCAAATTATTTTACTCCGTGATGAAACGCTTTTCAGACCTTGATATGTCAAATAATAACACAGATTTTCGCCTACTTGACAAAAAGGTTATACAGGAGTTGTGCCGTTTCAGGGAACGAGGCCGGATGTTTAGAGGACTCATCGACTGGATGGGGTTTAAAAAAACGGTTATAGAATTTTCCGCGCCTCCCCGGCCTGGAAGCGGAGTCCCTTCGTATTCATATAAAAAACTGTTTAATCTGGCCATCAATAGTTTTACCTCATTTTCCCTTTTGCCATTGCGAATTACCGGGTACATGGGAATTTTTGTAAGTTTTTTTTCGGGTCTGTTATTTTTGTATATGCTTATAACGGATTTTGTTTCTTTTCAGGAGTACACTCCCCAGGCCTATTTTGTGGTGTTCAATACGCTTCTTGTGGGGGTTATGCTTTCAGCCATCGGAATGATCGCCCTGTATATCGGAAATATCCATACGGAAGTTTTGGGAAGACCCCTTTATATTATTCGTGAAAAAACCGTCAGCGAAACAAACGGATCGGAAAATGAACAAAAAATCGAACGACGCTAAAAAACATGTGATTGATTTTTCCATAATCATCCCTTTCCAAACGGTCAATCCATATTTAAAAGAGACACTGGGTCACATCGCAAAGCTTGAACATTCCTGTTTTGAGGTAATTCTGTTGCCTGATGCCGACTTTCCCGCTGAAGATATTGACGCTTATGATTATTCATTGCAGATTATTTCTACGGGAAGCGTCAGCCCCGCCATCAAACGGGACATGGGGGCTGCGGCAAGTCATGGGAAATATTTGGCATTTATTGATGACGACGCCTATCCTGCCACTGATTGGCTGACCCAAGCATCGCCCCATTTCGGGGACCATGAAATAGCCGCTGTAGGGGGACCTCAGATTACGCCAGAGGAAGACGGATTTTGGCAAAAGGTTTCAGGCGCCATGTTCATTTCCCCTCTGAACGGAAAGGCGGTTTGTCGCTATTGGCCATGCAGAAAACGGTTTTTTGTGGATGATTGGCCATCTGTGAATCTGATTGTTAAAAAAGGTGATTTCATGTCTGTGGGGGGCTTTGACAGCGGATACTGGCCAGGGGAGGATACAAAATTTTGCCTTGACCTCATAGAAAAACAGGGCAAAAAAATCATATATGAGCCTGACTCCAGAGTGTTTCATCATCGCAGGGCAGGGTTTACAAGGCATATGAAGCAGGTGGGCAATTATGGGCTTCACCGGGGGCACTTTGCCAGACGGTTCCCAAAGACCTCACTTAAACCGGCATATTTTATTCCGAGCTGCTTTTTCCTTTTTATTTGCGCAGGATGGTCGACTTTTTATCTGAATCTGTTTTTGACTCGCAGTTATATTTTTTTTTGGCTGTTATATCTGTTAGCCCTGACTGTTTCCACTATTGGCATCTACGCCAGGTTAAAGGATTTCAAAATCGCTCTGGCTACTGTTCCGTATCTTGTGTCCACTCATTTCTGGTATGGGTGGCGTTTTCTAAAGGGATTTTTATTTATAAAGGATTTGAAAAGCAGGCTTGGAAGATAAAAATGTTATGAAAATATCCATCTCTTACCCCCCCATGGACTCAGACAAGGGCATCCCGCTGCTCTCTCAGAACCGGCAGTTTCAATGGTTCAATAGCCCAACATATGTCTATCCTGTTATCCCCGCCAGTGCTGCAAGCCTCCTTAAAACAAAAGGGTATGATGTTTTTTGGGATGATGGCATTGCGGAAGGATTGACCTACGATCAGTGGTTTAAGCGCATTTGTGAACAGAAGCCGGATATCGTTGTCATTGAAACTAAAACTCCGGTGGTGAAAAAACACTGGCAGATAATTAACCACCTGAAAACTTCCGACTTTAAACCTGAAATTGTCCTCATCGGAGATCATGTCACTGCGTTGCCTGAAGAATCCATGAAGAATTGTCTTGTGGATTATATCATCACTGGCGGGGACTATGATTTTGTCCTTGGGGATCTGTGTGACTGGTTAAGGGAGAGCGACGCCAATGATTCGTCTCCTCCACAGGGGATATGGCATCGCGTCGATGGCGTGATCAAAAATACGGGCAAACCTGATCTGGATCATGATTTGAACGATCTTCCATTTATTGACCGAGAGTTGACCCGCTGGAAACAATACGCATACAAAAACGGGAATTTTAAATACACTCCGGGCGCTTATATGATGGCTGGGCGGGACTGCTGGTGGGGTCGATGCTCCTTTTGCAGCTGGACCACCCTGTATCCGGGAAAAACATATCGCACAGTCAGCGTGGAACGTCATGTGGAAGAAGCTGGACGGCTGATTAAGGATTTTGGGGTGAGGGAAATTTTTGACGACTCGGGCTGTTTCCCCAAAGGAGAATGGCTGGAGGCGTTTTGCAAAAAAATCATTGATAAAGGTTATAATAAAAAGGTTGTGTTTGGTTGCAATATGAGAGTCGGAGCCCTTGACAAAGAAGAGTGGGCGCTCATGAAAAAGGCCAATTTTCGCTTTATTCTCATCGGCCTGGAATCTGTGGTTCAAAATACTCTGAACAGACTTGACAAGGGGGTCAACGTCGGGCAGATTGAGGAGACCATCAGGAACGCCAAAGAGGCGGGCCTTGAGCCTCACATCACAACCATGGTCGGGTATCCATGGGAGAGCAAAGAAAATGCCCGGCAGACAATAGATTTCGCAAAGTCCATGTTTTCCAAAGGCTATCTTGACACTCTCCAGGCGACCATTGTGGTGCCTTATCCTGGAACGCCCATGTTTGAGGAAGCAAAACAAAAGGAGTGGCTGACCACGCAAGACTGGGATGATTATGATATGAAGCAGTCTGTCTGGAAAAGCCCCGTGACAAGCCAGGATGTTCTTGAGTTTACTCAGGATTTGTATAAAGCTGCTTTGACCCCGTCTTTTATCGCTCGGAAGATATTTTCTATTCGCAATATTGATGATATGAAATTTTTAGTTCGCGCGGGGATGAAGGTGTTTGCGCACATTGCGGATTTTAATGGTCGACGATGAGTTCATCACAATGAGTGATCTGTAATTTTTTTAGTCCGTTGTCTTTACATATTACTGGCCACCCATCGCCCATTACTAATTATCCCTCACAAACCAAATATGATAATAAAAGAAAAATGAAATATGAACCAAAACACTTACCATAATAATCCCCCCTTAACAGATCACTCGTCACCCATCACCACTTCCCTATCACCACTTATATCAATAGTAGTTACAACAAAAAATGAAGAGAAACATATCAAGAATTGTCTGGTTTCAATTAAAGCACAGACGTACGAACATATTGAGATTATAGTTGTGGATAATGATTCGGATGACAGAACAAAAGAAATTGCTTGTAAATATACAGATCAAGTTTATGACAAGGGACCGGAGCGGTCGGCGCAAAGAAATTATGGGATGATTGAAATCGCCAAAGGAGAATACGTCATGTTTGTGGACGCGGATATGATTCTGTCTCCGGTATTGATTGAAAATTGTGTGAAATATATGAAAAATTCGGATGACTTGGCGTTACATATCTCCGAAATAATTTTAGGTTCAAGTTATTTTAGCCGGGTAAGGAGATTTGAAAGAAGCTTTTATGACGGCACTGTCATTGATGGGGCAAGATTTTTTCAAAAGGAGTCTTTTGTTCGGGTCGGAGGCTTTGATGAAAGTATGTCCGGCCCGGAAGACTGGGATATTGACAAAAAAATTAAAGAAATTGGGAAAATTGGTTTATTGAAAGGGGCCTTAAACAGAATAGATAAAGATTGGGAACAAAAAGAATTTGTATCACAACGGGGCGTAAATCCTTTAAAGTATTCTAATGTGACTTTTCATAATGAATCTCAGTTTAGTTTAAAACAATATTTAGAAAAAAAAGGATACTATGCTAAAAGTTTTGATACATATATTGAAAAATGGGGTCGTGATGATTCCGACATTATTAAACAATTAGGTCTGTTCTACCGCTTTTTTTGTGTGTTTATAGAACATGGAAAATGGAAAAAAAACATAGCAAATTTACATCTGACTTTTGGAATGCTATTGTTGCGCATTCTGGTGGGCATAAAATTTTTGTTTATTAAGATATTCCTGAATCCGTGGCATGGTTTTTGATATACATTGGAATCATTAGAAAAAACTATTTTTTGTTCTCACTTGGCAGGGGATACAAAAAAGAACTTTTCTCAATGATTTCAGTACCCTCAATTTTGGTGGCACGGATTTAGGATATTAAGAATAAGCGCATAAATTTTGTAACTATTCAGCAAAAAAAAAGACAAATTTTGATTTTTTTTACTTGACAGGTTTTTTCGCGCAAATTTTATTTTGGGCCTGAATTTCGGGAAAGGATTATGATGGGCATTGATTGCCCCTGACAACCGGTTTGCAGGTTTTTATTGCGTTTGGAATCACCCCGTGAACGCAAAAAATTTAAACGCGGCACAGGGCATTGTGAAGCGAAAAATTCGTTTTAAAAACCCGTGTTATAATGGCTTCATTCGTTATGAACCGTCATCGAGAAAAAGAATGAAGCTGGAAAAAATCAATATTGGTGGTAGTATTTTGGGGCACGCGGGTATTTTTGCGCATTGATTGGGAAAATGACTGAGAAAATGATATCTGCATATATCGAAAATTAGGAACAAAAATCTCCTATGAAGAATTTTAAGGTTGCTGAGGATTAACCCCCGGCTTCAGCCGGAACGACCGACTTTGAGTCGTAACACAATCCACCTGTTTTAGCAGGTGGATTGTTAAATGGTATCTTTTTGGTGTGTCAATTTAAATGAACCTATAGCAATAATAGCCAATATAGGAAATAAAGGTGAATTTATGAGTTTTACTGTCCTTGTAACAGGCGGTGCCGGCTATATCGGAAGTCATGTTGTTAAAATACTAGGGGAGTCAGATTATTCGATAGTCGTTTATGATAATCTATCCACCGGATCTGTCAAATCTGTTTTGCATGGCGAACTGGTTGTCGGGGATCTTTCAGATAAAGCCGCTTTATCTGATTTGTTTAGTAGTTATGAGTTTGATGCTGTTTTACATTTTGCCGCTAGTATCTCAGCGTTAGAATCAATTAAAAATCCGCTGAAGTATTATATTAACAACACTTGCAATACAATTATGCTTCTTAATGAATGCCAAAAGCATAAAGTTTCAAATTTTATATATTCATCATCAGCTGCTGTTTATGGTGTTCCATCTCCTTCTCCTCTGACTGAAACCGCTCAACTGAAACCAACTACTCCATATGGCACATCAAAAATGATAACTGAACAGGTAATAAAAGATTTTTCAGAGATTTCAGATATGAATTACGTAATTTTGCGCTACTTTAATGTCGCGGGAGCAGATTCTGAAACACGCATTGGGCAAAATACGAAAGACACAAGTCATCTTATCAAAAGAGCATGTCAGGCAGCGGCGGGACTGAGTCCCGAAATTTCGATATTCGGCACAGACTATGATACTCCTGACGGTACCTGCATAAGAGATTATATTCATATTGAAGATTTGTCATACGCTCATTTGTTGTCATTAGAGTATCTAATAGGTAAGAATGAATCAATTATACTTAACTGTGGATATGGTCATGGATATAGTGTAAAAGAAGTTTTGGATACGGTAAAACAGATTACAAAAATAGATTTTCCTGTAAAAAACACAAAAAGAAGACTTGGTGATGCCCCGATAGTTATAGCTGATAACTGCCTCATAAGAACAACATTGAAATGGAGTCCTAAGCATGATAATTTATTCGATATCATTGATAGCTCATGGCGATGGGAGCAAACTTTGACAAAACCGTAAAAAATCTGATTCCGGCCTCTTTTAAAATCCGGATTTAAGCAACGACCTCCTGCATAACGAATAAGGAGTCGAGTAAAAATAAAATGTACAATCATACAGTAGTGTCCGGTTAGGTTTTTGGTAACTTCTCAAAAAGTCAGGGGTAAAGAAGTGCCTATGCATTGGAACAAGTTATTCTGAATTTTACGATTTCAGCCAGGGGAGGATATTTATTCCGAGACTCAAGTCGGTCTTTGAGAAAATACTAAAATTAAATGTCCAATTTACGACAAGTTTTTTTAAGACTGGTAAAAGTATCCCGGCATCGTTGTCCGGTGTCACTGCGGGTTGATCCGCTTATTTTTCGTTTTTTGGGATATCCTGAAGAGCCAAATTGTACATATTGTTTTTGCTTCTTCAGGATAATTTGTGGGTAATATAGCCCTTGGATTACTTTTTTATAACACGTCGACATTTTTTATTGGATACAGAACGTTTGTTTGTGAGTTGAGGTACCGATTACATCACCACGGCCTGGCATGACCTCCACTCCATTTTTATGGATTCCGTTCCGGCCATGCCAAACCTTATCGGAGAAAATGACGGATTCGTTGGCGCCCGTTGTTTCATAAAAAGAATGCATTCAGTCCAGCCTCTTATTATAGTGGATATGAGTTTAAAAATATTCCAAAAAAAAGGACTGAATGCAGGTAAAAACAATACTGAATTATGTGACAAAATTCAAAAGATTTGTGGCTCTTCGCTGTTTTGAGTGGGTGGTCGTTAAATATACGGGAACACCTGAAATATCCATGGATCGCTCTTGGAGAAGAAAATTGTGTTGGAGAAACTGAGACATGAAAGGGCTACGTGCAGGACTAAATTATGATGAGATTTGTATTGTATAATTATACACTAAAGCGTTACGCACACGCACTAATTAACAGCAAGTTGCTTAACTCTCTGTCGCCCTACAAAATAATTTTAAAGAGGAGAATAAATAAAATTATTGGGATTTATGTAGACAGACCTCAATGTGTAAGGATAGAAAACACAAATATATGCAATGCAAAGTGTATAACCTGCCCTAGAGAATTAATGACCAGAAAAATAGGGATCATGGATGAAAACTTGTATGAAAGGATTATTTCTCAGTGTGCTGACATGGGGGTGGAAAATATTAATTTACACAACTATGGTGAGCCTCTTATTGATAAACATTTACCGGACAAAATTAAATTAGCCAAAAAAACTGGGATTAAAACTGTTACCACAAATAGCAACGCTTCCCTTCTAAACAAAGACATTTCAGAGAAATTATTGTGTTCCGGGTTGGATACCTTGTTCGTTTCGATTGATGCATTAACTGAACAGACGTACTCAGTCATGAGAAAAGGCTTGAAGTACGATGTCCTTATGGAGAACTTATCTGCTTTTATTGAAATGAAAAATACGATGAAAAGTTCTACGCAGTTAGTGGTGAACTTTGTGACCACGAAGGAAAACCGCCATGAGTCTGGGGCTTTTTATGAGTTCTGGAAACATAAGGCAGATATGGTTAGTGTGTCCTATGCCCACAACTGGACTGGTAAAAAAAAGGATACCATGGCCAATAAACGTTTACAGTTTCCATGTAAACTACCTTTTTCAGATCTCGTTATTCTGTGGGACGGTGCTTACGCATTGTGTTGCGCTGACTTTGACGGTACAGTGGATTTGGGAACTGTTGATGAAGTGTCCCTTGCCCAGTTCTGGAGAGGAAACACGTCCTTGCAGAAATACAGGCAGGAGCATCAAGGTAACAACGGAGCTTCCATATCCCCTTGTAACGCATGCACACTCAATACGATATGGTGGATATGAAACAGAAAAAACTCGTTATTTTTTACCCTCCCCTTCACTATAAAGACGGGATACCAATAAACTTGGACGTTAGCGTACCGCCCTTGGGAGCAATGTATGTTGCTGCTTATGTAAATATGTATTCCGAGCTTTATGAAGCTGTTGTATACGATGTTGGGGCAAAAGATTTAAGCATTACGCATACACCACAATTGCTTAATAAATTTGCGGCAGATGTAATTGGAATAAGCGCTTTTACTCCTCAATTACAGGGTGCGTTGGAGTTAGCGCGATGCATTAAAAAGTCCACTCCTTTTACACCAGTGTTTCTTGGGGGAGCGCATGTGAGTGCGGATCCAGATATCATTGAACGTTATAGTGATATTTTTGATTATGGAATATGTGGGGAAGGCGAACAGACCTTTCTTGATTCTCTACACGCTCTTCACCGGAACGAATCAGTAGAACGGGTACAACAGGCAAAGGCTGTTTTCGATATTGATGTCATCCCTTTTCCCGATAGAATAAGCATCGACCGAGAGCTTTATGGCCCACGAGAATCCATGATATTTTCCAGGGGATGCCCATACAAATGTTATTATTGCAGTCGTCCGTCTATAAGCAAAATTATTCGTTACCGTTCTCCACAAAATCTTATTGAGGAAATTGAAACGGTGTACGGTTACAGCAAAGGCGCCATTGATTTTCAAGACGATACTTTTACACTGAAACGTGAGCCTGTTATGGAGTTTTGCCGTTTGATCAAAGCCAAGGGGCTAAAATTGAATTGGCATTGCAACAGCCGTATTGATACCGTTGATGATGAATTGCTCGAAGCTATGCGAGATGCAGGCTGTACTCTTATACATTTCGGTATAGAGTCCGCCAATGACGAACTACGTAGGACTCTTATCCAAAAAGGTTCTTTTGGCAGGAAACAAATCATTAATGTGTTTAATCTGTGCAAAAAGCTTAAGATTAAAATAGGTGCCTATTTTATGATCGGCCATAAGGGCGAGACCTTGGAGCAGATCGACGAAACCAGAAAGTTTATACTGAGCGCGGGCATTGATGTCCTCGGCGTTTCCATTCCTACCCCTTTTCCTGGTTCTTCTCTGTACAAAATTGCTGAAGAGGAAGGTATAATTTCGACGCAGATAATTGATGATTTTGCTGAAAAGAGAAACGGGGAAGGCTATGCGGGTAATTACCCGGTTTATATTGATCAATGCCTCTCCGCCGATTTGGTGTATGAAAAGCGGAAAAAGGTCATTCGCCAATTTTATATGCAGCCGAGGATAATTTGCTCCATGTTGCGCAATCACTTGACTTCTTTTTCTGGGCTCAGAAAATTGATCTCCGACGGTTGGAGTGTTCTATTAAGAGGCTCGTCGGTAAGACAGCCTTATAAACCGTCTAAGGACATTTTGGCCTTGATTTCACCTTTTGCGCCGCCCAACGTAGGAGGATTGGAAACACACTTGAAATATTACTTAGACTTTTTGACTCGTCGTAGAGTCCATACCGCAGTGCTAACTTACAAAGCGCTTACCACTTCTGGTGTAGAATGGGTGCGCCGAGAAAATATGGGCACAGTTGATATTCGACGTTATTGGTGGTTCGGTAGAACTCTTTTTGATACTTTGGCGCCGTACCCGGTGTTGGAATTTTTATACATGGTGCCAAAGCTGCTTTTTCATTCCATGGCGTATGCTTTATGGAATTGCCGCAGGATAAAAGCCTACCATGCCCATGGATTAATTGCTGCTTTTATTGTGCGCCTAACGTCTATGTTGGTTCCAGCTCGCAAGGTGGTCAGCACACATTATATTTATAACCTGAAGAACAGAAAGTTTTTTTCAAAGATTTTTATGTGGATATTCAATGACTTCGATATGGTTCTTGCCGTGGGGAAGGAATCAATGAATGATTTGACAAGTGTGGGGTATCCGCCGGAAAAAGTCATGATCTATAACCATAGTATTGATAATGAACTGTTTAAACCAATCAACAGGGATAAATTAAGGGAGAAATGGGGAGTAGGGGAAGGGATTGCTGTTCTCTTTGTGGGCCGTTTGCTGAAAATGAAGGGAGTCCTCAAACTTATACGGATTGCCGAAAATAACCCTGATATCCAGATGCTTTTTGTTGGCGTCGGGATATTGAATTCCACACTGGAAAATGCGGCCGGACAAAACGACAACATACACTTTTATGGACGTCGTCAGGGGATTGATCTTGTTGAACTTTACAATCTGGCCGATATGCTGGTTCTTCCTTCGGTGGAAGAGGGGTCGTCTTTGGTGGTGCTTGAGGCTTTATCCTGTGGCAAACCTGTGCTTGTTACCAACCGTGGCTGCTCAAAGAATATGTTCCCAGACAGGTTCGGGGCTAAATTTGAACCCACAGAAGAGAACATCCTGCAAGCCGTGAGGGATGTTTACACTTTGGACCTCAAAGCGTTGGAACCAGAAATTCGGGCATTTGCTATTGAGGAATATGGGGAGAAGAACCTGAAGAAAATTTTGGACATTACTTTGGGTGAACTATGAAATTGCCCATTTCGGCAAAAGTGCAGTTAACTTTGACGCATCCCCGGACAGCATTCAACACCTTGCGGGACGCCCTATTTGGTGTAGGGGGTCTGTCCTATCCTCGGGTGATTGACTTGTTTGTCACTGAGCGCTGTAATTTTGCATGTGCCATGTGCCATGTTAAGGATTCTATGGGGAAAAATGCTGGTTCCGGTGATTTGCCTTTTGGATACGTTATAAAAATTGTGGAGGAATCCAAACGCTGGGGATCCGCTTTTCAAGTGATCGGGGGGGAGCCCACCTTGTACCCTAAACTTTTAGAGACCTTGAACCTCATTTCGGCCAGTCGCATGCCCTCTGGAATGACCACAAATGGCTTACGTTTGGAAGAGTTTGCCCAAGACATAGTTCAAAGCGGATTGAATTTTCTGGCCGTGTCTTTGGATGGTTGGGATGAGCAAAGCCAAAAACTGCGCGGCAAAGTCAACGGGTCTTTTGACAAGATAATAAAGGGGGTGGAAGCGGTTCTCAGGCATCGTGGTAGGAATCGGTTTCCAATTGTTCGTATAGGCCACAGTGGCAACAAAAAACAACTATATGAACTTGCCTGAACTTGCCCATGTTGTGAAAAAGATGGGGGTGGACAAGTGGTCGGTGTCCAATTACTATTTTATTACCAACCGAGCCATGGGCGCCAACCGGGCTTTTTTTAGAAAAACTGGAATCGGCGCAGATGTGTGGGCAGACAAAATTGGGCCTGATCCGTATTTTTCCACTTACGAAACGGCAGCTTTGCGGCGAAGTCTCAACCAGGCTAAAAAAATCGCAGACAATGTGATCCAGGACTTTTGCGACCTATCCTCGCTTGAAGCCTTTTATTCTCCGATGTTTCCATCTAATAATTCCTCCTGCAGTTTTCCTTATACTGAACTAATGTTGCGCTGCACAGGAGAGATGGAATTGTGTCAAAACTTTAAGCTGGGTCATATTAAAAATAAAAGTGTTCAGGATGCTTGGCTTGGGACTAACCGGGCACGTTTTATCGAACTGTTTGAAAAGAAAAAACTTTTTCCCGCATGTTTTCGGTGTTGCGCCCTGAATGCAAAATTTTTAGCTCAAACTGAAAAGGTTAGGTAGATGATGAGTATGTCTGCGCTCGAAGAACAGAGAAAAAAGGTGTCCGTGATTATTCCCACCCGCAATAGGAGAGCAGACGTGATCCGCTGTGTTGCCTCGGTTTATGAATCCGAGTTCAAGGACATGGAAGTAGTGGTGGTGGACAATGGATCCTCAGACGGAACTTTGGAGGCATTGCAGGAGAAATTCGGTGGCCGTGATGATTTTATTCTTGAGGGCGCAGGGCGCAATTTGGGCGCCGGAGGAGGGAGAAATCTCGGTGCAAAATTGAGTAATAGCGAGCTGTTCCTGTTTGTGGATGATGACAATGTGGTGCATCCGCGCATGATACCTTTGCTGGTAGAATTTTGGGACAAATCCGATGACTGTATCTTGGTAGGGCCGCTGATGTTTTTTTATAAAAACCAAGACATTATTTGGTCTGCCACCTCGCGGATTGACATGCTGACTAGCAGGGCAGTCCATACAGGGACTGGAGAACAGAACACAGGTCAATATTCTGGAGCGCTGGAAACAGGACACCTTCCCAACTGTTTTATGACTTCAGCCGATGCCTTTCAGGTAGTCGGCGGGTTTGTGGAAGAGTATGTAGTCATGTATGAAGAAGCTGACTTTGCCTACACCTTGAAAAAAAAATTCATGAAAAAAGCCTATGTTGTCTGCGATGCACATATTTATCACGATGTGAAATTGTACAAAAAACAAAGTGAGGAAAAACGTCCCGTGTTTACTCCTGTCTCAAAAGAACGGGCCTTTTTCATTGCCCGCAACAGGGTTTATTTTATGCGAAGGCACGCATCTTTGAAACAACTCGCTCTCTTTTGTCTGGTATTTTTCCCTGCCTCCTTGTTGGTGTACGAATACTATATTCTTAGAGATAGGGAATTTGCAATGGCTTGGAAATATTTTCAAGGCGCCATTGCCGGGTTTTTCTTAAGGATAAAGGATAAGTGATAAATGCCAAGACATAGGTTACCCAAAAGTGTCAGGACATAGGTTACCTTAACGATTATTTGTGCCAAGACATAGGTTACCCATTTGTCATTTTTGTGATATACTGCCTCTATCACATATTTTA
>Ga0307987_1001224_pt1 | contig 14372 bp, 12 predicted proteins | sample EllFjometagen181_FD_203157 | JGI IMG/M metagenome (GOLD analysis project Ga0307987, IMG submission 203157) | Marine microbial communities from Ellis Fjord, Antarctic Ocean - #181 | ecosystem: Environmental > Aquatic > Marine > Unclassified | place: Southern Ocean | collected 2014-10-08
GTTCGAATTAAACATGTACGGAAAAGGGCTGATTTCCATCCAGCTACTTTACAAGTAGCTGGATCGTATTTTTCCTAGCGAGCGTGTCGTAAAGTTTGAGGGTGGATATGATGGCTCTGGCAGTTTATGGTTAAAAAAAGAGGCGGTGGCAGGGGATTCCTGCGACCGCCTTAGTTTTTTGCGACGATATTTCTGACACCTTTTTCTCTAAATAATTTATTAAGACAGGCATCTCTAAAGATTTTGCAATCAATTTTTGTTCTGCTTATTATATGACCTAATAGTGCGTGTGTTGCTTTGATAAGCTTTTGCCCCTCTACAGATAATCATGTGTTTTTATAATTAAATAAAACTAAGACAGTCATCTCAAAAGATTTTGTCACAAAATCATCACATTATAGTGTTTTATGGCTTCAATTATACTTTGCATGTGGTTTGGATAGGGGATGCGTAGGTTGGTGAGCTATATGGACGAGGTTTATGGGAGGAATTGGCTAAATTAGGTTAAAATTGGGTGTTTTTGAGCAAGCTCCGCCCTGAGCTGGTATTTAAACAAGAATTTTATTGTCTGTGCTGTTTATTCCGGCGGTCGGAGTGCATCTTTTTGGAGATTTCTGATTGTGCAGCAGTCTCCAAAATCGACTTGCTTGATGGTTCGAGCACCTGTCTTTCGTTTTTCAGGGAAGAAATCTTTAAAGGTTGTGAATATCTCTTCACAGAAATCTTCTGCACCAAATGCAACTCCATATGACATGTGACGAACTCTGCAATGCATCGCCTCGGCTATGGTTAGACGTCCTTTTTGTTCGATTACTTTTTTAATTTGTTCGTCTGTAAAACCTGCCTTTATAATCTTACCATTATTGTCTGTTACAGTTTGACCTCTGGTAAAGATATGTATTCTGTACCATGCAACACAATCCTGCCATACTTTGTTAAACTCTTGCTTATCCATGATGGATGTGTCAGCATTTCTTTCATTGTTTGTATAGAGGTTTACTATACGAATTAGATTGGCTTTAGCAGTATAACTACCACCACAGGCTTCTCCGTAACTACAGAAACGATAATCCTTTAGGTCGGATACATATTTCTTTCTTATAGGATTTAGTTCAATGTAGGTTGCCATAAAGAATAGGGCACCTGGCTTGTTCTGAACTATTACGCTTTTGAATCGACTCTGCCAAAAATAACCAGTTCTTTCATATTTGACATTATACCACTTGGTGTATTTCAATTTCAGTGTCTTGTGAAATTCTGAAAGATCAAACATTCTGGCAAGATGCTTTTTGCGAATAGCCTCAAACCAATGATCTGCAATCTCTTTCGATGATTTTTTATAATCATTATATTGATCCATAATCTTTGCAAGATAACCCTCGCCGTATAGGCAACCAATACGTCGCATAACCTCTTTGTTATCAAGGTCTTCGATGTCAGGTTGTTCTAGTAGAATATGGAAGTGTTATGTGTAGCGTGTAATTATGTGGAGTTGATGGCTCATTTCTATGTGTTTCCTAACTGTTTTGGTATTAATTTAATAATTTACTGCACATAATTCCGGCCCCTTTGCGAGCTTATTGAGCCACTCCAGCACATGCGGACGGTGCCATGGGGGCTTCTTACTGATGTTGGGTGCCGTCGTCTTCTCAAGCATTTTTCGTTTTGTTTCCATGTCGATTTCAACGTACATATGGGTTGTGTTGAGATCGGCGTGTCCGAGCCAGTAACTGATCATATTAATGTCATTGCCGGCACGCAGTAGGTGCATCGCGGTGGTATGTCTGATCCGGTGGGGATTCAGAGGTTTGTTCTCAATGGTCGGCTGCATCGTCTGTGCCTGGACACCGTACTTGCGGGTGATATAGCGAATGCCGAAGCGAGTGATCTGTCCACCGTTGGCGTTGAGAAAAACTTGCTTTATTTCTGGCCCTATTGGATGGCGCTCATTGATATAGGCTTCAAGGGCCTTGACGGTTTCCGGCCACAGAGGGCAGGAGCGATCCTTGTTGCCTTTGCCATGCAACATGACCTTTCCAGCTTTACCCAGGCGCAGGTCATTCAACTCCATGTTGACCACTTCACTGACGCGTGCACCAGTATTGTACAAGAACATAAGCAGAGCCCGATCCCGGATGCCCGTTCGTGAGTTAATGTCAACCACATCCAAGACCGCCTGCATCTCCTTTTCTTCCAGATACTCAACCATCTTATGTTCGGTGCGCTTGAGAGGTATGGAGCGTATTTGTTGACTTTGGAGCATTAATACGGGCTCTTCTCTAGCGACAAAAATGAATAGACTTCGTATTGCAGCCAAGCGGGCATTACGTGTGCGCGCTTTGCACCCACGTTTCTGCTCGATGTGATCGAGGAAGTCCAGCACGGTCTTCTCGGTGATATCTTCGATAGTCAGTTGGTCGGGCGATTTTTTGAGTGCATCGGCAACATAGCAGAGCAGCAGCTTGATAGCATCGCGGTAGGCACATATAGTATCTTTCGAGAGCCCTTTCTGTACAGGCATGTAGTGGCTGAAAAATCGCTTTAGCAACGGGGATATATTGTGATTCATTATTGTGTTCCTTTAGATGTGATATGTTTGAGATAGTGATTGTGAAAGCGTCTGTCAACTTCGCCTAGGAGTTCGGCCGTCGGCTGCAGGTAGACCTGTGTTGAACTGATATTCACGTGTCCCATATACGTGGCCAGCGCGGGAAGGCGTGCGTTAACATCCTCGCCGTCCCTGTACCACGCCAAAAGCCGATGGACCGCAAATGAATGACGTAAATCATGGATGCGCGGTCCCTTGCGTTTGTCGTACATAATACCACACTTTTTCAAAAGCTTGTGGTACGCTTGATAGACTGTTGGGTGGCACAAGCGCTGGTGGCGCTCATTAAGAAACAGCGGTGTGTCTGGCGCATTTGGTCTCTTATCCATTCGACGATCAATGTATTTCTTGAGTGCACTAGATGTCGAAGTGCTCAACACGATCCATCGAGATTTATGAAACTTGCCTTCGGATACGTATAGTCGGTGCTCTTCCGGGAAGAAATTCTCTATGTTGAGAGCACATGCCTCCCCGATCCGGATGCCCGTACTGTACAGCACTCCGAGAAGCGTACTGTAAGTATGCGGCCGTAGTGAACTCGGAGGCGGCAGGGTTGCGGCAGCCGCCATCAACGAGCCAACTTGTTCGTGCGTGAAGATATATGGTCTTTGTGTCTGTCGCCACGAAGGAGAAGGGTACGACTCCGGAATATAGTTATTCGGAGTGCTCTTATTCATATACTCACACAGCTGGTGAACGACACAGATGCGGTTGCCCTGACTTTTTGGTGCAAGCGACACGAGGCTCTGCTGATATTGGTCGCAGATGTCACGCGTTATATACGGTTCTTGAAAGTCTTGTGCAACGAGGAATCGGTCGAAGTAACCAAGCAATATCACTTGACTATGATAATCGGTGCCTGAAAGTTGTCGCAGACTAATGAAAGTCTCGATTTGTGTCGTCAGGCAACTGCAAAATACGTATCCACTCATATGACCACCTCCTCAGGCCATTCTAGTGCAACATGGCTTAACGCGTTGAAGTCGACCTTTGTATAGATGAATGTCGTGGATAGATAGCGATGCCCGAGGACATCGGCTACGGCTTTGAATGAATGCCCTTCTGCAACCATGCGGGTTGCAAAGGCATGCCGAAAAATGTGAGATCCTTTACAGGGCAAATTTATGCCGGTAGCCCGTACATGCGTACTCACTATGGCCGATATCGTGTTGGATTTATCTATGGGATGATAGGGTCCTCGGGATGTCAAGAACACTTCAGGAAACCCATTACACGGCCGCGCATTCTGCAGGTAATCCAGCAAGCTTTCTCCAACGTCTACGGTCAGGGGCAACAAACTGTCTTTGCCACCTTTCAGCGCCCTGAAAAGGATCTGATCCTGAGACCATTGAATATCGTTCAGTTGCAGAGCTCGAACCTGACCACCGCGTACCCCATAGGTATGTAGCAACATCAGGATTGCATAATCTCGTCGACCAACATTCGTGTGGCGATCTACTGATTTAAGTACAGTGTCGGCCTGCTCCTCGCTGATACAGCGAGGAACCTGCGCCAGCTTGTAGGTGCGCAATGTGGGAACCGCATAGTCAAGACGATAAGTGGTGTAGCCTTTATAGAAACAAAAACGCAGGAAAGTGCGCAATGCAGCCTGCATAGAGCGGCGGGCGGAGTGCCCCATGGTGTCTGCGTATGCAATAAAAAACGACTCGATACGTTCTGCGCTAAGCTGCATAAGCCCTTCGCACGTGGCCTCTTTGCCCAGCGATTCAAGGAACCGCTTAATGCTGTGAAGGCGATTTTTCAGTGTACCCGCGCTCGAATGCTGATGATCACGCATCCACTCCAGATAACCATCCAACAGCGGTTGATATATCAGCGAAACTGACTGAGATTCAAAGAGACCTTCACTACTGAGGTACTCGACGAAGCGGCTGAGTGCATATCGCACCGGCTTCATATGCGTTTTTAATGTCCCCCTGTTATGACACTGTCTCGGATATGCTTTAAGAAATCCTTCAACTTCCTTGTAAGATAACACCCCAGCCCAACACCACCGTTGCTCGGCAAGCCATCTGTTCAGGTGCAACAAGCAACCCAGATGTTTCCGCACTGTCTGCGATGCGAACCCGCGCTCCAGCAACCAGTCGCAGAAACCATTTAGCATCATTCCGAGAGGTTCGCTACTTAGCTCACGCAGCGTCCTCGCCTCTTCAAAAACTCTTTCTACACTCATAATAATAATCTCCTTGCGTTGCCTCGTTTATCGAGGCAAACAGGGATCATTATAACATTGAATTATGTGCAGTAAATTATTAAATTAATGCCAAAACAGTTAGGAAACACATAGAAATGAGCCATCAACTCCACATAATTACACGCTACACATAACACTTCTTATGTGAAGCTCAACATAAGAAGTGGGTAGGCATAATTGAATAAGCTAACACCTGACAGCCGGAAAACTCTTCTGTATTCCGCATGATTTCAACAAACTTTCTCTTGTTGTAATCATCGTCAAAGAACCGTGTTTTTGAACAAGTTCTCGACATAAGATGAACAAACTGATCGACACCAACTGGTGGCAATAATCTAGCAGGCATAAGCACCTCCATTTTTATATGATTAATAATTTAATATTACCAGGTAATATATTCATAATAATTTATCATTATTTTTGATTTTTGCAAGTAAAAAAAATTAATGGTGTGAATTTTGTAACTGTAATGAGATAATTTATTTTTGAATTACGAATAATTTTTCACCGCCCCACCATAATCCATGAAATACCAGACCAAGAGGACCAAGAATCCTCTTTCTATTGATATTAATATTTATGGTTGCAAAATCAACTTTACCCGCGAGTGCCTTAAGACGAGCTTGCATAGAGTCTATATCTGCCTGAATTCTGCTTAATTCTCTCTCAACAGCTAGAACATCTTTTACATCCTCGGCTCTCTCAAGCAAAACACGTAGTCGATCTCTTAACGCAATCATAGTCTTTAGACGTGCATCTATATCAATATATTCTTCTGTTACGTCATCTGATGAAACACGCCGATGTGTAACATTACCAAGAGTTTCAAGTGTGGATACAGTAGATTTGAAAGAGTTAACAGGTATGCGAAGTGTAACACGAACACTGTCATCATATGAAGCAGACTCACTCTCAACATAACCATCAACTTTCTTAGTAATGCTAATAACCTGAGACAATGTATTACTAACATTAGACACTTCAACATACAAAGATGCGCTCCATATCAACATTCTGACTTGCTCAGGTGATTCAGCTTGCGCCATGGCTCCAAAAGAACTAGCATCACTTGAGTTTTGAGAGGTCGTTGAGCATCCTGAAAAAATAGAGATTAATACTATAACAACAATTGACAACATAACTTTCTTCATTCTAGTTTCTCCTTTACCAAATACTCAACAGTAAGAATATTAATAATTTAATTTGTTTATAATTTGTTTGAGTCTAATACATTTCTTGTCAAACTGCAATATCTTTTTAAAGACCAACAAACTTAAATATTTCTAACTATGGTTTTCTCGCAAACGCACATCTGTTCTTTTCTTTGTTCCCTTGACAACAACGATATTAATGATAAAATTGCAATCAAATAAAAAAGGAGTATATTTTGAGATTTTTACTTTTTATAATATATGGGCTTATTTTTGTACAAGCACCTGAAATTACAAACCTGATTATTATTAATAAGCTTCCAGGTGTTTTCTTGGGAGGTATGATTGTTTACACCATTCTTCTTGGTTTTGGTTATGCCATTCAAAAAGTAATTGATAAACTATTTCGAGGGGTTGTATTCTCAAATATTTTTTGCATCATTTTCTTTGGACTTGCTGGACTTGCCTTTGAATGGTTTGTAATCGGCAATTCACCATGGAAAAATCCCGATGCTATACAATGGGGAATGTTTGTCTATTGGGTTGGATTATTTATGATTCCTCGAATTCTGATTGATAGACATGAAGCAGTAAAAGGACTTGCCAAAAAAATAAAAATATTTTATCTAGCTTATTCTGCTATTCATATTATTCTTGCCCTAACCCTTCCTGCAAAAACATTACCATTCTGGATTCCTATAATATGGACTGTTGTTTATACCGGTTTTGCAGGCTTCTATATAAAATATATTTTGCTCCTAAAGAATCAAAAAACATAGGGACTACACAAAACATTATTGATTTACTATTTTGTTGCAGCATTTAGCTTCGGCGGGCTTACCTAGTCGGGAATAAAATTATCTTACCTGATGAATCTTGCACAAAACGTTCGTTTTGCTGCATAACAACTGTAGCCGAGTCGCCCCGGCTCGGAGAAAAACAACGTTTTTCTATTTTCTTAAAATTCTAACATCATTCGCAGGGACTTTAACATTTATAACGGCTTCTCCAGAAAATGCATCACTCCAGCCATCACCAACATTCATCAAAGCTGGTTCATCGCCCCTACCAAACCTAACTCCTCGCTTCTTTCACAAAAAGCAATGTATCAAAACCACAGAACACCGTCAAGGGCATCATATGCCAAATTTTGTAACCTGTTCTTGTCTTTAAAACTTTTTGTTGATTTTTGAAAAAAAAAGAATATAATCATTTCAATGTTGCGAATATATTTTTTCAATGATTTAATAGTCATATGAAAGTTAATATATACTCGTATATTCTATAGTTAGGTCTCTAGTCAACCGTCAGCTAGATGTCTTAATATAACAGTACTGGCGGAATGAGGAAATGTAATCATGGAAGAAACATTAAACATGCCATTACTTGGGGATGATTTCCCTGAGTTAAATGTTCAAACAACACACGGACCAATGAAACTGCCTCAAGACTTAAAAGGGCAATGGTTTGTGCTATTCAGTCATCCAGCTGACTTCACACCTGTCTGTACTACAGAATTTGTAGCATTCCAAAACAGGTATGATCAGTTCGAAGCATTGGGTTGTAAATTAGTTGGAATGTCAGTTGACCAAATCTTTTCACATATCAAATGGGTACAGTGGATCAGAGAGACTCTCAAAGTAGATATTAAATTTCCAATTGTTGCAGCTAATGATTCTATTGCAATGAAACTAGGTATGCTACATCCTGGAAAAGGAACAAATACAGTTCGTGCAGTGTTTATTGTTGACCCAGATAGCAAAGTTCGCCTAATCATGTATTATCCACAAGAAGTTGGAAGAAACATGGATGAAATTGTTCGTGCTGTGAAAGCTCTTCAAATATCAGACAAGCAGGGTGCTATGGCAGCTGACTGGCCTAATAACAGCCTAATTGGTGACAGAATTATTGTTCCACCTGCCTCAAATGAAGCAGATGCTGCAACACGCTTAGATCAATATGAAGGTTTTGACTGGTGGTTCTGCCATAAACCATTAGAAAAATAGGACAAACTGTTAATCGATAAAATTAAAAGCACGTTTTTTCTAAAACGTGCTTTTTTATTAAATCAACCAGAAATAGAATATCCGCAGATTTCACAGATTTACACAGATTGAAGAAATAAAAGAAGAAAAGATATTTTCGAGCACGAAGACACGAAGAACATAGGGCGGCCGAGCCGCAACCAAAAGAATTATCGCACAGAGACACAGAGAACGCAGAGAAAGAATTTTAGCCACAAAAAGGCACAAAAAACACAAAAATCATTAACGACCATTGCTGATTTGAGTCATTTTGGGAGCAATACTCGAGCCTGCGAGAGGGGCTTTAACCATTAAAGATAAACAATAGGATGAAGCAATGTAACGAAGTTAAGCGGCCTACATTCCTTCTAGCTTGCAGGCATTCTTGGAGTAGGCGTTCTTAGGGGTAGCACAACCTTCTAGGTTGTAGGCGTTCTCACACATGCTACCTGGAAGCTTAAGTCACCCAAATACCGCTAGCGATGTGATAACATGAAAATATATATTTTCGACGGTCAACTCCCGTCGCTACAGCGTGAAAATTGCAGACTAACGTTAATTACAGATGATCAGTGTCTGTAGCCGGCGGACGTTGACCGCCGGGAACTAAAAGAAAACATAACAACAATCCCCTCATCTCAAACATTTTACTTGCAACAAATTAATTTTATGGTAAATTAATGATGTTATTTATGCGTCATGCATAAAAAAAGGAAAAACTATTTACTATTAACTACACACTATAAACTGTTTCCACATAAAACCAAAAGGAATACACAATGAAGAAAATAAAGAACAAAGTTTATTTAAAAGAGCTAGAACGACTACAGGATGAATTAGTTGAACTTCAACAGTGGATCAAACATGAAGGTCTAAAAGTTGTTGTAATCTTTGAAGGACGAGATGCCGCTGGCAAAGGCGGAGTAATCAAAAGAATTATTGAAAACATGAATCCTCGTGTATGCAAAGTTGTTGCTCTAGGTGTTCCAACAGAAAAAGAAAAATCAGAATGGTATTTCCAACGCTATGTGAACCATTTGCCAGCCGCTGGAGAGATGGTACTATTTGACAGAAGTTGGTATAACCGTGCAGGAGTAGAACATGTTATGAACTTCTGTACAAAAGAAGAGTATAAAGAGTTCTTAAAAAGCTGCCCTGAATTTGAAAAAATGTTAATTCGTTCTGGCATTACATTAATCAAATACTGGTTCTCTGTGAGTGATGACGAACAAGAAAACCGATTCCAGGACAGAATTAATGATAAATCCAAAAGATGGAAAATCAGTCCCATGGATCTAACAGCCCGCACAAAATGGGTAGATTATTCAAAAGCCAAAGATGAAATGTTTGAATATACAGACATCCCTGAAAGTCCTTGGAATGTTGTGGATGCTGACATCAAAAAACATGCAAGACTTAATTGCATAACACATCTTCTTAGTCTGATTCCTTACAAATATCTTCCAGAAGAGAAACTCAAACTTCCACCAAGACAATCATCTAAAAAATACAAAAGACCACCATTTGACTCTCAAAAATGGATTCCTGATGTTGTAAAAAAAATGACTTGAAATAATGGTTAATTGTTAATTGTCAATGGTTAGTGGACGAGCTTTGCTCGTAGTACATAGTTTATAGTATATAGTGTACAGGAAAAAAGGTGCAAATGGCAAATATATCATATAAACAAAAGAGTTGTTGCAAATGCTATAATAATTAGTTATGTTATATCTAATTACTGAGTGTTATTTCAGTAACTTCACCATTTCAGTTCGTAAGGAATCCTTACCAACTGAACTTTCTTGCAAATCATTCATGGAAAAGTAGTTTGCCAACATGTTCACAAACATTCACCCATAGGTATCAAAAGAAAATGTTAGTTGCCAGCCGGGAGCGCCGATGTCCCCATCGGCATCTTTAGGGCTAACGGCCCGTAACAACTTAGCCTAGGGCATCGCCCTAGCAACCATGCACTTGAGTAGACGACCAAACTACTGGACTAACAGATAAAGTTCTAAACAGGTCGAATTCTCCCTGTTTAGAAATAAAAGTTATTTAAGGTCGCAAAATGCGACCTTTAAAGAAAAACAAGGTCAACATTCTAAATATCATTTCTATGTCTTCTATAAACTAAGTATGTCGGGATTTCCAACACACAGCCAAAACATCAAACTTCTTTGCAAAGAAAATAATAATTGTATAAAACTGAAAATATATCGTATAAGCAAAAGAGTTGTTGCAAATGCTATAATAATTAGTTATGTTATATTTAATTACTGAGTGTTATTTCAGTAACTTCACCAATCAAAGGTGAAAGAAATCACCTTTGAGATTATTAACTAAACAAGAGTTGTGCGAGAAAAAGAGACAATTATAACCAGACAACTCAGCTCCTTTTCCTTTCACAATATAAAGCGCTACATGAATGAATTATATATCAATATTGGCTCAGAGAAAGCATGTCTTTTTGTCAAAACATCCATCTTTCTTATAAAGACATTAGAGAGACATCCTCTTCTTTATTACGCCATCGAAGAGGCTTTGGAGTGTGCAAAACTGGGTTATTATGGTATAGGAATATTGACATTCGCTCAACTTCTTAATCTTTTTAACAAAAACACTCCCGAAAGTCGTCATATGGTAGCCCATGAGTTTTTAAAGCAAAGACCTTCAGAAGATATGTACAATACCATTGTTGAAAGCTTAAAAAACGTAGCGACAGATCGCAGTAATCAAGAAATTGCTAAAACAAAGTCTATCGAGAATTATCACAAAAAACTTGAAGAAGCTTGGGGGATTCTAATTAAACATCTTCATGGTATTGTCGTTGACATAAATCATGATGATTTTGACACAAGCGACTAACTTGAGTTCAAATTCCGAATCTGTCTTCTGCAAAGTTTTCTAACAAATGAAGAATATTCTGATTTTTGTAGAGCATACCCAACAAATGCTCAATCTTAATTAAAAGATTTCTAAATATAATACGAATTAGTCAGCTTTTTAAGAAAAATTACAAAAAAAATTGTGCAAAAGGGCAAATATATCGTATAAACAAGAGAGTTGTTGCAAATGCTGTAATAATTAGTTATGTTACATCTAGTTATTGAGTGTTATTTCAGTAACTTTACCAATCAAAGGTGAAGCCCTTCAAAGATGCTGATGAGGACATCAGCGCTCCCAGCTGCAATCTAACAGTATGCATTGCATTCTTTTTTCGGACACCGGGGACGGCATCCCTCCCAGCTGCAATCTAACAGTGTACGACATTTCATACAAAGACGCACGGCCGTGCGCCTCTACGGCAGATTAGAATTTGAATCCTCATCTTTTTCCTTTCTTTGTGTCCTTTGAGTTCTTTGTCGATAAAATTCTTTCTTAATCCTTCTTCTCTGTGCTCTCCGTGCCTCTGCGCGATAATTCTTTTATGATTGTTGTGCAAAAAAAAAGGTTCTTCCGTTTGGAAGAACCTATATACTATATACTATAAACTTTGTTTATTTTCTGCGACGAACAACAGAATGTACACAAAGATTATGTACAGAATGTGCAGCTTCCATCCAAGACTCAGCAAAAGTTGGATGAGCATGAACAGTGTTACCAATTTCATCAACAGTCAGCTCGTTGCGTATTGCAACAGCAGCTTCTGCAATCAAATCAGTGGCATGAGCACCAACTGCAACTGCACCAAGTAATTGATCTGTCTTTGGATCTGAAATCCACTTAACAAAACCATCAGTAGCACCCGCAGCCAAAGCTTTACCAAGACCAGCAAAATTATACTTGCCAACTTTGATGTCAATTCCCTGCTCTTTTGCATCCTGCTCTGTCAATCCAACAACACCAACTTCAGGTGCAGTAAAGATACATGCAGGAATTAGCATTTCCATTGCTTTACGTTCTTTGTTGCAAAGGTTATCTACAACACGAAGAGCTTGCGCTGTTGCAGCATGAGCAAGTTGCGGTCCGCCATTAGCATCGCCAATACAGTAAATATTTGCTGCTTTTGTACGACATAGGTCGTTAACAACAACATAGCCACGTTCATCAAGTTCAACACCAGCATTTTCAAGTTCAAGACCTGCTGTATAAGGACGGCGACCAATTGAGACAAGCATTTTTTCTGCCTTAACTTCAACATCACCAACTTTACCTTTAACAGTTTTTGTTGTTGCAGAAATATCACCCATTGCTTCACCAGTCAAAATGGTAATTCCCATTTTCTCCATGTTGCTGCGAATTGCTTTACGAACATCTTTGTCAAGAATTATTAGTATATCTTCAAGCATTTCAACAACTGTAACTTCTACGCCAAACATTGCTGCCATACAGGCAAGTTCGCAGCCAATCACACCACCACCAAGAACAATCAAGCTCTTTGGTAGTTTTGTCATTGCTAAAAATGCTCTGCTCTCAATGATTGATGGGCTCTTAGGAATAAAACCAGGAATAAATGATTCACTTCCTGTTGCTAGAATAATTTTGTCGGCTTCAATTTTCAAATTGTCTTTGCCAGCAATCTTAACAACATTTCTTGATTCCAAACTTGCAGTTCCAGCATATGAAGTTACGCCATTGCCCTTAAGTAATGAACCAACGCCTGAATTAAGTTTTGAGACAATAGCATCTTTACGACTTACAACATTTGAATAATTGAAACTTACTTTATCAACCTTAATGCCATATTCAGCAGCATTATTAATCTCTTCAAACTTTTCAGCAGAAGCAATAAGTGCCTTTGTGGGAATACATCCCCAATTCAAACATGTTCCACCAAAGATTTCCTTTTCAACAATAGCAACTTTTTTGCCAAGTTGAGCAGCATGTATGGCAGCTGGATATCCTCCAGGACCTGCACCAATTACGACTATATCAAACTTTTCCATAAATCAATATCCTCTAGTTTAGATTTTAGTGCCTTAACAAATTCAGCACCCTTTGTGCCATCAACTGTTCTATGATCAGCAGAAAGTGTAACCTTCATCATTGAACGAATCTTGATTTTGCCATCAACAACAACTGCTTGCTCTAATGTGCTTGAAACAGCCAAGATACCACCTTCACCAGGATTGATGATTGCAGAGAAACTCTCAACATCAAACATTCCCATGTTTGAAACTGTGAATGTGCTTCCACTCATCTCGTCTGGCATAAGTCTACCTGTTCTAGCTTTTTCTGAAAGAGCTTTCATTTGGTTTTGAAGTTCTTCCATTGTTAATGTCTGAGCACCCTTAACAACAGGAACGACAAGTCCTTTTTCCAAACTGACAGCAATACCCAAATCAACATCGCTGTGCCATGTAACAGCAACACCATCTGTTGAAGAGTTCACAATTGGAAATTCTTCAAGCGACATAACAACTGCTTCAAGAATAAATGTAGTAACACTCAAGTTAACATCTTTTGCTTTCAACTCTTTTCGATATGATAATAGATCTGTCATATCAATTGATGTTGTAACATAGAAATGAGGAATCTGACCAAAACTCTGTGCTAAGCGACTTGCAATAATCTGACGCATCTTGCTCATTATTTTTGGTTGTTCTGCAATTGTTGTTTCAACATCGCGAACCATAATTCTACCACTGTCGCCTGTACCCTTGACTTCAAGAATATCAATATTTGAAGCAGCAGCCAATCGTTTTGCAGCTGGAGCAATCCTCAAATTGTTGTAACCAGTCTGTTCAAGATATGCAAGAACATCCTTTTCAACAATTCTACCATTTGGTCCAGAACCAGCAATATTTTCAGCATTTACAACTTTGTTTTTCACCAATGCTTTTGCACGTGGAGATATAAACAATTTTGTTGGTGCTGAAGGTGCAGCTACCGCAACTGATGCTTGAACAGCCGGAGCTGGTGTAGCAACAGTAGCAAATACTTTTTCTGGCGCAGCTTTTACTGGCTCAGCTTTCGCTGGTGCCGGAGCAGCAACAGCTTTAACAGGTTTTGCAACTGGTGCTGATGCAGCATCAGGAACTTCCTCGCCAGGTTCGCCAATGTATGCAACAACTGACTGAACAGGAACAGTTTCTTCTTCTGCAACCAATATCTTCAACAAAGTTCCATCATAGAAACTTTCGCATTCAAGAACTGCTTTGTCCGTCTCTATTTCAAAAAGAACATCGCCTTTCTTAACTGTATCTCCAGTAGCCTTGTGCCACTTGACAATAGTAGATTCCTCTACAGTCTGCCCTAGTTTAGGCATTAATACTATTTGTGCCATTTTAAAATCCTTTCATGTAACGTTCTAAGGTCTATGGTCTAAGGTCTAAGTTAAAGAGGCAAAGCTATATAATTAATAGTCATATAGCTTGCCAATTTTAATACCTTAACTCAAACGAAAGACTTGCCTTAATTCGTGATTTATAGTT
>Ga0307987_1001225_pt1 | contig 14367 bp, 11 predicted proteins | sample EllFjometagen181_FD_203157 | JGI IMG/M metagenome (GOLD analysis project Ga0307987, IMG submission 203157) | Marine microbial communities from Ellis Fjord, Antarctic Ocean - #181 | ecosystem: Environmental > Aquatic > Marine > Unclassified | place: Southern Ocean | collected 2014-10-08
TCCCTTTTTTACTCCATCCACGCTGTGAATAATAGTCCTGTTTCATATAATCCATATCTTCCTGGGAAATCCGATGTCCTTTGTGGGGCCCATCGGGCAGGGGTTCTGACACAAATCTTCTGGGCAAGCGATCTTCGGCAGGATCAAGTCCCTCTCTTAAATTAAAAAGCCGTGTCAGGTTCCAGATTCTTTCTCCGGTTTCGTCAAACTGGTTTTTTTTCACCTCTTGCCCCGTTGCCGCTTCCAGGAGTAATCCATAGGTATCTCCTGAAATGCCAAAACTGCCAAAATCACATTTTACCAGGGTGTCCAGGCCTGCTGAATAATTTTGCAGGGAAAATACCAATTCTGCTTTCCCAACGGTGTCCAGAGGATCCATCTGTTGCCCCTTCCACTCCACCCCCCCCACCTCGTAGGAGATGGGAAAGGCCCGCTGGTGACATGCCCCCCGGTCTGCGGTCATGATGGCAAGCCCCATTCCCGATGCCCCCCGGGGGCCCCATGCCGGTGCTTCCATGCCCTTGACATGAACGGCCATGTCTTTGGCACCTTTGCCAATGATTGCAGCGGCTTTTTTAACCCCCTGGGCCAGGGTGCGTCCCAGATCACTGTCTTGGTTTGCAATGGTTTTAATGAGATATTCCGCCGCCTGGATATTGCCGAACTTCAATTCCAAGCCTTCCGGGGAGTCAAGGAGTCCCTTTTCCCCAAGTTCCATGGCAAAACCGATGACCGCCCCTGTGGACATACTGTCAATACCCAAAAGATCGCACAATTTAACCAGATGGGCCACGGCCCTTACATCACTGATATCGAGATTAGATCCCATCAATGCCGCAGATTCATACTCCAGCATATCGGTGATGATTCCCTTGTATTTCCCGGTTCTAACGGCACCCATTTTACTGCACCTTATGGGGCATCCCATGCAGGCGGAACTGCCCAACCACAGGTGCTTAGCCTGGCCAATATCAGAAAGTTTGCTGCTTTTCTCAAAGGTACCCCCACTGTAATTTTTATGGGGAAGCAATCCTGTTTCATTGGCGTAATCAACGGAACCCGCCGTACCTCCGGCTTTCATGGCATCAATGTCAGGGCTGGCATCCAGTTCTGCCCGGGCTTTATCACAGGCTGAAATAAAAGAGGGTCCGTTGTTAATACCGACAATGCCCGTGCCCCGCACCGCAATGGCCTTAAGGTTCTTAGACCCCATCACGGCCCCGGCGCCGCCCCTTCCAGCCTGGCGATTATATTCACACCCGACGAGGGCATAGTTCACCAGATTTTCGCCAGCCGGGCCAATGGATACCACCCGCACAGAATCGTCCCCAAGCTCTTTTTTAATGCCATGATTTACCTCCAGGGTATCCTGGCCCCAGAGATGGGTCGCATCCCGTATTTCAACGGTGCCATCATCAATCCAGAGGTAAACCGGTTTGTCTGATTTTCCTTGGACAATAATGCCATCATATCCGGCATATTTAATTTCCGGGGCGAAATGTCCCCCAAAGTAACTATCCAGAAAGGTGTGGGTCAACGGCGATTTCGTCACAATGCATCCCCGCATGGCAGGGGCCATGGTACCGGTGAGGGGACCTGTCATGAACATAAGAACATTGCCTGGGGACAATGGATCGGTACCCGGAGCAAGAAGGTCATAAAGAAGTCTGGCCCCAAATCCCTTACCCCCGATATATTGTTCTCTCATCTCGTCGGATAAAGGTATTTCCCGGGATGTTGCCGTTGTTAAGTCCACAAGGAGAAATTTATTCATGTATGCTTCATTCATCTTTTTCTCCTCCATTTATCCATTCAAGTGCACCGGTGGGGCAGGCAGATACACACAGGGGATCGCCCATGCAGGTATCACATTTCACCGCCTTTTTCGTTTCAGGATCCAGTTTTACCATGCCTTCGGGGCAAAATTGTACGCACAACCCACAACCCACACAGCGACTCTCATCAATGAGAACCACCCCAGCATCATTCCTTGAATAGGCATTGGCCGGACAGACATTCATGCAATAGGCATTGGCGCACTGGTTACACACCACTGGCTTGTGGTAAAGATTTTCCCTTGTATTTTGAATCAGCAACCTGGATCGCCGGGTATTATATCCCCCATGCCATCGCATGGAGCAGGCCAGCTGGCAGATGTTGCAACCTGTGCATTTGTCGAAATTTGTATGAATAAAATAGCTGATAACCCTCTCCTGTCAATCATTATATTAGTTTATGCTAAATATCAAATACTATACACATTGTAACCAATGTAGGGTTCCATTAAAATTTAGGGTAAATTCCCCACGAATTTGCTCCCTTTTGAACTGAGATTAGCATTGCATAGGATCAAACAAGCGTATTGTTTGGTCTTTAATATATCCTACCATTTGGTCAAATATAATCTGTTTCTTTATTTGGCATTTTGTTCATAATATTTACTCAGGCTGTATATAACCTGAGATTACAGAATTTTCAAGATTTATTTTTAAAGTTTTTTAATTCTATTGACATTCTGTTTAATTTTTTATATGGAATACATAAATGGTACGATCATTACAGAGAAATTTAAGGTCATTAAGGTTAATACAGCAACAAATAACTGTTAAGGAGTGTTTTATGAATAATTATATTCTCGCACATTTTGAATCCGCATTTTTTCCTTTAATACCTGTGAAAAATTATTCGATGATAATAAAACTATAAAAAAATATGGCTATGGAAAATACAAATCGTTTTAAACCTATCACCGGCAATAATATCAGCGGAAAGGTAGTCGTTCAAATAGAAGCCGCCATTTTAAGCGGTGACATTGAAACTGGAAAACGGCTCTCAAGTGAGCGGGAATTACAAAATCAATTTAAAGTCGGTCGCGGCGCTATCCGGGAAGCCCTTCAAATATTGAAGCAGAAAGGAATTCTTGAAATCAAAAAAGGGGTCAAGGGCGGCGCTTATGCCAAAAAAATCGAAGTTGGCAGTGCCAGTGAGGCTCTAGCTATGTTGCTGAGGCAGAATATGGTTCCCCTGGACCAACTGGTTGAATTCCGGGATGCAATTGATCAGTCGGAAGTCGTACTGGCGTCGATGCGGGGAGCCGATGAAGAAAAGAAAAAACTAGTTCAAATGGCTCTCAGCCTGCAAGAGTTAAACAATGAATCGGATGACCCGGATATAGAAAAAATAAAATCAATTGACCGGGAAATGAATCTTCTTTTGGCAAAAATGACAAATAATCTTGTCTTTGAATGGATTAAAGGCACCATCCAGGTGAGCATCGGATCTTATGACTCACTGTTGTATGACAATCCGAAATACCGCAAAAAAACCATTGAAAACTGGATCAACATAGCAAAGGAAATTGCAGCAGGTGAACCCTTGAAAGCGCTCTCTTTATGCTCATATCATTATGTCCTGCTGCAAAAGTGCATTAAAGAAAAAGCCCTTGGAGATATAGATGACGTCAAGGAGAAACAAGCATGCTTAAAGTAAAAAATATCACCAAAAAATTTGGTGCGCTCACCGCAGTAAACGATTTGAGTTTCAACGTTGCAGAAGGTCAGGTATTTGGCATTGCAGGGCCTAATGGCGCGGGTAAGTCAACCTTATATAACCTCATCACAGGATTTTATAAGTTTGATGGTATTATCGAGTTTGACGGCAAGAACATTTCCGGTCTCCCAACACATAAAATCGCCCGTCTTGGGATTTCAAGAACATTTCAAATTCCTCAGATTTTTGAAAGTATGACCGTGGAAGAAAGTGTTAACCTAGGCTGCCGTTTCGGCAACACCGGCAAATATGACTCCGATTATTCTGACAAAATGATCTCTTTTGCCAGCCTGGAAGAAGAACGCCACAACAAAACAGATCAATTGAACCTGCTGGGCAAAAAAAGGCTCATGATTGCTGCCGCCATGGCCACAAAACCAAAAATACTCATGGTTGATGAGCCCATGGCCGGACTTAACGCCCTTGAGATTAAGGAAATGACAGCACTCATAAAAAGAATCAATCAGGAACTTAACATCACCGTCATCATCATTGAACATTTTATGAAGGTTTTAACAGAACTTGCCAACCCGATTTTAGTGATAGAAAACGGAACCCAAATTTGTATCGGGAGCCCTGAAGAAATAACCTCCAATCCCGAAGTTATTGCATGTTACCTGGGAGATTCACACGATGCTTAGTATTGAAAATCTAAACGCATATTATGGACAGGCACACGTCCTCAAAGACGTTTCAATGACTGTTAATAAAGGGGAAGTGGTCGTAATGTTAGGGCCCAATGGCCACGGAAAAAGCACATTGCTAAAAAGTATTTGCGGCATGGTGGATTCCAAGAGGGGCAAAATAGCATACAAGGATCAGGATATTATTAAATTTCCGTCTGATAAGATCGTCAACTTAGGAATCACATACATTGCTGAGAACCGCGAATTATTTCCCTATATGTCAACTTTGGAAAACCTTAAATTGGGGGCGTATTCAAAAAACGCACGAAAGCATGAGAAAGAAAACCTGGAAAAGGTATTCTCGTTGTTTCCTCGCCTGGCAGAAAGGCGAAAACAATATGCTTCCACCATGAGCGGGGGTGAGGCCAAGATGTTGGCCATCGCCCGCGGATTGATGTCAAATGCAGATTTTCTGGCCATTGATGAGCCGGCTTTAGGTTTACAGCCAAACCTGAGGACAGAAGTTGCCAGAATTATTAATGAAATCAACAAGCAGGGTAAAACCATTCTTGTGGTCGAGCAGAACATTCCCCAGATAACGGATCTCGCGGATAAACTATATGTTTTGGAAGAGGGGCATATAACGTTTGAGGGCAGCAAAGACGATGCACTGAGCAATGACAATCTAAAGGAAATATTTTTGGGAATGTGATAGTGCAGAGAAAATAAGAATTAGGGTGAACATATCGCGGGTTGGACTCGCTTGTCAGCTCTTATCAGGGGGAGAGAACACCAGATGTTTATAGAGATTATTGATATTATTATCAGCGGATTATTAAATGGGTCAGTTTATGCCCTTATGGCCATTGGGCTGGCGCTTGTCTACGGCGTAACAAAAGCCTTTAATTTTGCATATGGGTCCTTTTATACCATGGGCGGTTATTTTGCCTGGACCCTTCTGGTTTCCGTGGGTATAAAGGGTGGATATTACACCGTTTTTCTTACCGCTATTCCCTTTCTTTTTGTGGTGGGTTTCTTTTTGGAGAAAATTTTAATATCACCATTACGAAAACGGTCTGACTGGCAAATGAAAGCCATGATGTTAACCCTGGGGTTGTCGCTCTTTCTGGATATTGGATATATAGCTATATTTGGTCCACGGCTCAAATCATTACCAGATATCGTGGAAGGTACTATTGACATTGGCCCGTTTGCATTCATGAACCAGGACATTGTCATCTTCATATTATCCATCACAGGCTTGCTTTGTTTTGCCTGGGTGTTAAACAATACCCGCATCGGGATGGCAGTACAGGCAGTTGCCCAAAATCCCATGGGCGCTCAGATAGTCGGTATTCCCAAAGATCGTGTTTTTGCTGCCACATTTGCTATCTCAACAATAATGGTGGGTATAGGCGGAATTTTACTCAGTCAGAAAAACTTTGTTAACCCCCAAGCCAGCACCGGCATAATGATCAAGGCGTGGGTGATAACTGCTTTTGGCGGTATGGGATCGATCAAGGGCAGTCTTTATGCGGCGCTTATTATTGGAATGCTGGAGGCTTTTGTTGGATATTATCTGGGAATGATCCATATCGAAGTCGCTGTTTTAACATTACTTTTAATAACCCTGGCATTTCGCCCCCAGGGCCTGATGGGAAAAGAATAAAATTATGAATACTAAAAGTATGCTCACCGTTCTTGGAGTTACGTATGGTGTTATCGGAATCCTGCCGTTGTTTATAGGCGACAGCTCCATTCTTATGAGGATTTTGACCATGATTTTGATATGGTCTGTTGTCGCCTCATGCTGGGATCTCATCATGGGGTATGCCGGTATCTTTTCATTTGGTCAGGTGGCGTTCTATGTCATCGGTGCCTATTCCTCCGCCATACTTTCAGTATCGCTGGGTGTGCCACCGATTCTGTCTATTTTTCTGGCCGGAATAATTACAGGAGCCATTGGAGTCATCATCGGCCTACCCTGCCTGAAACTTGCAGGCCCCTACGTTGCACTGGTTACATTTGCATTTCAATTGGCACTGGAACCTTTTCTGAAAGGTCCCCTGGGTAAAGCCATTGGTTCAGGCGGATCTCGAGGCATTATCAGTGTTCCTCCGATCCATCTTTTTGGCATGGATTTTAGCTCCGCTGAGCTGATTCCGTTCTTTTATTTTGCATTTGTTCTAACTTTGATTTGCAGTGCTGTCATTGTCGTGATCTTAAAAGGCCATTGGGGAACCGCTTTTCTGGCGCTGAAAGATTCAGAAGATTTTGCTGCGAGTCTGGGCGTCAGCGCCTTTAAATACAAACTGTTGGTATTTGGCATTACATCTTTTATTACAGGTGTGTTTGGCGCCCTTTATGTTCACTATGTTGGTATCTTATCGACTCGAATGTTGAGTACTGAAGTCTTTACCATTCTGCTGATTATGATTGTTGTGGGGGGGATTGGCCAGTACCCAGGTGTTGTTCTTGGTACAGTTTTCACGGTTACGGTCAATGAACTTTTAAGACCCATGGGTATATATCGTCTCTTGATCATGGGCGGTCTGGTGGTTGTTGTCGTGTTGCTGCTCCCGGATGGTATTACCGGTTTGATTCAGAAGTTCTCTGACTTCAGGTTTAAGAAAAAAAAGAACCAAGCCGTTGAAACACAAGAGTCAAGCGTTTAGGACGAAATGAATAGTATATAATGTACGAGGTTATTTGGCTGAGGGTGTTTGATCCCTATTCACCCCATCCTTTGAATATTTTTTTATAAGCAGTAAGTTTTTTTATTGCATCTTTAACTCATAAAAGGGGAAGGATTAAAATGAAAAAGATTGGTTTGATGTCATTGGTGATAGTCACCTGTATGGTATTGGGATCGTGGGCTTTTGCCGCAGATACCGTTAAGGTGGGTTGCGCATTTTCTTTGACTGGAGATTATGCAGGTTCCGGAGATAACTACTTTAAAGGCGTTGAGATGGCAGTGGACGAAATCAATGCAGCAGGTGGTTTGAACGGCAAACAACTTGAGATTGTTATGTTTGATAATCAAGATTTTGCACCTGAAGTGGTTATGCAGGGCGCTGACTTTTTAATGGGGCAGAAAAAAGTTGCTGTTGTGGTCGCAGGCTGGGCCGGTGCTGGAGCAGATGTCAGGGCATATGGGAAATATGATGTACCCTTTTTTATTGATGATGGTTCCCAGGCATCGGTTGATGTGTTCAAGCAAGATCCCAAAAAATATTACAACGCTTATTTTATGACCGATATCGCAGCAGATCAGGGAGGCAGTGTGTTTGATGCATTGCAAAAATTACCCTATGATTATCCCAATAAAAAGGTTGTGCTCATCAATACTGATGATGCCTGGGGCGGGGAAATTGGAGAAGCAATGGAAACACGCTTCAAAGGAATCGGCTGGGACATCGCACTTCATGAAATCGTTCCCTATGGTACCAATGAATGGGGACCCATTTTAGCAAAAATAAGACGGATCAAACCAGCGATTGTTCATTTTGAAATAGCTGCCTCACAGGAACCGATTACCTTTGTTCGTCAATTTCTCAAAAAACCGACCAATACGATTATTAGTCTGGGATGGAGTATTACTCCTCTTGAGGTCGTACAGACTTTAGGCAAAAAAGCAGATGGTGTTTTAGGTCAAATGCCAGCAGGCGTACCCACACCTATAGCACCCAATGCCGAGACACAGGCATGGTTGGAAAAATACGAAACACGGTATAAACACAGTCTTGGGGTTGGTTCCTTTATCACCTATACAAGTTTCATGGCTTGGGCTAAAGCTGCCGAAGTTGCTGGTGATGCCTATGATTTTAAAGCGGTGAACAAGCAGCTTAAAAACGTTCCCTATAAGGGATTAATGGGAGATATCACATGGGGTGAAAACAATACCCTGCATGCACAACCCGGTGCACCCATCGTTCATTACCAGGTACAAAACGGAAAGCTTGTTGCAATATTCGCAGATCCACCACTGACACCATACAAAGACAGTAAGTTTATTAAACCACGATGGATTAAGTAACTATAATCTCATAACAAAACTTCGTCTCTTAGCCACTTAGTCCGCTTTAGTAAAGGCATGAGAACAATGGCATGGGGCGAAGTCTTTTTTGGAAAATATTCAAACAAAAAGGATGCAAGATATTAATAAAATACATGCTTTTATTTTCTAAAAGGGTGTTCTTTAAAAAACAAGATGGCCGTCCTTCAATCCCTTGCAGTGGAGAAGAACGGCCATTTTTATTGTTTTGAATCTGGTGTTACCCAGGTCTTATGGCTGCATTTTCAGGGGGCAGTTTTAATAAAATTATATTTGATGAAGAATTAATGATCAATTGTAATCGGGTTCTTCAAGGTATTAATCTTTCCATTGATCCCCTCCTTAAAGACAAACTTGGAAGATCCCTTGAAACCAGAATTTTTTTTTATGCAACGTTAAGGTTACGTCTCTTCTGTGTAAATTTCTATGGTATTAATAAAGCGACTATAGACAATTTGACCTCCAAAACATCTTACCAAGATTAATATATGCATCATCCCATACGCCTCCATTACCGGGAAGACTTTTAAAAAGGGCTGCGTTTAGTACATAGCCAGATAATTTTTTGAAAAATTCAAATTAATGAATGGAAAAATTCAGGACTGAGGCATGCTCAATCAACAAATAGTCATCAATACAGAGATTTTTATCGGCAATAACAGCTACTTGAGAAAAGGAGAAATATGACCCAGCTACCAATAGGTAAGGATTGGTTTGAAATTCAAGATATGGACAATGGCATCACTAGAATACGGGAACGTTATATAGATCCGGCCATAGCGTGTAATATCTGGTTCATCCGAGGGGAAGAGAGAAATCTCTTTTTTGATTCGGGAACAGGTCTCTCTAGTTTAAAACAAAAATTCCCATCTTTTTTTGATAAACCACATATCTGTGTGATAAGTCATACACACTTCGATCACTTTGGTGGTTGCTATCAATTTGAAGAACGTAAAATGCATGCTGCTGAATTGGATGTTGCCAAGCAGCCGACACGCATCAACACAACCATTGAAGGGTACTTTGATATCAGTTTGTTTACAGCGCTTCCTTTCAGCAGTTTTGAACCGATTAAATACTCGGTCAATGTAGCGGAACCAACTGGACTTCTCAAAGATGGAGATATCATTGATCTCGGTAACCGCACCTTAACGGTTCTTCACCTACCCGGTCACTCTCCGGGTCTCATAGGGCTATTTGAGCCAGATAAACAAATCATGTTTCCAAGTGATTCAATTTATAATGGACAGCTCTATGATAACCTATATCATTCAAACATCCCGGATTACATCAATAGTTTGAGACGACTACTAACACTTTCCATTAGTCAGGTACATCCAGGACATTATGATAGTTTCAGTCAAGAGCAGTTGCACACTCTAATACATGACTACCTTGAATCCAATCCTGTATGCAATAATTAACTTGAATATTTCATCTATATTTTAGAAAAGACCTTTTTTAGTTTTAGAAAAGTCATTAAATGTTTTCAAGTTCTCGATTTTTTCTTGTCTTAACTTCCTCCAACCTGATTACAGGTGCAACATGTTTTACCTGTATCAGGTTGGAGGTAATATTTCAGGTTAGGAGGATTTTTTTATGGTTTGGCTAACTAAAATAAAGTTCCTATCTATAAAACTATTTTCCTGCTTAAATATATTGATGATGTGAAAGTCCGGCAGATGATTGAAAAACAGCTCAACAAACTTGAAAGCTCAAGTAAAAACTAAACGCAAATACGTAAAAAAAGGTGGAGCATATGGCAAAGGATGCAAAATCATTTGAAATAAAATGTCAACTGGGGGGATGGCTCCTCTTCATTGCGTCTGCTCTATTCTATGGGATAGCCAGTATCCGGGCCGGTGATCTTCTTGGGTTTCTGGGCAGCCTTTTTTTTCTGATAGCCTGCTTTGTCTTTCTTATACCCTTTGTCTGTCACCGCCGTTCTGGGTAAATATGTAAATATTCAGTCAACACCCCATATTCGCCTATTTTGGCCTACTCACATAGCATTAGTATGCTACGCAATCCCAAATAGGCGAATATGGGGCACTGGCCAAACATTTACATTACCAACCCGAATATTTACGTAATCTCGCATTTTTTTTATTTCCCAGGGGGTTATAATTTTCATAGATTCAGACACACATGGCATCGCCAATCAGACAATTTCATATTGAACAACCATCAAAAGATGATAATCTTTTTGTTTTTGTAAAATTTTTTTAATCAATCAAAAATTATATTTTTTTCAGCTTACAAGAGCAATTCAAAAAAATTTCCAAGTAAAATATCCTTCCAGCATCCAGAGACTATGTTAACAACTCCTCTTTTATAAACGCAAATTATCATTTATTGGGCAAGACCAAATGAGGTGACTCCATTGTGTTTCAGAGCATTCGATATTATGGTATATTATTTGCTTATGTTTATTAATTAGTTAAGGGCGAATTTATATACCAAGTCATCTTGGGCTTCATATAAATGGCCAAAGCTAACCATTACAACGGCTTGGACGGAGTTTCATATAAAAAATTTTTAAATGCTTTTCATCAAGGAGAGAGAGAATGAGTAATATTTATGTGGGCAAAGAATTTGGTAACATCACCGCAGATGCCGTGGTCATCGGGGGCGGTATTGTGGGTACAGCAACGGCATTCTGGCTTTCCAAGGCTGGTAAAAAAGTGGTTCTTTTAGAAATGCGAGATGGTCTCTCCTCCTTGACAACGGCTGCCAGTGCAGAATGTTTCCGCACCCAGTTTACGGAAAAATCCATGGCTGACCTGGCCATGGAAAGTTTGAAAATGTTTGAAAATTTCAATGAAATCGTAGGGCTTCCAGATGTTGAAATTGGACTGACCCAGCGGGGGTATCTCTTTGTCACCGACGATGACGAAATGGTTCCAGAGCTGGAAAAAGCCGTGGCCAGATACCATGAACTGGGGGTGACGTCTGCTGAATTTATAAAAGGCGAGGCCCTGCATGAAAGATTTTCTTATCTTGCCCCCGGGGCAAAAGCGGCCACTTTTAATGGAGAAGAAGGCTGGTTCTCCACCCATGAAGGCACCTATGCCTTTGCCAAGGGCAGCGACGATGCCGATTTCTACATGAAAACCAAGGTCACTGGTATTAATACCGATGATGATGGCATCTGCGGTGTTGAAACCACCCACGGGAACATTGAAACCCGCATGGTGGTTAACTGTGCGGGTCCCTTTGCCGCAGAAATCGGAAAAATGGCTGGTGTGGAACTACCCTTTAGAACCGTACGTCGTCAAAAGGCTTACATTAAAACAGCTGATGGCATGGTGCCTGAGAAAGCCCCCTTTATGGTGGATCTCGTAAACCACAGCTACTGGCGTCCGGAAGCAGGCGGCGTATTGTGTGCCTGGGTTGATCCAGATGAACCGGAAACCGCCCCCAGTGAGGACCTTCCCACTGACTGGGATTTTGCGGCGGAATCCATCCACCGAGTCTCCCGTCTCAGTCCCTTTTTTGACGAAATTGCCGAAAATATTGTGGCTTCAGACATTAATGTCTCTGCTGGCCAATATGTTTACACCCCCGACGACAAGCCCATCATTGGCCCCTGTGATGATGTCAAAGGGCTTTATCTCAACTGCGGATACTGGTGCGGTGTGATGATGGCCCCGGCCGCCGGCAAACGTATTGCCGATCTGGCCACAGGCAAAATGGAGAGCAAGGATAATCCCCTGAGATACTCCCGATTTGAAGAAGGTGTTGTGGAAAAAGGAGCCACCTTCCTTAAATAAATCATGACCCTGCATAATTAGTAAATGTGTTATTGTGCTTTTGTCCGCACACAAGACAGATTCCATCGGCTATAACAAAAGCGCAATAACGCAAGACAACCCACAGTTTGTTTTTTGATGGTGGATCAATGAAACAAATACCGATACCCGATACCAAAACTATCAATACCTCCTTCATCCATGATGTGGCCACCTGAAAAATGATGGTTGAAAAGAACAATACTATGGTGTTCAACTCCAGGTAATGCAAAGGTCAGTTCAAGAGGCCAGAAAAATTTCAGATGTGATCGGGAATCATGGGGATGCTTTTCAGCATCAAGTCTGAATATTTTTTCAGAATAGTTCAGCCCTCCCCCTGTCATTAGGGTCGTGGAAAGAAAACGATTCCAGGGGAAATCAATCCAACGAACAGCAAATGCCGTATTAAAATTGCAAAATAAGTCTGAGCTATGTTCATCCACAAAACCCAAAGATGAAACGATTTCAAGACGCGGGGTATAGGTGTTTGAAACAGTTGAAAAACTTAATTCTTTGAGGACATAGCCCAAATTAATATTATAAATCTTCCCACCTGAATCCTTATCGGACACTTTGAATTCCCCCACTGCAACCTCCATGGTATTATTGTCTGAAATAACGGCAACCCCAACCCCCAGAGCCCAGCGGTCAAGATCTTTGGCAAATAAAGGATTAATCAAACACGTCCCCCAAAAAACAATTTGAAAATATAAAATAAATCGTACCATTCTCTGATTTAAACCTCTCTGGTTATAAGGGAGTCAGAGCTTATTGATATACCGTTTACAAACCACAAATGACTCTTTTCTAAAGTTCACATTGGTTAAGCGGTAAATTCCAGATATGGCCAAGTAAAAATCTATTCTATCATTGATAACTTTTTTAAGCAATTACAACTCCCACAGCTTTTTTCCAAGCGCTGAAGACTACATTTCAGTCATACTTGATGATGATATTCGCAACGATTGTTAATTTAGTCATGTTTTTCTCTCCTCATTAATAGTATTTTTTGTTCATTCGTGGTATTTTTTGAATTGCTTAATTATTTATTTTTATCAAACAAAGACAAACTGCATAATGATTGAAACATTATCAGAGATAATTGGATAATATATGCTATTTGAAGACCTTCAAGACAATCTAAAATGGAAACAAAAAGTTGTCAGCCCTGAAAAAGCACTTGAAAGAATAACTCCGGGCATGAGTATTTTTATCGGCACAGGGGTTTCTGAGCCCCGGACATTATTCCGCTGCCTTAAACAGTCTAAAGCTGCCAACATATTGGACCTGGAGGTATTTCAACTGGTCAGTCTTGGAGATGCCATTTCCATGAAAGAAGTGCACTCTTCACGCTATCGCCTTAAAACTTTTTTTTCAGGATGGGATGCAGACGAGGCCATTATCAAAGGATTGGCTGATTTCATCCCCAGCAGATACTATCAAATCCCTGAACTTTTCAGATCAAAACAAATCAATATTGATACCGTTTTCGTTCAAATAACCCCGCCCAATGAAGCCGGATTCTGTAGTCTGGGGGTTTGTGCTGATGTCGCCCGTCTGGCAATCAAACAGGCCTCCTTCATTGTCGGAGAAATCAGCACATGGATGCCACGAACATACGGAGATACCTTTGTGAATATTTCTGATTTTGATGTGCTCGTGGAGGCCCGGGAACCACCCATTTATTTTGATCGATGGACCTTTGATCCCGTATATGACAAAATCGCTGAGAATGTAAGTTCACTAATTGAAGACCGCAGCTGCATCGGTTTTTCCGTCGGCCCGTTATACGAAGCCCTTGCCATGCATTTAACTCATAAAAAGGATTTGGGTATTCACACCCCCTTTTTTTTCGATAACTTGATGGACCTGATTAAAAGCGGTGCTGTGAGCAATCAGTACAAAAAAAATTACCAGGGCAAATCCTTAACCTCCTATGCCATAGGCACCCCGGAACTCATGGCATGGCTTGATAATAACCCCATGGTTGAATTTCAATCCATAGATCAAGTTTTCAATCCAGTCCATATCAGCAAAAATCCAAAATTCATGGCCATTTTATCGGCTCGCAAAATTGGTTTGTATGGCAGAGTCGCACTTCATACGGGCAGGGGTAATGTCGGTACGGGGCCGGGGGAAGTAATTGATTTTATCAACGGGGCTTTACTTTCAGAAGAGGGGGCGGCAATACTTGCGCTGCCCAGTCGCAATCGTAAAAACGAACCCAATATTTTGTCGTCCGTTATCAACTATCCCAATCAATTCAGCTCATGGGAATCCATCAATGCCATTGTCACAGAGTACGGTATTGTTAACGTGAGCGGAAGAACCGTACGTGAACGGGCCC
>Ga0307987_1001226_pt1 | contig 14352 bp, 15 predicted proteins | sample EllFjometagen181_FD_203157 | JGI IMG/M metagenome (GOLD analysis project Ga0307987, IMG submission 203157) | Marine microbial communities from Ellis Fjord, Antarctic Ocean - #181 | ecosystem: Environmental > Aquatic > Marine > Unclassified | place: Southern Ocean | collected 2014-10-08
CCCTGTCGAGATTCAGGGCAAGATGATTTGTTACCAGGACCGTGAGATTCGGGTAACATCGATGTGCGATATCACAAATAGAGTGCTGGCTGAGAAGGCGCTGCGGGAGAGTGAGGGGCGTTATCGCACACTTGTTGAAACCATAACCGACATGGTTTTTATTATATCTCCAAATGGAAACCTTACCTATCTTAACCCTGAATTTGAAAACCTTACCGGCTATCCTGTCCGGGATTTTATAGGGCATTCATTCACCGAGGTCCTTGCCCCCGAATACATAGAATCAACGGTTGATCGTTTCAAGCGGGGTCTTTCCGGCGAAACAATTCCCATTTATGAAGTGGCGTTTAAACATAAGAATGGAAAGACGACCCCCGTAGAATTAAAAGTGACATCACTGCTTGATGCTGATGGGAAGTCAATAGGCAGGATAGGGGTGGCTCGTGATATCACTGACCGCAGAAAGGCGGAGGAGGCGCTGCGGGAGTCAGAAAAACAGTTGAGCATTAGGAATCGGATTGCAGAAATCTTCCTCACTACTCCCGATGACGAACTGTATGGAGAGGTACTCCAAATTGTTTTGAAGTCCATGGAGAGCCCATTCGGGACCTTCGCATACATTAACGAGGATGGAGACAGAATCGTTCCCTCTATGACCAGGGATATCTGGGATGAATGCAAGATTCAGAAACTCAAAAACGATATAGCCAGAAAAATGTGAAGGATACATCTGTCAGTCTTGCGAAATTCTGGCGAATCTGATAATCGGTATAAATTGTATTATTCTTTTTCCATCTTAAAACTGTTGAGATAGGTTACAAGATTAATATTTTTGTTTTTCAGGTTCAGTTTTTCCCTGATATGTTCACGGTGTCGGCTAACGGTTGCAACTGCAATTCCTCTCAACTGTGCAATATCTTTTGTTGAAAATCCGTTTTTAATATAATTGCATATTTGGATTTCCACTGGTGACAGGCTTACAAATTCTTTTGATATTGCATTAGTGAATGGGGAAGTAACCTCTTCAAGGTTTTTTTTAAGCAACTTTAAAACTGAAGCATCATTATAATTTGCATTTTTTTCAAGAATAGAAAAAATTGGCATGATAATTTTATCAACATTTGCCTGCACTCTCGTTGCTATTTCTATTTTTTCTTCATGTACTTTTTTTAAAACTTCTTTTAAAGCAATATTTTTATTTTCTAAGGCAATCTTTTCAATTCCAAGTTCTTCTTCCGCCCTGATACGTTTAACAGCGTTACTGATACGTTCTGCGAGAACATTGATTAAGAGCCTTTCTTCTTTTAAGAATGGCCCTTCATCAAACACAGGCATATCTTTTGTGTATGCAATTTCGATAAGGCCTATTCCCTGATGTTCAATTTTTATTTCGGCAATTTGTTTCCATGGCATATCTTTATAATTATCAGTTTTAAACTCTTCGATGTTTAATATGATTTTTGCGCAGGTTATCCCTGGATACTGCCATGCAGCTGGAAGCAGATCAACAATCCCTTGAAAAATTTTATTATAATCACTGTTATGCTTCTCTAAAATGTTAGACACACCATAAAGACAGCCAAGTTCTTTTATTCTCTCCTTCAGGGTATCCTCTAATTTGATTCTCTTATATGCGTTACCAACCTGGCAGGCTATTGTATCTATTAATATTCGTTCTTCTTTTAGAAATGGCCCCTCATCCATAACTGGCCTTTTCTTTTGGTAGTAAACTTCTATGCACCCAACTTTTTGACGTCCATTAAAAATATTAGCGGATTGTTTCCATCTTGATGGTTTAAAACCAGCAGAAACATATTCCTGACCCCTAAAGGTTATCCTTGCACAGGCGATATCGGGATATTGCCATGAAGGGGGAAGATAACCAACCATTCCATTAAAAATTTCCTCTAATGATTTTTCATGATCTATCATTAAGTTTGCTACATTGTATAAGCAGTTTAGCTCTTTCTCTCTTTCATGCATCGACTGTTCAACAGGCCCTTTATTTTTCCCCATTTTATTTCTCCCCACAAAAAAATCAACAAAATGCATATTAGATATAGGCAAACTATCGGTGATAATACCATAGTGACAATTGTATTGTCAACACGGTATTATATAAATCAAACTATTGAACCATAACGTTACAAAAAAAAATAGTTGCAACTGGGGTTACCCGGATTTCCTTGGACAGATGTTTGAAGAGTTTTTAAAGGAGAAAAAAAATAACTTCAAAGACAAGGAGTTTTTCATGCTAAAGATATCCGTCCATACACCGAACTACAGTGCTGTTTATGCAAGAGATTTCGAACAGACGGCTTTGTTCAACAGCCTTGTTAAAATGAAACTGGCAAGCCTGTTGAGCTTTGTAATTGACCTTGTCAAAGTCAAAAATGCCACACCGGAATTATACCAAAAAAAATCCGTCATCAAAAACGACCAGATACTGCTGGTAAAGGAGGCACAGGAAAATGAAGCCGGCGACCTGATCCGCTATGTGTATAAGATCAGACAGGACAGCAGCTTTCTGTCGTTTGATGAGGGGATTGATAATATTTCAGTGGACAATGAAAAAAAGCATATCAGAAAATGTCGGAATTCAGAGCATCATGCACTTCTGATAGGCTGGTTACAGGATGAAGTCGTGGGATATCTGGCCTTCAGATCTAATATGTGGCAAAGACTTCGAAGTGCAGGAGAATTTGCCTTTTCTGTTTCAAAAAAGAACTGGGGGTTGGGGATTGGCAGCGACATAATGGGGGCATTGCTGGATTGGGCCAGAAAATCAAAAGCAATAAAAACTATTGAATTGCGTGTCAGATCCGATAATAAACGCGCCATTGCAGTTTACAGGAAACTGGGGTTCACTCCAAAACGATCCTTATTATGGGGGCCATTTGATTCTATCGTTATGAAACTTACCCTACCTTGATCAAAACCAAAGGAAAATTGATTGGTAAAGCCTGAAAGTTCTTTTAAAGAGCGTTCTACAGCATTTTACAAAGGGACATCCAGATTATTCAAACCCTTCGCAAAATGAATTTACATTGAGCCCAAGAACAGCATGGTTGTATCCGCCTTCAAGGATTGCAAACCGCCTGCCCTGGCAAAGCCGTTCGGCTGTTTGTTTCATCATGCGGCCCAGTTCCCTGTAATCCTCTGTGGAAAGAAGACCTCCCCAGTCTTCAATTCCATGATCAAACCCTGCAGATGCCGCCAGAATATCTGCATCGGTCAAATTGTCCATGACTCTTTCGACCTCACTCAAATAATTTATCCTGTCTACTGAGTCAGGATTAAGAATCGTGACCTTAAATCCGTCTTTCCTGTTTTCCAGTATGTTTATATTACCGTCTCCGGTGTGAAAATCAAAATCCAGGATAAAGGCAGTCTGAATTTTTTCTTCGGAATATAGTTTGAGCAGGCTGATGGCCATATTGTTGAAATCACAGAATCCCCAGCATGAATTGGCTGAGGCATGATGCCCCGGTGGCCGGATCACGGCAAAGCCTGGGGTTCCTTTATAAGCGGTTTGGGCCGCTTTAATGGCACCTCCGGCTGCCAGTGCCGCCAATTCGTATCGAAGGGAATTGAATTTAATAATATTTAATTGACCCTTACCGTGAGCCCTCAATATATCCGTATCTGAAGCCGGTTCTGGCTTTTTAATGTGATACATGTCCGGCTTGGATTTAATAACCGCCATAATCCCTTCCAGGCGGCCCGGAAGAGCTGCAGGATCATCTGCATAGTCTGAATTATAATATTGTTCATGAAAAATGATATGAATGCTCATGAGAAAAACCTTCTGAATCGCTGGCGTTTTGATATACGAAATCTGGGGACAATACTAATTTCCTATACATTCTGACTAAAACAGTATCATGTCCCCGGAAATCCCCATTGTGTCCCCTTATTCCCCTAAAACTTATTCCTTTGTGTATAATAATACCTCAAAGGGTCCGTCTGGTTTAAGAGCGCTGAAGGTGCAGGGACAACCATGTTTTTAGAGTTGCCCCTGCAAGTAAACCATTAGACGCGCTTTAGGGCCTCGGCAAAAAATAAATACACCATCTGGCTTGTCCTTTGGTCCGTCTACTGCGTTGCATCCACCAGCACATATCCACTAATATGAACTGGCGGATGCGCCTTGCCAGATCTTAATAAAAACGGGCGAGCCAAAATACAGCGCAATCTGGCGCATTTATTTATTCCCGAGACCCTTATCCAACGAATTTTTCAATTTTCACGGCACTGACCTTGAATTCCGGAATCTTGGCCAAAGGATCAAAGGCCTCCGAATCGGTCAAGACATTGGTGGGGCTTTCTCCGAAATGAATGGGTAGAAATACGGTACCGGGTTCCACCGAAGCGGTGACCCTTGCCGGTGCCTCTATCCGGCCTCTCCGAGACGAAAGAATGAGGATGTCGCCGTCCTTTACTGCCAGCTTTTTGGCATCTTCAGGATTAATATCTACATATGCCGTTTTCTGCTCAACATCCAGGTGGGGAGAAATCCTTGTCATGGTGCCGGTGTGGAAATGGGCGAACATCCGTCCGGTGGTCAAAAAATAGGGATACTCCTCATCCGGCATTTCCGCGGGATCCTTGTAGTCGACGGCGAAAAACATTCCCTTGCCACGGGCAAATTGATCTTTGTGGAGATATGGGGTTCCCGGATGGTCCCCGTCCGGGCATGGCCACTGAAGTCCGTCAAGTCCCAACCGTTCATAGGTCATGCCGGAATAGCTTTTCGGGGTCAAAGCAGCCATCTCATTGAAGATCTGCTCCGGGGATTCGTAGTCCATTTCGTACCCCATTGCCGTTGAAAGCCTGGCAATAATTTCCCAGTCGGATAAGGTATTTCCAATGGGGTCTATGGCTTTTTGGATGCGCATGCAGCGACGTTCCGTATTGGTCACCGTCCCTTCTTTTTCGGCTACGGATGCGGCGGAGAAAACCACATCGGCCACCTGGCAGGTTTCCGACAGAAAAAGCTCCTGGACCACCAGAAACTCCAGCTCTTTCATGGCATGATTCAGGTGGTTCCAGTCCGGATCGCTCAGTTTGGGGTTTTCCCCGATGATATACAGCCCCTTCAACTTTCCCTCCAACATGGCCGGAACCATATCGGTGATGGTCATCCCCGGCTTGTCTGAAAGGGGTGTCCCCCACGCCTTGGAGAATTTTTCAAGTACATTGGCATCGGCCACCGGCTGATACCCCGTCATGACGTTGGGCAGCCCTCCCATATCACAGGCGCCCTGAACATTGTTCTGCCCCCTCAGTGGATTGACGCCGCCTCCGTACACCCCCACATTGCCGCAGAGCATGGCCAGGTTACAGCAGGATTTCACATTGTCCACGCCGGTGGTGTGCTGGGTGATGCCCATGGCGTACAAGAGACTTGCCGGTGGATGGACGGCATAGAGTTCCGCCATTTTCTCAAGGTCAGCGGTGCTGATGCCGGTAATCTCCCGAACCTTTTCGGGGGTATAATCCTTCACCTTCCGTTCAAGGGCTTCGTATTCTTCGGTTCGTTGCGCGATGTATTCTTCATTGTGCCAACTGTTTTTGATGATGATGTGCATCATGCCGTTCAGTAGCGCCACATCACTTCCCAGGCGTTGATTGACCGCCATGTCCGCAAAACGGGAAAGCTGAATATTTCGTGGATCCGCAACGATCAGTTTGGCCCCTTTTTCCTTGGCCCGTATGATCCGCCTGGCGATCAGGGGATGGCAGGCGGTGGTATTGCTTCCGATGACAAAAATGCAGCCCGAATCCTCGAATTCAGAAATGGAGTTGGTCATGGCCCCACTTCCGAAGGCGGCGGCAAGACCTGCCACCGTGGAGGAATGTCAGAGACGGGCGCAGTGATCCACGTTATTGGTGCCGATCACGGCGCGGGCGAATTTTTGTGCCAGATAATTCTCTTCATTGGTGATTTTCGCCGATACCAGTACGCCGATGCTGTCGGGACCGTATTTATCGATAATTTCCCGGAAACGATCGGCGGTGAGCTGGATGGCTTCATTCCAGTCGGTTTTAATGAACCTGCCGAAGGTTTTCACCAGGGGTTGCTTCAGGCGCATGAAACTGTTCACATGTTCATGAAGATTCCACCCCTTGATGCACAGCTTTCCCTCGTTGACCGGATGTGTTTTCATGGGGAGTGTGCCCACGATTTTTCCATTGATGACTTCAAAAAGGACGCCACAGCCGGTTCCGCAGTATGAACAGACTGATGGCACTAGTTGACATTCCATTTTCTGACTCCTTATTTAAAAGGGCGAAAAATTTTTCGCCCCTACGATGGTTAGGCCGTCTGCGCAGCCTCAATGGGCTTGGGTTCCAGTGTGACCGCATCTCCCAATATGCTGAAGGGAGGATTTTCAGCGCTGCTGCCGGTCTCATAGTCGAATAGATTCATCACAATTTCATTGACTTTCCCGTAAAGCAGCCGGAGGGGGATATCCATGGGGCAAGCTGCCTCACACAACCCACAGTCAATGCAGCGACCGGCCATATGGACGGCCCTCACCATGTGAAAAATTGGTATTTCCGGCAGAAGCGGCCCTGTTTTAACGAGTTCATCATGCTCCAGACTGCACTCCTTGCAGAAGCAGACCGGGCAGATATTCCGGCACCCGTAACACTTGATGCATTTTTGAAATTCGTACATCCACCGGTCCAGACGTTCCTTCTGCCCATAGGCATCCAGGTCTTCCGCTTCCAGGTTATTATCCACGCCCACCTGTTTTTTAAAGGCGCCCATTTTTTCGGGTTCCAGATAGGAGCAATCGCCATGCTTTTTGAGCTTTGACGGGCAGCAGTTAACCGACAGGGTTTTTATATTTTCCGCTTTGATCTGATTCCAGAGGAATAAAACATTCAGTGCCCGGTTGTTGCAGTCTCTCGCCAGCATCCCGATCTTTATGTCCGGTTCAATAGCGGTCATATGGGTGGCGATTTTTTCCAGGGGATAGCGCACCGGGCTAACAACGAGATCCGCCACATCTTCAATGTGTTCGGATGTAAAACAGTGGGGCAGGGGATGATGGTCAATCTCTTTGTACCCCAGAAAAACATCAACAGTTCCATCTTCAAGCCATGCTTTGACTTTGTTGATCATAACCATCTCCTTTAAAATCCAATTGCATCAATTCCGCGGCCGCCGCTTTTCGGCTGTCTGAAAAGGCGGGCAGCGGGTTGGGTCCCAGGGATCGAATCTTTTCCGTAAAATCGCTAACCACCTGAACAAATTTCTGGGCTTCGGCTGATGAGATCCACGACAGACCCAAACGCCCTTCAAGGCCTATAAGACCCAGCAACTCCTGCAAAAACGTGATGCGCTTAACGGTCATGTAATTACCATACAGGTAATGGCAGTCGCCAACGTGTCAGCCGCCCACCAGAACGCCGTCGGCGCCATCCTGCAGCGCCCTCAAAATATGATGGGGCGACACGGTTGCCGAACACATGACGCGAAGGGGTCTGATATTGGGGGGATAGCTCAACCGGCTGACACCGGCCAGATCCGCCGCCCCATAGGCACACCAGTTACACATGAATGCGATTATTTTGGGTTCAAATTTATTTTCTTCCACAATACTCTCCTTAAATTATTCCCGATCGGGTGATCAGGCAGCCAAAGCGCCCCTGATTTGCGCATAAAGTTCTTTATTGTTGAATCCCATCAAGATTGCTGCTTCGGAAGGGCATGTGGCGGCGCACGCCCCACAGCCTTTGCACAGGGCCTCGTTGATCTCCGCAACCCCTTTGTCGGGGTTGAAGGATATGGCACCGTAGGGACAGACATTGATGCATGCGAGACATCCGGAACAGAGCTCCGCATCAATGACACAGACAATGCCCCCAACCTTAGTGGTGTCCATGGAAAGAACCGTTAAGGCCCTTGCCGCGGCGGCCTGAGCCTGTGCGATGCTCTCATCAATGGGCTTTGGATAATGGGCCATGCCGCAGAGGAAAACCCCGTCGTTGGCAAAATCAACCGGTCGCAGTTTCTGATGGGCTTCCAGAAACCAGCCGTCTTCGTCCATGGGCACCTTGAAAAAGCGGGCAAGCCCATGATCCCTGTGGGAAACAATGGCCGTGGCCAGACAAAGGATATCCGCATGCACGGCCAATTCCCGATCCAGGATGGGGTCTTTGAATTGAACATTCACCCCGTCGCCATGGGTTTTCACAACTGGTTTTTCGTCTTTGGAATAGCGGATAAAGAGGACCCCTTGGGCCCGTGCCTCTCGGTAGAGATCCTCCCGAATCCCGTAGGTTCTCATGTCCCGGTAGAAGACATAAATGTTCGCATCCGGATTCCTGCGCTTTATTTCCAGTGCGCTCAGCACCGTATGGGTGCAGCAGACCTTTGAGCAATAGGGGTGTTCTTCATTTCTTGATCCAACACATTGAATAAACGCCACGTCCCCGGCCTTAACCAGTCGGGGATCGTCATTTTGAAACAGTTGATCCATTTCTGAATGGGTGACCACGGCCCCATGTTTTCCATAGAGATATTCATCGGGTTTGTATTCCCCGGCCCCGGTGGCAATAATCGCAACGCCGTGCTCTATTTCTTCTTTTGATGATCCGTTGCTGACCTCTGTTTTGAAATTACCGATAAATCCATCCACATTCGTGATGGTCGAATTTTCGTGAAGGGTGATGCGTTCTTCCGATTGGGTTTCATTCACCAGTTCCTTCAAAAAGCCCGCGACCCTTTCACCCTTGTGGGCACTGTGGAGCGTTAGCGCATTACCTCCGAAAACATCCGATTTTTCCACCAGGTGTACCGGGTAGCCCTGGCGGGCCAGGGCGAGGGCCGCCGTCATGCCGGAGACGCCGCCGCCCACCACGAGGGCGGACTGGGTTACGGGCAGATCCGTCTGTTGCAGGGGGGTCAATAGATTGGTCTTGGCCACGGCCATGCGCACCAGGTCTTTTGCCTTTTCCGTGGCCGCATCCGGATCGTCGGCGTGAACCCAGGAATCATGGTTCCTGATATTCGCCATCTCGAAGAGGTATTTATTCAGGCCCGCACCCATGAGGGTTTCCTGGAAAAGTTCTTCATGGGTTCTGGGGGTACACGCTGCCACCACCACCCGGTTCAAGCCCTTTTCTCGAATGACTTCAGTCATTTTATCCTGGGTGTCCTGCGAGCAGGTGAAGAGGTTCTCCTCCACATAAACCACATGGGGAAGGGTCCTGGCAAATTCCGCCACCTCCGGAACCCTGACCACGCCTCCGATGTTGATCCCGCAGTTGCAGACGAAAACCCCAATCCTTGAAGGCTCCCGCCGGATGTCGCGTTCCTCGGTGGGAACGACATCATGCGTCTCCGTGTTGCGTGCCGATGCCAATGGCTCGGTGGCCGCACATGCAGCGGCACTGGCTTCCATGACCGATTGGGGGATATCCTTGGGGCCGGTGAATGCGCCGCAGGCATAAATCCCGGGGGTCGATGTGGAAACGGGGTGAAAACTATCCGATTCCGTAAAGTGGTACGAGTTGAGATCAATTCCCAGACGGTTTGAAAGTTCGATGACATTTTCATCCATCTCAAGCCCGGTGGAAAGGACCACCATGTTGAATGTTTCCTTCGTAAGGTTGCCGCCTTCATCCGCGTAACGCACCAGGAGGTCGTCCGTGCCCGGCAGGGCATCCACCGAATGAACCCGGGAGCGGATGAACTGAACGCCCTCTGCCTTTGCGTTTTCATAGTAACGGTCAAAATCTTTCCCGTGGGTCCGCATGTCCATGAAAAAAACGGCGCAATCCAGGGGCACCTTGCTGTGCTCCCGGGCAACGACCGTCTGCTTTACCGCGTACATGCAGCATACGGAAGAACAATAACCATTGTTGCAAAGATTCACATCCCTGGAACCCACACATTGAAACCAGGCAATCCTCTCCGGTTCTTTTTCGTCGGAAGGCCTTTTAAGATGCCCCCCGAAGGGTCCCGTTGCGGAGAGTATCCGTTCAAATTCCAAGGATGTCACCACATTGGGAAGGGCCGCGTAGGGGTAGGTATCATAGCGGCTCGGATCAAAGGATTTGAATCCCGGTGCCATGATGAGGGAACCCACATTCAAGGTGATTTCCGTCTCTTTTTCATCAAAATTAATGGCCCCTGCCGGGCAGAATTTTTCACATGCCCTGCATTTCCCCTTTTTAAAATAGATGCAATTATCCTTGTCGATGACGTATTTAAGGGGGACTGCCTGGGAATAGGGGACATAAATGGCTTTGCGCTTGATCAGCCCTTCATTATAGATGTCATCCACTTTCTTCGGACACTTTTCAGCGCAGGTGCCACAGGCGATACATTTATCCATGTCTACATATCGCGGATGGCGGATAACGTTCACACTGAAGTCCCCCTCTTTCCCGGAGATATCTTTGATTTCACTGAGCGTCAGTAATTCGATATTGATGTGCCGGCCGACCTCGACCAGTTTCGGCGCCAGGATTCACATGGAACAATCATTGGTGGGGAATGTCTTATCCAACTGGGCCATGACCCCGCCGATCGCTGGTGATTTCTCAATCATGTAGACGTAAAAGCCCGAGTTTGCCATATCCAGGGCCGCCTGCATCCCTGCGATTCCCCCGCCGACGACCATGACGGCGCCCCTGATTTGTTTTTTTTGGTTGTTGTTCATGAAATGTCCCCTTTTATTGATTCAGCGACTGTTTTGAAAAGACTTTTTGAACCGCGTCCATCAGTTCATCATCGGTAAACGGTTTTGAAAGATAATCGGCCGCTCCCAGTTTCATGGCCTGCACGGCATTGCTCATGGTGGAATACCCTGTCATGACGATGACGCATAATTCAGGTCGTTTCTCTCTAAGAATTTTCAGGATTTCCATCCCGTCCATATCGGGCAATTTGATATCCAGCAGGGCGAGATCATATCTGCCCCGTTCCGCGGCAAACAATCCGGTTTTTCCGGTTTTAAAGTAATCAACTTCATGCCCGTCGTCCGTCAGGACCAGATTACAGGCGTCGCAGATTACGTTTTCGTTGTCGATAACAATGATATTGAGCGGTTTCATGACCGATCCTTTTCCGTTGAATTATGAGGCGGGATCGGGAATTCAACAACAAAACGAGTCCCTTGATCCGGTTCGCTGAATACCCGGATACTGCCCTTGTGGTTTTCTACAATGCCATAGCTTACAGCCAGTCCAAGTCCCGTTCCGTCCCCCTTTGTGGAGAAGAAAGGCTCAAATATCTTCTTGAGATTTCCCGCCGCAATCCCGCATCCATTATCGGCAACCTCCACGTAAACACGACCTGTTTCTTTGTTAATACCGCTTTTGATGGTCACCAGACCCCTGTCATCCACGGCCTGGAGAGCATTGAGCAATAGGTTGATGAATACCTGTTCAATCTGGTTTTCGTCCAGAAACGTATGGGTCATGTTTTTCGCAAGTTCTTTTATGATACGGACCTGCCGAAGGTGAAACTCATTTTCTACGATTCCCAGTGCGGATTCCATAATGTGGTTGATGTCCGCCGAAGCCATTTCAGGTTCCTGTTCCCTCGAAAATTCCAGCAGGCCCTGGATAATGATTTTGCATCGCTGGGTTTCTTTGATGATAATATTTAAGCCTTCTTCAAGTCGACTGCCTTTCTCCACCTTTTTGCTCAGGTTGGAACTGTATAACAAAATGCCGGTAAGCGGGTTGTTGATCTCATGGGCGATGCCGGCGGCCATCCGTCCCAGGGACGATCTTTTTTCCACCTGGGTGGCCAGGTGATCGAATTGAGATTGCTGGTTTTCCATGAGCTGGACCCGTTTGATCACGCAGGCGCAGTGCATGGCGACGGTTTTGATGATATCCAGCTCGTCGTCTGAAAATTTGCGGTGTTCCGTAAAGTAGATCCGGATGAGGCCCATGGGTTTATCGATGCCAAGGGGCATGTCGATCATCATGCGGATCCCTTCTTCCCACGTTTCCCGAGGGTATTCAACCCTGGGGGCATGCCAGATATCCGTGATGAAGGAGACTTTGTCCAGTTCGGATAAGGTATTGATGAGGGTACTGGTGCTCACCGGTCCCTTTTTCAGGTACCGCTCGCCCAATCCACAGGCCGCCCTCACTTCGAACTGGTTGTTTTTATCGTTGAGAATCCTGAGCAATGCACCTTTGGCACGGAGAGCCGTGGTGGTTTTCGTGACCACGATATCCAGTACCTCTTGAAGATCGGTGACGGAGTGCATTGCCCGGATCACATCTCTTATCACGTGAAAATAGTTTTCAGATTCCATTGTGGGTGTCATGGGATATTAACCTTTAAGAATTTTCCGTATCATGGTTTATCGGTCATAGCCACCTGAAAATTGGATATTTTTAATCTGTAGTCTTGTAATGAGTATCTTTGTGAGCCGTTTCATGACGATATAGCCCATTTCAAAATCTTCATAAAAAAGTGCATTTAAATCCGAGGCCACCCATTTGAAAAGTTCAAGATCCGTGATGGCTTTGGTCGTTCCAATATATTTTTTGGGTTCCACATCCACCACGGAGGAAATGCCAAAAGTCATGCCGGCTGTAAGTTCCGTGACAAGGATACTTTTTGTGGGGGATTTTTCAAATGAAAGCCCCACTCTCCCCTTGACTACGGCCCATAGATTCTTGGAGTAATCGTCTTGTCTAAATACATACTCACCCGCGTTTAATTTTACAAATGATGTTACCCTTGCAATTTTTTGCAACATCGGATCGCTGAGATAATTCAGCATCATAACCGCTTTCAATTCATCTATTCCATGCATGATAAGCCTCCTTCCTCCAGTGATTCAATGTTTTGGTGATGCCGAGCCCTTTCTAAAATCCCCCAGAAAACGCATCACCGATAATACGAGAAATATGCAGAGATCCGAGATTACCATGCCTCGCGCTCCAGGCGTTTGTAAATGAACATCAATTGTTTCTGGGTCAGTTCTCCCACATTTTCATTAATCCATTTCAAATCGCCCGATGCAACGGCTGCTCTGGCCTCGCCTGAAAGGTTATAGCTTTCCAGGGCCATGGTTCCGTTTTCCATCAGATCACGCCAGAAATCCCCATCTTCGGCGGTCCGGTTTAATGCTTCAATGACCTCCCGCTTCTGTATAAGCGTTCTTTCCGCTTCTGCGGTTTCCAGGGTTGAAATTTCATCGGCCTCCGCCGCTTGCTGTTCTTTCAGTATGTCATCAATACTGCTTTTGATCTGCTCTTCGGTAAACGGTTTGGGCAGGAAGTCACGTGCGCCCAGTTTCATGGCTTTTACCGCCGTGGCGGTGGTGCCATGCCCGGTAATTACGATCACTTCCGTCTCAGGCTTTTCCGCCTTGACTTTTTTGATCACCTCCATGCCGTCCATGTCGGGCAGCCTCAGATCCGCCACCAGCAGGTCATAACGTTTCTGTTTGAAAGCCTCCAAAGCCAGTGCGCCTGTGCCTGCCAGATTGACGGCATACCCTTCTTCGGTCAATATCATCTCAAGACCCCTGGCCACGCTGACGTCATCTTCCATCACCAGGATGTGGTGCGGTATTTTTTCCTGGGTTGTTCTGCTTTTCTGTAATTGTTCCATTGTTGTTCCCTCCTAGTGCCGGTTTCTGAAGATTTCACATTTTCAAATTGTTTTATGATTGTTTGACTAGTTAACATAGCAAAGGTCATGCCAAAACAATGAGGTTTCCCAATAAAACGATTGTAAGTTCTATTATATCGTAATATCAAAAACTTATATCATATGATGGAAAGGACGGATATGGTTGCTGCAATGATTGGGTGTATAAATATTTATATGAACAGGATGATGCTTTTATGGTTTACTTACTTTATTTTAAATAGTTATAAGCGTATGATAAATTATACGGTCGTATGGGGTGTTATACGGGGTTCCGGGTTCGCTCAGGTGAATTAGCAGATATTTTAGGGTGTGGTCAAAAAATTGAGTTTGTATTCTCGGCAGGCACATGGCTTCATGGTCGGCGTTACACCAGTGATCGCAATAACCGTAAATAATCCTTTGTCGATTCATACACTACATTTGTAATGAAATTGATGAATGGTTGTTCGTTTTTTTGTCCGGTTTGAGCCAGCTGTAAACAGGTCAAATAATCGTTTCTTAACACCGGGGGGATAATGCTCATGACATATCCCGTTTGCATCAGGCCTATGTTCATTAACAAGCGGGCCGTGCGGCCGTTACCGTCTATAAACGGGTGGATGGTAACCAACTCCAAATGCAGCCAGGCAGCAAATTCGACAGGATGAAGGGTTGAGCGCTTGCGTGCAATTTGTTCGACAAATACTTTCATCGATTCAGCTATT
>Ga0307987_1001227_pt1 | contig 14349 bp, 7 predicted proteins | sample EllFjometagen181_FD_203157 | JGI IMG/M metagenome (GOLD analysis project Ga0307987, IMG submission 203157) | Marine microbial communities from Ellis Fjord, Antarctic Ocean - #181 | ecosystem: Environmental > Aquatic > Marine > Unclassified | place: Southern Ocean | collected 2014-10-08
ACATCGATCCAGGCTCGGTCCTGGTCCACGCGACCTTCGAGATGGGGTGGCCCCCGAAGTCGGGTTCGCCGATGAATCCCAAATATGCCGAGGGATTGGCCGCCGCCGGGAAGTCCCTGGGACTCGAACCCGGAAGCGTGCGCCTGCATCCGACTCTGCGGAACGACAGCGCCGTGGTGGAGTATGCCTACCAGTCCGACCGCCGCAGCGAAGGCTGCTGGACCCGTAGCGAACTGGAGGGTGTGACCCGCCAGCAGAGCGTGGATCTCGCCTTGGCGCTGCGCGCGAAGGTACCGGCGCTGGCGGAGTCCGGACTAGGGCATCTGGCGTTTGAGTGTCACGTCTCCCAAGATGGCAATGCGCCCCCGGCATCCCCCCATGTGACGGCTGTGCCAGCCCTGTCCTGGGGGTTTTCTCTGGAGGGTGTGGCCGACACGGCGGCGACGATTGGCGAGACCGTGGCGGGGCTCGCCTTCGGCAGCGCGACCGACCTACGGGAAGCGGGGGATCTGGTGAGTCGAGGACTCCGCGTGCCCATGGCGGACCTATCGCTTGAGGCCAACGACGACGACGCGCTCCCGGTTCCTCTCTTCATCTGCACCAACCCGGAGGCGTTGGCACCATCGTCGCGCATCGTCTGCGATGTCTGCGTGGCGGGGGTCGGAACCGGCGGCGGCATGGCCATGCTGGCCGCAGCCGAAGCGGGTTGCGAGGTCGTCGCGCTGGAGGTGAATCGCGATCTGGGCGGCACCCACACAACTGGCGGCGTGGTCGGCTACTACGCTGGCTATCGCGGGGGCGCATCGGCAGCGGCTCAGCAGGAGGCCAGGAGCCTGAACCCGGCAGGCGTCATCGGGTCGAGTCCCGGTGGCTTGCCCCATGCGGAATTCCTCCGGCGCAAGGCCGAGAGCCTGGGGGTTTGCCTGCTGACCGGGACGCGAGTCTGCGGCGTGGTCATGCGGGATGGCGCGGTCAGCGAGCTGCTGGCGGCCAACGAGGAGGGGCTCTTCTCGGTGGTCCCAAAGGTGACGGTCGATGCCACCGGCGATGGCGATGTGGCTGCCCTCGCGGGGGCGCAGTACGACCTTGGGGACGAGCACGACGGCATGGTCCAGTCCTACAGCATGTGGGGCCAGGAGGTCTGCCCGGTCACGAGTTTCCTCGCCCAACGCTATCTGACCGACCCCGGCCTGTTCCACCCGGACGTCTATTCGGAACGGTTGCGGGCAATCGCCGTGGCGCACCGGGGGAACTCACCCCACCACATCTCGCCCATGCTCACCCCACGCGAATCCCGGCGAATCAGGGGAGACTACTCCCTGCGCATGGCCGATATTCTCGACCAACGCATCTTCCCGGACGTGGTCGCGGTCGCCTGTACCCAAACCGACAGCCACGCGTTCGCCTCCTCCGATTTCGACCGTCTGGGCGGGGCTGGCGGCGGCAAGCCCTTGCAGGTGCGCATCCCCTATGGCTGCTTTGTCCCTCGGGGAATCGAGGGGTTGCTGGTTGCGGCCAAGGCCATTTCCGGGGAGCGGGACGCCACCTGCTTCTGCCGGATGAATGCTGACATCAAGAATGCGGGCCATGCCATCGGTCTCGCCGCAGCCGCAGCCGCCAGGGTCGGCAGCGGCGTCAGGGAGATCGATCTGACGGAGCTTCAGGAAGAGCTGAAGCAACTTGGCGTCCTGCCGGAATGGGCCTTTGCCGCAGAGACTGCGGGAACCCACGGCATCTGCCTGGAATCGCTGGCGAATGGGGGATTCAACGCCCTGCGGGACGTGCTGTATCTGCCTGCCGAGGAAGCCGTCCCAGTGCTCGAGCAACACTACGCCGAAGTCGCCGATCAGCCCCCGACCGAGATCGACAACCCGTCTGCCTCCCTGCCCTCCCAGCTCTGTTTGGCCCTCGCTTGGCATGGCTCGGCTGTCGGGGCCGACTTGCTGGCGACGCTGCTGGACCGGGCCGTTGCCACTGGCCGCCATACCACGCTGCCACGCCTCCGGGCGTTTCGCCTGGGACCAATCAGCGGCGGAAAGGGCGAGGACGACTACACCTTGGTCAACCGCCTGCTGGTCATGGCCGGGAGATCGGGAGGCAGAGAGGTTATTGCCCCGTTGGTGCGATTGATCGCGGAGACGCCCGGACTCGGCGAGCCAGTTCCCCGGCCCATGCCCTACGACCGCGAACGCAAGGACATCGTGTCCGAGCCCTTCTACTCGCGCCTCCGGAATGTGGCCTTCGCGGCGGAGAGAAGGGCCGATGCGACCCTCGTCCCAGCCATGGACACACTCTTCGGACGCGATGGTGTGACCGGCCATTCCGTGCCCATGGGCTCGACGGTATCACCTCGCTACATGCTGGCCCATCTCGAACTTTGGCTGGCCCGCGCCGCCGCCCGTTGCGGGTCGCAACTGGGTGCAGGAATCCTAGTTCGCTACCTGGAGGACACCCATGTGTTCTTCCGCCGCCACGCCCGCCAGGAGCTCGCACGCATCGCTGGGACCGACCTCGGTTCCCGCACCGACTGGCGGAGGTGGCTGGATGGAAGCCCAACCTGGGACGCCGTTCCCCACGTGCCGTAGACACCGCCCGCTCGCCAAGGGCGAGCCACATGCCAGCCCAGTGAGACAATGGGGTCGGGCTTGACAGACAGCTGGGTCCACGCCATGCTCTGGAATCATCTTTACGGCTACCCAGGAGCCCGGAATGCGCATCGCGCTACTCACTACTGCCTGTCTCTTCGCAACCATCGGCCGCACCGCTGAGGTGACTGCCGGACCTGCCCTGATGGCGGTCGTGGACTTCGAAGGGAAGGGCCTCAAGAAACTGGGGGACAGCCAACTCGCGCAGACGCTGAAGAAGACGACAGCCGTCTCCTCGCCGGTCCGCCATGGCAAGCACGCGCTCAAGCTGACGCTCGACCGCACAGCGCACAAGGACATGATGGGGCATCGCACGGATTTCTGGATCAGGGGAATGTCCAGGAGTTTCAAGATGGGCGGGGAATACTGGTACGGATTCAGCACCTACTGGCCGGAATCCTGGAAGCCTGACACGCAGTCCGAACTGTTTGCGCAGTGGGTTGGGTGGCGGGACTACGGTCCCTCGCTGGCCATTTACATCTACGGGAAGAACTACCGCATCAAGAAGCGCTGGGCTCGCGGTGCGAAGGGCTACCGGAACCTGTGGCAAGGGGAAATCGCAGAGGACAAGGGGAAGTGGGTGGACTGGGTCTTCCATGTGCGCTGGTCCACAGGCAAAGACGGCCTGGTGGACGTGTGGAAGAACGGCAAGAAGATCGTGTCGGACCGGGGTCGCAACTGCGGCCCGGGCGAATTCGCGGACTACTTCAAGTTCGGCATCTACAAATGGCCATGGAAGAACCCTCCCGGGAAGGCACCATCGACCGTGACCCAACGGACGCTCTACATCGACGAGATCAGGATCGGCGACAAAGCGGCCAGTCGCGCTCTCGTGTCGCCACCGCAAACCGGCAAGCCACAGGCGGTTGATGGCGATTGAGCAGGACCGCGTTCAAGGGACGGGCTCTATCTGGGCAACCAGCCCCCCCCCGGCCTAGTGACTGCGTCGTTCTCGATCAGAAAACCATGGTAGCCAGACCGTCTCGTAATGTTGCGTATCGTGGCAGTTTGACCTCGCTGGGCTTCTGCGAACATGGCTTCGGGACCACATAACGCTTTGTGCGGGCGAGGCCGAGGAGCAAGTCCATGATGGGCTGTTGCTTCCAGATTGGTGGCTTTCGCCGGGCGCTGCTTCCCGGTAGGGGAACCTTCTTCAGCGCCTTCCTCTTGCGTCGGATGCTGACCTCTATGTACCGGCTTGTGGTTCTGAGATCGGCGTGTCCGAGCCATTCCTTGACGATGGTGATGTCGTTGCCTGCCTCCATGGGGTGTGGCGGAAGAGGTGGGTGGTGATGCCTCGACCGCCGAGGGAGGACAGTGCCGGGCTGCCGCGCGGGCGTGGATTTCCACGCGTCGGGCGATTCCGGAGCGGGTGATCGGCTTGGCGGTAGGTGAGTCTGGTGTTCGGGCGGCCCGCCAGCAACGCCGCGACACACTCCTCGGGAAAGCAGCGCGCGACTCGCCCAAGCCGTTGTGACCGCATCGCCGGAACAAGGGCCGACAGATCGTCGCCGACGTAGCCGCTCTGGTACGAGAAACCAAGGAACGAGCGACGCGAACGCTGCGTTCAGCGACGCGAACCGGGGCCATGGCTCCCGGCATACTCAAGCAGAAACGAGCCGATCCGCAACGGTATTCTCCGCAACGCATCGCACCGACAGCGCGTGCCGACGGTACTGCTCGCACAGCACTGCCAGCGAACATGGCACGCTGCGCTGCCGGTCGTGCGCAATATTGCGAGACGGCTTGGCTACTCTGGAGCGACGCCGGCCTCGGGAATTGGGTCATGGGGCTGTCGTCACCACAACGTTCTTGCCGTTGCGGGGGGCGTCGAGCCAGGCTTGGGCGATGGTCTTGCCCTGCTGTTTGCGCACCAGGGTGGCGCTGCCGAACTCGGCGTCGGGGGCGCGGCTGAATTGGATGGTGTCCTGGGCATCGCCCCAGGTCACACGCACGCCCCAGTCGCCGTCGGGCGCGACCTTGGGTTGGGGAATGCCATCTTGGCGGGGAACGAGGACCATGAGGAAGCGGGGCTCCTTGGCGCGGACGGTGTACTGCAGGCGGGGGTGACTGCCTTCGCGGCTGGTCTCGAACCAGGCAGTGGTGACCTTGCCGCCAGCCGGGCGGACGGGGAAGACCTCCAGGGTCGCCTTGGACCCGGAGACGCTACCGGCCTTGATGATGCGGAAGGGCTCTGCCCCCATCTTCGCATCGGCCACGGTGAGAACGATGGCATTGACGGGCTCGGTCACGGGCGAGACGGGTGCTTCCGTGCCGACCGGGACGAGCACCAACTTCGCCAGCTCGGCCTCCGGCTCGCGCTTGCCGAGGTGGGCCACGTGGGTTCCTGGCTCAAGCTGGAAGGTGGCCGGGGACGTGGCACCGCGATCCTGCACCCAGGACCAGGTGGGGTTGCCACCCGCAGAGATGTCCCAGGTCATCTTGGTTCCCTTGCCCATGGTCAGGAAGAAGCTGTCGGACTTGGCCCCCTCCCTGCCACCGGCCCGGGTCAGCCCCAGCAGTTGGTAAGCACCGGCCTGTTTCACCTCGAAGGCGAAGGTGGCAGAGCCAGCGGACTCCTGGGTGGTGGTAAGCACGTCGAACCTGGAGGCCTGGGGCACCGCGCGCCAAGGGACGGAATCGGTCTCGAAGGCCAGTCGGGCGGGGATGTGCCATTGCCAGGTGTAGTCGTGTTCCTTCTCGTCCTTGACGATGTCATCCATGACCACCAGATAGGGCGGCACGCCCGCCGCGCCCCGGACAAAGAGGAAGGTGCGTTCGGCGCGTTGGACGGGGGTGGTCCGGCTGGGCCGCCAGTTGTGATCGTAGCGGACGCCCCAGGCCTCGCGGGCGTCGGTGCGGACCCAGTCGAGCAGGTCCGAATGGTGAAAGCCAGTGATGCGGCCGGAGCTCTGGTTGTGATAGCGCATGGGCTGGCTCTGGTCGTCGATCAACACGACGTTGTGGGCATAGGAACTGCCGCTCTTGAGGACCTCGCCATCATTGCCGTAGCCGCTGTCGATCGCCAGGTCGGCGCCATAGGCGCGGAGGGTGAACGTGCCCTTGTCACACTGGTCGTGCCCGGCGGCATGGGGGCCAGCCTCGACGGCGAGGTGCCAATCCTGCGGCCCGAACCCGGTGCGGGAGACGGTCATGCCACGGCCTCTGAAATGCTGTCCCAGAGGCAGGACCTGCGCCGGATCACCGATGGCCGGGAAGGGGCGGTAGAAGAGCAGGTAGCCCAGGCAGCGCGGGCCGTCGTACCCATCGGGCGTGCCACGACCAGGGCCGTTCGTCCAGACCCAGCTCATGAGTCCAGCCAGTGTGCCGTAGCTCAGTTGCCGTTGACCGGGGGCTTCCGAGAATTGGGCAAGCATGTCCAGGGGACGCGCGGTGGTCGGACTGGGAAGCCGTTCGCCTGGGCGGGAGGGATCGGCCTTGGCCAGCTCGGCGAGCCGCCCGCAGGCGTAGGTATAGACGGGCCAAGGGGCCTGCCCATGCCCGCAGTCGGACAGATTGTTCCAGCGACCGCCACCGGGAAGCGTCTCCGCCACCAGCCACGGGGGGCAGAGATCGTAGTTGGAATCCACGAACAGGTCGCCTCGCCCCTGCCGCCGCAGGAGCTCGATGAACTGCACGCCACCGCCAATGCCGTAGCCGATGTAGCTCGGCCCCTCGTGCCCGCAGCCATCCTCGTCGATGCCCAGCGTCAGGTAGTCGCGCAGATGCCGGCGGCAGTCGAAGATGATGGCCTTCTCGGCGGTCCGGGTTTCGCCTTCCAGGGCCAGCATGGCGATGCCTGCCGCCCCCATCAGGCCGGGATCCCAGTTCCATACCCGACTGAGCGGCCGGCGGCCCCAGCCATGGGTCTGGCTGTTGGCATGAATATCGAGCGCCAAGCCCAACAGGGTCGTCTTCACTTCGCTCCGCTCGGCAGGCGTCATCAGGTCGTGGGTCCAGTCATAGGCGAAGGCGAGGCCCCGGACGTAGAAGGTGCGGGTGTAGTAGAACCCTTCGTTGATCAGCGAGTTGTCGACGGTCAGCTCCTTGGCCATGCGCACGGCGAGATCGACGGTACGGCGGCCGTATTTCTTGTCCCCGGTCAAGCGGTAGGCGGCGCCCAAGGTCTCCAGGGGCGTGACGGCGGGATACAGGCATCCCTCGAAGTTCCCCCGGCGGGTGTGCGGGTGCTTTTCTTCGCTCTCTTCGCGGAAGTTGAGGACTTTTGCCCAGCGGGCATCCACGGATTGGCCCTTGATTTCCGCATTGGCGAGCTGAATGATGCGATCACGGGCGATGGCCAGCGTCGGATACTTGGCGATATCCGCGTGCAAGGCGACGACCTCCGCGTCGCTCAACAGGAGACGAGGATGGGGGGCGCCGGTGATTTTGGCCTCGGGCAGGAGTTCCCTTCGCAGCTTCTCCCGAGCCAAGCGCTTGGCCAGGGGAGCCGCAGTCTCCGCATCGAGAATCACGAGTCCGGCAATCTCGAAGGACATGGCCTCGCGGCCCTCGGTCTGAGCGAGGAACTGGAGGCGGGCGTCCCCCGGCAACTGAGGGGGGGAGAAACTCTTACGGGGGCCGCGTTCGTGACGCATGGTGCCGAAATCCACGAAGAACTCCACCCACTCGCCTTGACTGTCCCGCAGTTGGCCAAGATCCGACCGGAAGTAACTGGGCTCCCCAGCCGCGTCGAAGAACACCACGTGGGACATCAGGCCAGCACCCTCCTTGGCGCGATAGAATCCATGGACGCCAGCGGCGGCGGCATAGTCGGCCTCCGGAAACGCGCGATTGATCCAGCCGTAGCTGAACGCCACTGGGTCGATGGTCAGCTTGAGCGCCCCGCCGGGCCGCGAGTCCGCCGCTGGCACGGGTACCACAGTCGTGTTGTCTTTGTGTCCCCAGACGTTCACATCTTCCTCATCCAGGGCGAAGCGCAGGATGGGTTCAGCGAGGACAGACAGGGATAGGAGCAGAGCAGAGCAGACGAACGTGCGTCTCATTCTTCTTCTCCGGAGGGCTTGGGATCGATCAGCGCCATCAACAGATCAGCGGGAATGCGATGGGCGTCGCGGTCCGGATGGTTCAAGCCATTGGCCAGCATGGCCGTGGTGTCCAGACCCGACTCGGCCAGTTGCTCCCAGGCGTGGTACACGTCCGCCACCGGGCACTCGAATTCGGCCGCAACCAGGCGCACGTCTTCGGCATAGCGCCCCAGAAGGCCGCTGTTCTGGATCGCGGCGAATCTGGCAGGCAGGTCAGCGGCCCGGTGGACGTCGGCCACGGCTGTGCCCGCATCACCGCTGTTCATGAAGCTGGGGGTCAGGAAGGCGAGGTCCGCCTCGGTGTGTTCCCGCAACGCCTGGGCGATCCCCCGCAGAGCGGTTGCGAACCGGGATCGCCCTGCCTCCCCGCTGTTGGCGTCATTCAGCCCGAAGGCAATGGTGACCAGGTCGGGGCGATGGGGGATCACGTCTTGTTCGAGGCGGGCCCGCCCGCCGGGGGCGGAGTCGCCGCCGATTCCCACGTTCAGGACATTGAAGATGCAGCGTGGCCAGCGCGCCTCAAGCTGGGCCTTGAGGCGAGCGTGGTAGACCGCCGCGAAGTCATAGGTTCGCAGTTCGAAGATACCGGCCGTGACACTGTCGCCCAGGGCCACGATGGTGACTGGGCGCGCCCGCAAATCCGCCGTCTTTTCGTCGATCCGTCGGCGCAGGCGCTCAAGCATGGGAGACCTCCAGGATGGCACCGGGCCACCGAATGGCTATGCGTCCTCAGCCTTGGCCCCACCGGGCAATTCGTTGGTGGTGTACTTGCACTTGGGGTACTTGGAGCAGCCGTAGAAGACACCGCGCCGCGATTGCCGTTCCACCATGGGTTCGCCGCATTCGGGACATGCCACATCCAGCTTCTTCGGCGCGGTTTTCGGCTGAATCCCGAGCTTCGCGAACTTCTCGGCGAACCCGGAAATCTGCTCGGAGTACTTGGGCAGCATCCGGCGCAGTGCCGCGATCTGGCGGGGCGAGAGGCTCTTCTTGGCCCGGTACTGGTCCCGGAGGGAATCGGCAAACTCATGGTCGTCGAAGGTGCGCTTCCCGCGTTTCACCGGCTCGGCCCACTTCTTGACGCCCTCCAGCATGGCCAGCATGCCGGTGACCGCCTCCCGCTCCTCGTCTGAAAGCGAATCGCCTGCGGCGGCCTCGATCTCGAAGCGTTTGGCAAGCTCGTCAAAGCCGGGGATCTGTTCGCGGTACTTCAGAGCCAGGCGCTTCATGGCATTGGTCTGCGCCGGGCTCAGGGCCTTGCCGCCTTCCACCTGGGAGAGGACGGAGTCCTTGAACTTCTTGTCATCGTACGTGCGCTTCCCGCGCTTGGTCGGCTCCGCCCATTCGGCGACCACATCCAGCACCTTCACGAACGCCAGCTGCTCCGGGTCCGCCTCGCCGACCTCGGCCTGTTGCCGGGCCCGTTCGGCCTGGTCGGCCTGGAACTCGGCAATGGCATCGGTCAGGCCGAGCTCCTCGGCGCAAGCGGCAAGGCCGGGAAGCCGGTCGGCATAGCGTGCCGCCATGGCCAGAAGGGCCTTCCACTGGCGCTCGCTGAGATCCTTCTTCTTCTCGGTCACCTGCTCCGTGAGAGACGCGTGGAACTTGGCGTCGTCATAGGTGCGGGTGCCGCGTTTGACCGGGGGCTCCCACTCCAGATCCGCCGGGAACAGCTGCAGTACGGGCAGGGCCGTCTCGCCCTTGGCCGTGCCCACCCGGTCGCGGGCGCTCACCCACTGCCGGAAATTGTCGTAGAAATCCTGGAGCATCGCCGTCCAGTTGGCCTTGCCCTCCTCGACTTGGTCCAGGAGCTCCTCCATTTTGGCGGTGAAGCCGATGTCGAAAAGCTCGGGCATGCGTTCGACGAGGAAGTCGTTGACCTTGAACCCGAGCGGCGAGGGGATCAGCCGGCTCTTGTCCTTGGTCACGTATTCCCGGGTCTGAATCACGTTCACGGTGGCGGCGTAGGTGGATGGACGACCCACGCCGTTCGCCTCCATTGCCCGCACCAGCGTCGCCTCGGAGAACCGCTTGGGGGGCTGGGTGAAGCACTGCTCGCGGGTCAACTCGCAGAGATCGCAGGGAAGACCGACCTTCAGGGGGGGCAGGCGCTTGGCGGTCTGCGGAGCGTTGGCATCCGCGCTGTCCTCCTTGCCCACATCGCTGATGTTGTAGACCGCTTGGTAGCCGGGGAACAGGGTCTCGCGAGCCGAGGCCCGGAAGATGTACTTGTGGGTCAAATCGAGGGCCGTGGCGACCTGGCCACGCAACGCCTCGATCTCGATCACATGGTCCAGTTGCTTGGCCGGGGCCATCTGGCTGGCCACGAAGCGCTGCCAGATCAGGCGGTAGAGCTTCAGCTGACGGGCGTCAAGCTGTCCGGACAGGCTATCCGGGGTCCGGGTCACATCGGTCGGACGAATGGCCTCATGCGCTTCCTGAGCGCTCTTGCCGGCACGATAGGCGTTGGGTTTGGCGGGGACGTAGTCCGGGCCATAGGTCGTACCGATGAAGTCCCGGGCCTGGCCCTGGGCTTCCTTCGAAATGTTGAACGAGTCGGTTCTCATATAGGTAATCAGGCCGACCGGGCCACCGCCGCCCAGCTCGATGCCTTCGTAGAGTTGCTGGGCAATGCGCATGGTCTGGCTGGTGCCGATCCGCAGATTGCTGCTGGCCGCCTGCTGCAGGGTACTGGTGATGAAGGGGGGGGCAGCCCGCTGACGGCGCGGTTTGGAGGCCACCTTGGAGACCTGGTAGTCCGCCGTTTCCAGTTCGCTGGCGAGGGTGTTCGCCATCTCCTCGTTGCCAACATTCGGCTTCTTGCCGTCCAGGAGGGCTAGGCGGGTCTTGAGCGAGGCCTTGGGATCGCGGGTCTCGAAGATCGCGTCCATATTCCAGTACTCAACCGGCTCGAAACCGAGGATCTCCCGCTCCCGCTCGCAAACCAAGCGCAGGGTCACGGACTGCACGCGACCAGCGCTGGTGCCACGGGCCACCTCGCGCCAGAGCATGGGGCTCACCTGGTAGCCGACCAGGCGGTCCAACACCCGCCGCGCCTGCTGGGCATCCACCCGATCCTCGGCGATCTCGCCGGGATTATCGAAGGCTTCCTGAATGGCTCGCGGGGTGATTTCGTGGAACGCGACGCGATGGAACGTGCCTTTGGTGGCGCTCTTCATGGCCTCGCGGAGATGCCAGGCAATGGCCTCGCCTTCACGGTCAGGGTCCGTTGCGAGGTAGATGTGTTCGGCGCCCTTGGCGGCCTTGCGCAGATCCTTGAGCACCCGCTTGCCGTTGTCGGTGGGCACGTACTGCGGCTGGAACCCATGCTGCAGATCGACGCCCAGTGAAGAGGACGGCAGATCCCGCACGTGGCCCATGGAGGCCATGACGGTGAAGTCATCCTTGCCGATGTACCGCTCGATCGTCCGCCCCTTCGACGGTGATTCCACAACTACTAGTGACTTGCTCATTCAGTCCTCGGTTATTGGGCGACCACCCCACCGCCGCTCCGCGCGACCCTACGGCCGGGAAGTTGCTTGACTAGCCGCTTCATCTCCAGCAGAAGAAGCGTGCCTAGTACTTGGGCAGGGGGCTCGCCAGTGGCCACGATCAACGCGTCGATGGCCGTTTCATTTTCGTCCAGAAAGGACAGTATCTTGCGCTCAATATCACTCAAGGTCAAGTCGTCGTCGAGCTTTCGGCTCGGAATGGGTGCCTTTGCGGACTCGACGGCGAGGTCGAGCCCAGGTAGGCCAGCGAACTCCTCGGCCACATCCTGAAAGGTCTCCACCAATCGTGCACCGTCGCGGATCAAGGCGTGGCAACCGCGGGATTGCGGGGAGTCCACGCGCCCCGGAACGGCAAAGACGGTCCGTCCCTGGTCCAGGGCCGAGGCGGCGGTGATCAGGGAGCCGGACTTGAGCCCAGCCTCCACGACGATGGTGCCGCGCGTCAACCCCGATATGATCCGGTTGCGCATGGGGAAATTGCGCTTGTCCGGGCGGCAGGTCATGGGGAACTCCGTCACCAGAGCCCCGCCCTCCTCGACGATCCGCCGCGCCAGGGGAATGTTGTCCTGGGGATACATATGGGCGAGACCACAGCCCAGCACTGCCACGGTCGTGCCCCCGGCCTCGACAGTCGCCTTGTGGGCCATGGTGTCGATCCCCCGGGCCAATCCCGAGACCACGGGCCAGCCCGCGACCGCGCAGGCCGTGGCCAGGCGACTTGCGACACCGATGCCATAGGTGGTAGTCCGCCGACTCCCCACGATGGAGATGCCGCCGCGGGTCCGCGCCAAAGCGGCCGGATCACCGCGCAGGTAAAGGCACAGGGGGGGATCGTGGATCTCGGCCAACAGCGCGGGATAGTCCGGGTCGTCGCGGGTCAGTACCAGCACGCCGGCCTGCTCAATCATCTCCAGTTCCCGCGTGGGGTCGCACTGGTCGGCCCAGCCCGAAATTACCCCCGCGAGCTTCCCGCCAATGCCCGGGACCCGGGCCAGTTCCGCAGCCGAGGCGGCAAGAACCGCCGCTGGAGACGGAAAGAGGCTCAGCAACTGGGTCACCCGCAAGGGGCCGATGCCAGGCAGCAAGTTCAGGATCAGGTATGCACGCCGACTGTCCACGGTTCGCTCCTCCTAACTACTACCAGCTAACTTCTCGTTTTCTGTGCGAGATCCTGGTCAGGTATGAGCCGCAAATACTTGACATCCGAAGCAGGACAACGCAACACGTATCCCAAATTCGATGTTCGATGTTGGGCGTTCGATGTTCGGTGTTCGTTTGGTTGCGGCCAACGGCCGTTCCGGGGGATTCGTACCGTCGTCGTCGCCATTGCCAAGCATCCGGACATCCTCAACTATGAATGTAGCGGTGTGCGGAAGCGGGGTCAACCGGATTGCCCCTCGCGCCTCTCCAACCGACCGCTGACCGTCTGTCAGTTTCTTGCGCCCTGGCATCCCCAAGGCTAGGTTCATTGCCATGGGTAAGCTAAGAATCGGCATTCTGGCGTGGGCTGTACGGCATGCCTTGAAGGATGACTTCACCGGCACGCTGAAGGTATTGGCTGACCAGGGATACGCAGGCATCCACTTCCTTGGCGACTTCGGTGGCCTCGCCCCGGCTGAGCTTGCCGCGGTCATGGACGACGTGGGCCTCGAAACCTGCGCCATCCACTCCGGCCCGGAGGGGCTGCTGGATGGGAACGGTCGCGTCTATGACTACGCCTGGGCCCTGGACTGCAGGCTCGTGACAACCAGCCTGAGCAAACCCGACTTCGGCGCGAACTACCGCGGCTACGCCGAATCGTGCCGACAGATGGCCGCCATCGCCACCGGAAACGGGGTGACCTTCGCGTATCACAACCATGGGGTCGAGTTCACTGAAGTCGGCGACGGCCTTGCCTACGACCTGTTCTGCGCTTGTCTGGGCGACGGCGTGAAGCTCAACGCCAACGTCCTGTGGGCCCAGATGGGGGGCGTGGACCCCATCCACTATCTCACCATCTACCTGCCCAGATCCCCCATCGTGCACATTGGCGACTGCGATGCGGACAACGAGTTCTGCGACCTTGGCCAGGGCATGGCACCATTGCGGGAAATCGCGGCGATGCTCAAAGGGCGTGCCGAATGGGCCATCCTTGACCACAGCAACGACGCGGGCAAGGAACTTCCGAGCGCAGAGCGTTGCATCCGATATCTCCGAGAACTGGAGATGGCACCATAGCCAAGCGCCTCGGGCGGCACTGGCCCCGGCGTGGGCCTCCTTTTCAGCCCTACTTCCCCATCTCGATTTCAAGCGCGTAGCCGTGGGCAGAGGCCTGAGCGGGAAGATGCACGTGCAGCCCCTCTGGGGTCTTCTCCCAGAGCGCGGGCTCGTCCGAGCCGAGCATGTGGACTCCGACGACCGGCGCATCCTTCATTGAGCAGACCAGAACTCTCTGATCCTCGGGATACGCGAGGGCAATGGCGTACACGTTCCGGTCCTTCCTGGTGAACCAGAGATCCTGGGGCGTGAAGGTGGTCCTGAATCCCTGTTGCTCGCGCTGGCCGGTGCCCTTGCGGGTCAGTTCGGTCGGTCCCTCGCGGGAGACGGTCCAGGCGCGGGTGCCGTAGATGGCGTCGCCGTTGACGCCAAGCCACTTCCCGACCTCGCGCAGGATGCGCACACTCTCGGCAGGGATGGAGCCCTCGCCATCGGGACCCACGTTCAGCAGATAGTTGCCGCCCCGGCTGACGACGTCAACCAGCCAGGAGAGGACCTCGAGGGGGCACTTCCAGTCGTGGTCGTAGCTCCTGTATCCCCATGAATTGTTCATCGTCCCGCAGGTTTCCCAGTAGCTCTTCTCCAGCTCCTCGCGGCTCGGCACATGGTTGTCCCCGGCGCTCTGGTAATCGCCCAGATCACGCGGGAGATCCACATTGCTGATCCGAGACTGGATCAGCGCCTTCGGGGCGTGGCGGTGGACAGCTCGGTAGAAGTCGAGACTGGCCTCCTCCGGGATATATCCAGCACCGTCGAACCAAACCAGGAAGAGGTCCGGGTAGCGCTCGGCCAATTCTGCCACCTGGGGGAGGGCCCAATGTCGCTGAATTAGTGCAACATCCTGCACATAAGCATACTGCAGGTTGCTAACCCGCTGTTTTCTGCTAT